>ERZ724522.89-NODE-89-length-51031-cov-72.426044_pt1 | contig 51031 bp, 52 predicted proteins | sample MGYA00376055_ERZ724522 | MGnify/ENA primary metagenome ERZ724522 (study PRJEB28724, sample SAMN07190884) | wastewater metagenome | isolation source: effluent of sewage treatment plant in Hong Hong | place: Hong Kong | collected 2016-03-17 ... | reverse complement strand
ATCGGGACGAAGTACGATCGCCGATCGGGACGAAGTACGATCGCCGATCGGGACGAAGTACGATCGCCGATCGGGACGAAGTACGATCGCCGATCGGGACGAAGTACGATCGCCGATCGGGACGAAGTACGATCGCCGATCGGGACGAAGTACGATCGCCGATCGGGACGAAGTACGATCGCCGATCGGGACGGAGTACGAAAAAGATTTTAGGAATGGTATTGTAACGGCCGACGTAGTAGCTAACGTGCGCCACAACCCTAAAGGAGTCTGATATGCTGACCGACAACGAAAAAGCCGAAGCCGTGCGCGACTACGTGCGCCGGACCACGGGAAGCGAAACCCTCTACCGTCACGCCCTGAACCGAAACCTCCTCTACACCGACGGCGTGCGCTTCCTCGCGGAGACGTGCGGTTCCTGGTGGCTGCTCGACTTCGTCGCGACGATGCCGGGCCCGTGGATGTGCGAGCCGTTCAACGTCTGGCGTATCACCGGCGACGGCGCGCGCGGCGTCATCGTCGAGGCTTGGACCGACACGCCCGGCACCGAAGGCTCGACGCTCTTGCTCCGGAAGAAGATCAGCTACAGCGACTTTCCGCGCGAACTCATGCCGTTCGAGTGGTGGGTCGAGAACCGCACGATGATGCTGAAGGAAGAACGGTAACCGATCGCCGATCGGGACGAAGTACGACAACCCTAACGCAAGGACCACGAAAATGACCACGACCACGAAAGCGGCACTCTGCCGCGGCTGCCGTCAGCCCGTCAACCCGAAGACCGATGTCGTCCGCATCGGAGATACCGTGCGGTTTTTGTGCGGCGATTGCCGCGCGCTGCGGAAACACACCCGCGCCGAGGCTTTCCGCTGGGCCCCGGTCGCCCGGGCGCTCTTGACCTACGATCGCGCCTGGCGACGATTTGAGAGGTTGCTCGGAACGACCACCATAGAAGAGTGCATGCGTGCTCTCGACGCGACCGATCGTTCGCTGCTCCTCATTCAAGAGGCCTTCTACCAGGCGACCAAGGACGTGAATTGCCGCGACAAAGCGGCGCTCATCCGTCCCGACGGCCAGAACGCCTGGCTGCGCAAGCTCCTCGCCGGATACGGCCTCTATCACGGCACCACGAAGGCCGAGCGCAGGTCGCGCGGCTGGGGATGGTAAAAAGATTTCTCGAGTTTCTCTTGAACGGCGATCCGATCGTAATACGATACGGCTCCTGAAACGACAACCCTAACGCAAAGGACCACGACAATGACCACGCAAAACGCCACCTTCCCGAAGGTTTACGGCTGCGACACCGAATCTCTGAAGCGACTCTGCGCCGCTTCCTTTCCGCAAGTCGAGGTCGGGCACGTCCTCGTCGTCTGCGACATCAAGCGCTCGACCGATAAGGCCGTCCTGACCAACCTCATGCGCGCCGACGGGCTGCCCGTCTGGGGCCTCGACGACTACTGGTTTCCGCGGTCGCAAGTGAAGATCGGAGACCGCTGCGTCGTGCTCTCACCCGCTTCCGGTGCTCGGGTCTTCGCGTGGCCGCTCATGGTTCCGGCGTGGCTGATCGAGGATAAGAAGGTCGACGGCCGCTGGATCGTCGCCACCGGCGCGCCGCGTCCCGAGCGCGCGCCCGGCACCGATGCCGCGCCGATCGCGCCGCCGGACGCCCCGAAGAAGGCCGCCCATAACGGCGTCTATACGATCGTCCGGACGAAGGAAGCGAAGGACGCGAAGAAGGTCTGGCGCATTCGCACGCAACCGGCGGCGGCGAAGTTCGCCCCCGGCGCGCGGATCCTCTCGTACCAATACTCCTACGATCAGTTCGTGGGCGTGGGGTTCGTCGGGCAGGATGGCGAGCGCTCGACGCTCTCGTCCTTCAAGAAGTACGTCGGCACGCCGCTTGAGAGCGAAGCGAAGGCCGCGCTGGCGATCCTCGACAAGATCTTCGCCGCGCGCTACGACCGCGGCGAGACGATCGACCTGAAGGACGCCGAAGAGGTCGAGGTCGACGACGTCCGCGTCATCCTCTCGACGCGCTGCGTGCGCTGCGGCCGCCCCCTGACCGATCGCGAGTCGATCCGTCAGGGCATCGGGCCGGTCTGCGTGACGAAGTAGAACGAACAAGGGCCGCGAAGTACGAACCCTGTGCCCCGCCGCCGCTGTGGCCGTCGCTTCTTATCCGCGACGTTATGGGGCCGAACCGAGGGCCGCACATATGACTGCGTAAAAGGCATTGCAAGGGCCGCCGCCGGTCGCGAGTCGCGCGAGACCGGCGAGCGGGTTGTGGACGATCGCGCGAAGGAACGAGGAGAGCATGGGCCCGAAGTAGACCGTTTCCCGCCGCGCCGAACTCCCGTCCGAAAGGACTTCCCACCGGCGCGGCACCTGGGGTCTTAGCTTAACTGGAAAAGCACACGGATAACGCACGACGCAAACCGCGCGACGCGGGTTCGATTCCCGCCGACCCCACTCTCGAGTTTCTCAAACCCTAAGACGATCCGATCGGAGAACGATACGATGGAAAAGCGAGACCTGACTCAGAACCCCTTCTTCCGCCCGCTGGCGACGAAGCTCTACGAGTTTTTAGTCGAGAACGGCCAGACGTTCGTCGGGCAAAAGAGATTCATGCCGGTCACCGGCGGGCCGTCGGCTTCGGAGACCGTGGTGTGCTACATCGACGTCTGCGGCGACTGCGGCTTCTTCGCGGCACAGGTGCCCCACAGCGACGAGACGCATTTCCGCAGCGAGATGGCCGAGGAGTTGAAGCACGGCAGCCTGTGGGCGATCCGCGGGTGCTGCGACGGCCGGTCGCGCTGGGCCAAGCTCCCGAGCGACATCTGGATGTTCACGGCCGCCTTCGGCGCGACGCCTGAGAACCGCGCGCGCGTCCTGAGCGTCGTCGGCCGCTGGGTGCGGGCGAACGGCTCCGAGGCCGTGAAGCGCCGGTTCAAGAAGTGGCGCGAAGAGTGGGACAAGGCCGTGCGCGACGGGCGCTTCACCGAACTCTACTAAGATCGTCCTGTAGGACGACGGAAAGGAAAACGCTATGAGTATCACGATCAAGATCGAGGACGTCCGCGAGGTTTTGCGGGCAGCCTACAACGGGTGCTCGACGGTGAGCGGGCAAGGAGCCATCCTTTGCGCGGCGCGCGCGCTCGCCGACAGAGCCTACCCGCGTTCACGCGCCGATCGCCTGGCGTTCGAGGCGATCGTCATCGGCAAAGTGCCGGAAGTGCCGGTGCATGAGAACGGCGACCCGCCGTTCATTCTCCGCAGGCAGAACACGCTCGTGCTCGCGCCGACCGACGCCACGATCGAGACGACGCCGAACTTCATGGACAATCCGAACGCGCTCCTGGTCGTCAAGAAGGAGACCTACAACCCCGACGGCAGCTTCGATCTGATCTGCCGGATCCACACCGAGACCGGCGTCGTGCGCTGCATCGTCTCGAAGACGACGGCCGGTCGCTTGACCGACAACTTCCTCGGCGAGATCGGAAACGAGGACGAAGCGCGCGAATACATCGCGCACGGGCTCCCCACAATCGACAGGAACCGGTGGATCCAACACCCCAAGGGATGGGGGCCCGCGCAGTATGAGATCGGCCGCCTGCGCTCGATCGTCTGGGAGTCCCTTGCCATCCGCGGCCAAAAGAGCGAAGCTACCGGCCCCACTGAAGGAGTCAAGTCGTGAACTACATCCGCTTCATCTGCGCGAAGGGCGATCAAATCGTCCTACGACTCGACGACGCCGACGAGCGCATGGATCGCCACGACCGATTCATGAGTATGGGGCGGCTCGATTCGTTCCTCGTCGCAAGTCAGAATCAATGGTACGTCATCGCCGACGATGGCCCCGGCGTCCTCGGTATATCCGACATCAAGACGGTGCTCTTCAACTCGGACGGCACGATCGACGAAGGACCTTATAACGGTCCGACGCTTCTTGCCGTGCGCGCGTCGGCGGAATACTCGCGCTTCCTCGCGCTCGTGCCGACGACTAAAGAGTTGCTCGACCCGACCGGCCTGGTTCAAGACGCGATCACGATGCTGACCGAAGCCCTGACCAGCGGCGCGTTGCCCGCGCGCCTCCAGCAGGACATCGAAGACCTCCTGAAGAGGATGCGCAATGCCTACCCTTAAACACTACTCCGAGCATCCGGCCGGGATTTTCGCTATGGCGCGGCTCTCGCAAGCGGCCTATGAGTGCGCCCACTTTCGCGACGTCGAGACCGACACCGAGGCGATGACGATTCTCGGCGGCCTCTCGGTGCGCGGCACCGAGGCCGACCTGCGCGACATCCGCGAGGATCTGCGCGTCGGCATGCGTTGTCGGGACGACGCCTACATCCACGCCGGGTTTCTCGAGTCTGCGGAAGTGCTCCTGCCGTTCGCGCAGCACTACGTCAAGGTCTGGGGCTCGCCGATCGACTTGACCGGCCATTCGCTCGGCGGCGCGGTCGCGACCGTCCTGGCGTTCCTGATGCCCGTCGGCGACGTCCGCAGCCTCACGACCTTCGGCGCGCCGCGCGCCGGTGACGCCGCGTTCTGCGCCGAGGTCGCGAGACGATGCCCGTCGATCGTCCGCGTGACGAACGCCGCCGACGTCGTCTCGACGGTGCCGTGGGCCGTCACGGGCTACCAGCATCTCGGGCACCGGCTCTACCTCACCGAGGAAGGGCATTGGTGGAACCCGACGATCTGGGAGCGTGCCTGGATGCGCCTCTTCTCCGGACACACGCCGCTCGGCGCTCACTCCATCAAAACCTACTGCGACCGACTTCAGAAGTTCGGCTTTTAAGTCGATCGTATCCGAGTACAATCAAAGATCGTAAAGGAGTACGACTATGACACGTTTCGATGAACACGATGCGCCGCCGTCGCCTCCGGTGGACGCCTTCAAGGAAGTGCGCGAGGCGAGCGCGATCTGGAACAGCCATCTCTACCGCTACGTCGCGCCGGACGGCCGGTGGTTCAACGCCGACGGCACCGAGGACCGCGAGCATACGACGTCCGTCGCGGCGTGTCCGAACTTCAAGAAGCTCACGCCGTCGGCGCTCGCGGAGATCTCCGAGCGCGCCGAAGACGTCGGCGCTCTTGCGGCGAAGCGCGAGGCGGCCGACGAGGCCGCGCGCTTCAAGCGCGACCTCGACATGAAGGCGCTGAACGCGGTCGCGCCGGTCGCGCCGGTCGGCAAGAAGCACGACGGCGGCAAGGCTCGCTACGACCTCATGCCGCCGCAGACGCTCTCCGAGGTCGTCGCGGTGCTCACCTTCGGTGCCAAGAAGTACGGCGATGAAAACTGGCGCGAAGTGCCGGACGCGCTCCGGCGCTACTACGCGGCCGCGATGCGTCACATCGAAGCCTTCCGCCGCGGCGAGATGCTCGACCCCGAGACCGGCGAGCCTCACCTCGCGCACGCGATCTGCTGCCTGACCTTTTTGAACGAGATGTTCCGATGACTCAGATACTCACGTTCGATGACCTCGTCGCGCACGGCATCAAGAGCGGCGCGGAGTGCTACGACGGAATGCCTTGGAGCTTCGAGTTCGCCGGTCGCCAGGTCACTCACGAGAACGACAAGTGCTACCTGATGATGACGGTCGGGGGCATCCGGAAGATCACCCCTGATGATCTGCTGGTCGTGGATGGGCTTGAGATCTCTGTGTGCCCGGTGGCCGACGTCGTCGCGCTCGCGCGGAAGGAAAAAGAGAGCGAGTTCGAGTTCCTGAAGCACTGCCCGTTCTGTGGGCCGAAGCAGCCCGCGCTCTCGATTCAGCAAAATCCGGGTTTCGGTAAGACCTCCTACTTCGTCTTCTGTGGGAAGTGCTGCACGTCGAGCGGAACGTACCGCACACGACGCGAGGCCGCCCGCCGGTGGAATCTGCGAAACGGAGAGGACACGGACAACCTGCGCGAGGCCGTTAAGCCTATCGTCGAGTTTATCCGCAGATTCGACGCGAAGCCGGTGCCGCAGAACTTCGACGAGTTCTACGGCATCCACTCGGGCACGGAGCACGAAGCCACGCTGAAGCTCTCGGATATGCGCCGCATCGCAACGATCTACGGGGGACAAAGATGACCACGAAGACCGACAAAAAGCCGCGCGAATGCGGCACCTGCTCCATGTGCTGCAAAGCTCTCCCGACGTTCGAACTCGCGAAGCCGCCCGCGACCCCGTGCCCGTTCCAGGTCCAAGGGCAAGTCGGATCGTGCTCGTGCTACGACACGCGGCCGCAGACGTGCAAGGACTTCTCGTGCCTCTGGCTCGTGACCGATCTGCCGGAGGAGTTCTCGCCGGAGAAGACGCACTGCATCATGTACCCGATCGGGTGCGACCGGCAGGTGCATCCGCTCGGGCAGATCATCGTGATACGCGAAGCCGTGCTGGGCGGGATCTCGAAGTCGAAGCGCTTCGCCAAGTGGTGGCAACACCAAGTCTATGAGACCGGCCTGATCTTCATGATCATCCGCCTCGACCAGAGCTACTCCATCCACTACCCGAACCGGCACGTCGACATCGGCATGCTCGACGCCTGGGAAGACGATCTGAAGAAGTACGTCGACGGTGAATCGACCGGCGGCACCGTCCCGCTCCGGCCGTTCTCGGAGTGGATCCTCGCGGTCGAGATGCACCTGCGCCTGCGCCTCGAAAAGGCGCAGGTGGCGATGATGATCCACGAGGAAAAACCCGACAAGGGTTGAAACGGAAGCGTTTGCGTATACCATTACGCCAACCCTTACGGAGACCTCTATGGGAATCGGTAACTACATCATCGTCGCGCTCGGCATGATCGTCTTCGCGGCGATCATCGCGGCCGCGGCTTTCGGGAACCCCGACGACGGGAGCGCGTCATGAGCGAGCGACAATGCGCCCGACACGTCTGGGCACACATGAAACCGGATCCGACTCCGTGCTGTGTCAACTGCGGTCAGTACATGTCAGTCGAAGAGCACGAGGAAAGGGAGAGGAACAAGCCAGCACCCGGCGAATGTTCTTGTGACTGCGACCCGACGTACTTGGATCCCGAAGGGCATCGTCCCTGGTGCGGCATCCGGTGGCCGAAGAAAGACAGGATCGGTCGATGACCCACGAAGACCTGATCGTCGGCGTGGCCGAAAGCGTCTCCTCTCGCAAGGGCGTCGAAACCCTCGCAGAGTACGCGCTCGACCCGCGCAACCTCGAAATGACGACGCTCGACGAGGCGATGAAGAGGAAGTGGGATTCCGACGCCCACTTCGCGCTCTATCAGATCCTCGGTGAGACGGCCTGGCCTCGCGTCAATAAGCCGCTGATCCGCGAGATCCGCGAGCAGGGCCAGGACATCGTCGTCGGTGCGCTGGCGCTCGACTACGACCTCCCTGACCACAAGGCGGGCGTGTGGACGCCCGAGATGCAGACCGGTTTCATCGCGGCCGCGGCCGACGCCGTCGGCGAGATCGGCAACTGGCGTTACCTCTACTTCACACGCCGCGGCGCGCGCCTCATCTACGTCTTCGACGTGCCGCTCGACGTCGAGGACTACGAGGACGTCTATCGCGGCTTCGTGGAGGCCTGGACCGGCACCATCGAGTTCGACCGGAAGGTCGGCCAATGGAACCGGCTGTTCCGCCTGCCGCACGTCCTGCGCGACGACGTGCGCTCCGAGACCGCGGCGACGTTCGACTTCATCGAGCGCCCCGGCGTCGTGGTGGAGGCGATGAACGCGCCGCGCGTGAAGCAGAAGGGCTTCGACCGCGTCTCCGCGCCGAAGCTCGACCGCACGCAGCCTATCGCCGAGGATGCGATGGAGATCGTCTGGGAGGGCGGCGAACCGTTCAAGCGCTTGACGACGCTCGGCAAGACCTACAAGCCGTTCTTCTACGGCAAGGATTGCTTCGGTGCGCTCTTCGAGGCGAAGCCGCTGGCGGGCCAGGGCGCACGCCACACGACGCTCCTCGCCGTCGTGGGCCTCGCGGTGGGCAAGCTCTCTCGAGTCCCGGGGACGACGGCCGAGGCGATCTACGGCCTCCTCTATCCGGCCGTCTCGACGTTCGAGCCGGACGCCGCGAATCCTGATTGGACCGTCACGCTCTGGGACCAGATCTGCACGTTCTGGCCCCGCGAGATGGCGAAGATGGCGAACGAGAAGAGCGAGCAGGCGCAGGTGGCTCTGCTGAAGGAAAACCTCGCCGTGCGCGTCGCGCGCGTCGTCAAGACGTGGAGCGACAATCCGGCCGTCACGTCGGCGAAGACCGACGGCGAATTGATCACGGCCGTCGGCCGCATGCTGATCGCCTCGACGCGCTCGGGATCGTACTACGTCCTGAATCTCGACGGCTACTACGACTCGGTGCCGGTCGTCTCGACGCAACTCTACACCCGCATCCGCGAACTCGGCGTCGATTCGCTCGTCGAATTGAAAGTGCCGAAGTCAGACGGCCGCGGCGTGCGCGACATCACGACGAGCGAACTCCTGAACCGCTACAGCGTGACCGTGAACGACGTCGAGGGCCGCGTCGGCGTCCAGGGCTCGCACATCGTCGGCATGGGTCTCGGCGGCAAGCCGTCGCTGATCCTCCGCCTCTATCAGCGCAACCCGCGCTGCAAGCCCGTCCACGACAAGCAGGTCGAGACGTGGCTGAAGAAGTTCGCGGGCACGCCGCTCGTCTACAATCGTCTCTGCGAGTGGATCGGCTGGGCGCTCGCCTTTGAGCACGGCCCCATCTGCGCGCTCTCGATCGTCGGCCCGGCCGGAATCGGCAAGAAGCTCCTCGTGCAGGGTCTCGCCGAGGCGATCGACAGCGAGTGCTACGCCGACTCCTCCGAACTCGCGGGCACGTTTCAGCCGACGCTTCTGAAGACGCCGTTCATCGTCGTCGACGAAGGATTCGCGACGCCGACCTTCGGCCGCGACGTCGCCGACGCCTTCCGGCAACTCGTCGGCGGCAATTCCATCTACGTCAACCAAAAGTACCGGGAGCCGGTGCGCGTGACGAATCCGGCGCGCATCATCATCACGGCCAACAACTCGCACGCCGTCGAAATGCTCGCCGGATCGCGTGATCTCTCCGTTCACGACCGCGAGGCGCTCGGGCAGCGCCTGCTGCACTTCGAACTCCCGCGCGACGCCGCGGAGTATCTCGAAAAGCACGGCGGCCTCGCGTTCACCGCGCAGCCGACCCGCCGGTGGATTCGCGGAGACGACGGCGCGCCGAGCGACTACGTCGTCGCGAACCACTTCCTCTGGCTGCATGAGAATCGGAAAGAGCGCTCCGGCCGCCGCCTGCTCGTCGAGGGCGAGCGCGACTCCGAGATCGTGCGCTCCTTCGCGTCGCAGACGGGATCGTCACCGGCGGTCTGCGAGACGGCTATTGCGATCATCGAGGCGATGAAGCAGGGGGCCAAGACTCCCAACGGCTTCTGCGTCGGCCGAAACGTGGTGTATATCTCGCCGTCGGCTATCGCTGAGAGATACCGCAAACTTTACAACGTCGAAAAGATCACCTTGCGCATCTGCCAAAAGGTTCTACGATCCTGGCAGGCCGACGGCGACTTGATGGACAAGTCGCGGACCCCCGTCGATCGCGACGGCCGGACGCATCCGCGAGGGCGCTATGCGGCCGTAGCGATGGCTTTCCTGATCGACCAGGCGGAACGACTCGGGCTCGCATGCCCGCATCTCCGCGAACTCGAAGCCGAGGATCGAGACACATGCCTGCAGAACGCATAACCGTATCACCGACGCAGCTATCGGCTGCCGACTCGTGTCTGCGCAAGTGGTGGTTCACCTGGGGCAAGAAATTGCCGGGCATCGAGAAGGACTACTTCACGTTCGGCACTGTCCTGCACGGCGTCATCGAGCGCTTCATGTCGGCCGACGAACTCGGGCGAGACAGAGCGACCGGCAACCCCATCGACCTCTATCCGCCGGGATGGGACAGCACCCCGAAGCGCGGAGGCGGCGTGAACACCGTGAGCATCATGGAGGCCGACCTCATCCGCCGCATGATGGACAAGGCGATTTCGACCGGCATCATCGTGCGCGATCCGAACGCTCTGATCGAGTTCGAGGCCAGAGGAACTCTCTGCATCGTCAAGAACGACGACGGCAGCGAGACGCAGGTCGACCTTTTCGGCATCATCGACTGGATGGACGACACCGGCATCACCGACCACAAGTCGATGAAGGACTTCAAATACGCTCTGGGCCCGGCGCGCCTGGCGAAAGACCTTCAGCTTCTCACGTACGCGGCCGTCTTCGTGGATCGCTGCGAGGCCCTCGGCCGCACGATTCCCGCGAAGGTGCGCCTGCGCCACAATCAGTTCTCGAAGAACCCGGAGCGCCCCGAGGTCCGCTTCTCCGAGACCTACGTCGATTACGCGGCAATCGCTCAACAGCACGAGCGCAACAAAGCAATCGCCGCGCAGATCATCTCGGTCCGCGGCCGCGAGCGCTGGGATGCGGTGCCGGGCCCCAACGATCCGAATGCCTGCAACGCTTACGGCGGGTGCGGGTTTCTCTCGATTTGCGCCGGTCGCGAGACCGTTGAAAATTATACGCAAAGGGTATTGAAGGCGAACCGTAACAGTGTAGCATTGCCTCCGACGCAACCGACAACGTCAACGACAACGTCAACTGAAGGAGTAAAACCCATGGGATCTTTCGAAGACATGCTGGCGAAGCGCCGCGCCGCGGTGGGCCAGCCCGCGAAAACCGAACCGCAAGCGCAACCCCAAACGCAACCGACCGCGCCCGCTCCGGCCCCCGCCGCGGCGGCCTCGCAACCCAAGGCGACCCCGGTGCCGACGGCGAAAGTCGTCGGCGCGCCGCCGCCCTGGGCGGATCCGGCGTGCAAGGCCTGCGTTGGCACCGGCTTCTCCTCGCAGGGCCGTCCCTGCCGCGTCTGCGACGCCGTCGCGCCGCGCTCCGGCCGCCAGTCGTCCGCGTCGTTCAGCATCACCGTCGTCGACGGTGCCTACGTCTGGTACGCGAAGGACGGCAGCGGCGCTTCGGCGACCTCCGCGCCGGTCGTGCCGGTCGAAGTGAAGCAGACGGAGAAGGTCGCGACGGCCCCGGCCGCCGCTCCGACTCCGGCCGCCGCTCCGACTCCGGCCGCCCCGGCCGCCCCGGCGACGATGCCGACCGGCCCCGTGACGGATCCGACGCCGACGACGGTCGAGAAGACCGCCGCGAAGGCTCCGCGTGCCGCGAAGGCCGCTCCGGCGGCCCCCACGGCTCCGGAGGAGCCGGTCGCCGACGATGCCGCCGACGAAGACCTCCTGCCGTCCCTGCGCCGCGGCCGCGGCCGTCCGGTGAAGACGTACACGCTCTGCGTGAATTGCTTCCCGACCCGCGGCTTCGGTCGCGTGGTGCCCGGCGAGGAGATCCTCCGCGAGGCCTACGCGAAGGTCGTCGTCGAATGGAATCAGCAGAACCCGACGAAGGCCGTCGAGAGTCCCTTCGAGTTGAACGTCTTCGTGCGCCGCGACGCCGCGAAGATCATCATCCCGAAGTTGCTCGCGCAGCTTTCCTCGGCCGACATCGTCCAGGTTTCGTCCTCGGATCCGGATATGATCGACGCGCTCGGGATTTTCCGTGCGCACGCCACTTCCGTCGTCGAGGCGCTCGGCTAAGATAAGACCCCAAGGGCCGGTCCGACGCATCGAGTCGGACTCCAACAGTGACGGCAAAACACCGCGCCGGACCGGCCCTTCTTTTTTCAACGTATCTGTCCTCGTCGTGACGCATGGCTATCGACGATGCCGGAGAGGTAACAATGAGCATCGAAGAAAAACTGGCGCGTCGCGCCCGCATCCAACAAGCCGTCACGCAGACCGTCGCTCCGACCCCCGCGCCGTCGAGCGCGATCGACAAGCCCATCGCAGACCGCCGCATGCTGCTCCGCAGCGTCACCGCGCAGGCTCCCAAAGCGCCGCCGCCCGGCTCCATCGAACAGAAGCTCAACGACCGGCGACGCGACGCGGACCCCAAGCGCTTCGCCGAGATCGACCGTATCTGCGGCCTCGCCCTCGAGTCTCTACTCGCACCCGAGGAGAAAGCCGTCTTCGACGAGACGCGCATCCTGGCGAAGGCGCGCGAGGCCGGGTTCACCCTCTTCGACGTCCAGGCCGGTGCCATCTACGCCTGGGAGCGCTACAACGGTCTCTTCGCGCCGATCGGCGTAGGCTGGGGTAAGACGCTCATCACGCTCATGGCGGCGCAGTCGTCGTGGACCCGAGGCAAGCGGAAGATCCTCTTGCTCGTCCCGGCCAACGTCTACCTGCAACTCGTCGAGCGCGACATTCCGATGGCACGCACGAAAGTGCCGCTCTCGGTGCCGTTCAACCGCATGGGCGGGAAGTCGATGAGTCACCGAATCGCCATGGCGAAGTCGGGGCGGCCAGGCTGCTACATCCTGCCGTATTCGATGCTCTCGACGAAGGACTCGACCGAACTCCTCGAAGGCATCCGGCCGGACGTCGTCATCTGCGACGAAGCGCACTACCTGAAGAATCGGAACGCCGCGCGCACGAAGCGCCTGATGCACCTGATCGACGCGCTGCAGCCCGAGGTCGCCGTTCTCTCCGGCACCATCACCGACAAGTCGATTCGCGACTACCATCACCTGATTCGAGTCGCGCTGCGCGACAACTGCCCGCTGCCGCTCTCGGCGATCATGGCGAACGATTGGGCCTCCGTGCTCGACTCGACGGCCGACCCGTCGGCGACGCAAACCGGCCCGCTCGTGCCGCTGCTCGATTGGGCCGTCCTGAACTTCCCCGACGACACGATCCCGATGGGCGTGCCGGGATTCAGGCAGGCCTACAAGCGTCGCCTGCAGACCGCGCCTGGCGTCATCGGCACGAGCGATCAGGAGATCGGCTGCTCGCTGATCTTCCACAATCAGCCAGTCGAGGGCCGCGAGGCGCGGCCGGGGTGGGAGACCCTCCGCAAGCTCGACGACGACGTCGTGAAGCTCTGGGTCACTCCTAACGGTGACGAGATCGAGCATGCGATCCATACCTACAAGTGGCGCTTCGAACTCTCGGCCGGTTTCTACAATCAACTGATCTGGCCGACGGCCGACGAACTCGCCGAGCGCCGGTCGATCCCCGTCGGCACGGCCGAGAAGCTCCTCGACCGCGCGAAGGAGCATCACGGCCTCTCGCAGGAGTACGCGCGACTCCTGCGCGCCTGGCTCGACCGGCACAGCAGAAACGGCCTCGACACGCCGCTGCTCGTCGCCTCGAACATGGCGCAGCACGGGGCGACCTACGTTGGTGCCGAACTCCACTCCGCGTGGAAGCGCATGCACGACGCCGATTTTCCCGAGCGGCCGGAGCGCGACTCGTCGGCCGTGCGCGTCTGCGACTACAAGGTCGCGGCCGCGGTGGAATGGGCGAAGTCGCTGCCGAACGACGCGCCGGGCGGCATCGTTTGGTGGTGGCACCAGGAGATGGGCGCGTGGGTCCACGAGGCTCTCGTGGCGGCCGGTGTCGATGCGCTCCTCTGCGAGGCTGGCGACGTCGGCACGCAGCGGATCCTCGACCACGGCAACGTCGGAAAGATCATGGTCGCCTCGATCAACGGGCACGGCACCGGCAAGAACCTTCAGCACTTCCGGAATCAGATCTTCCTGCAGTGGCCGCGCAACTGCAAGATCGCCGAGCAGACGCTCGGTCGCCTGCACCGCAACGGGCAAGAGGCCGACGAGATCGTCGTCGAATTGATGAACACGACCGGCTTCGACGCCGAGAACTTCGCGGCGACGTTGAACGACGCGATCTACGTTCAGCAAACGACCGGCAACCGGCAGAAGCTCATTTACGGCAGGCACGATCCCCTGCCGACGATCATCCCGTCGCACGTTCTGCGCGAGCGCGGGTTCCAGAATCGGGCGCTCGACGTCAACCAGGCGCGGGCCCTCGAAGAAAGATTCGGCAAGGGTATTGCAGAATCGGCGGGAGATGAATAACCTCCGTCGTAACCGTTAGTGTAACCTCAAACGCAACTCAAGGAGAAACGCAATGGGACTCTTCAGCGGAATGGAAGGCGCGAAAGCGCGGGTGGACGCGAACTACGAACGCGACGGCGACTACATCGAGCGCATCGACGCGGTGAAGACCGGCAAGGCCCGCACCGGCGACGAGTTCCTCGTCGTCGAGAAGACCGTGCTGCACGTCATCGACAACGCGGACGGCAAGGGCCACAAGGTCGGCGAGAAGATCTCGCACATGATGATGAAGAAGCACGACTCGTTCCTCGGGAACGTGAAGGCCTTCATCGCCAACACGCTCGGCGTGAACGAGGTCGAGGTCACCGAGGCCAAGTGCGAGCAGGTCATCGCCGAGAAGCTCCTCGACGGCATGTTCATCCGGTGCCAAAACCGCACCGTGATGACGCGCAAGAACACGCCCTTCACCGCGATCAACTATCGCGGCGAAGTGTCGGCCGCGGCGGTCGCCGACAAGATCACCGAGGCCGAGGAAGCGCTCATCTTCAAGCCCGGCGAACTCGACGCTCTCATCCAGGCGCAAGCCTAATCAACTTCGGGGCCCGGTATTTTCGAAAGTGCCGGGCTGCTCCGCTCCGCGTGTCGGACTTTCGACCGATGCGCGGGGCGCTCTTCGGGGTCGGGCTTGCTGGAAGCAGCGGATCCATAATCCGACGAGGCGTGGTTCGAGTCCCGCCGACCCCATATAGGACGACCACCACCGCAGGGAAACCCCGCTTACCCCGAGGGTTTCAGTCATGTCGCGCTGAAGTACCGGCGAGGGAAAAGGCGTAGGAAGTATCGGGGGACGAACAGACGACGTCCCTGCGGTGGTGGCGGCCTCTTTCACTCTTGTCAGGAGTCCATCATGATTCTCGTCGGCTTCGACCTCGAAACGCATCTCTTCAAGACCGGCTCCGTGCTGCCGCGCATCGTCTGCGCGACCTTCGCCATGCGCGACGAGCGCGGCGAGATCGACACCTGGGGCCGCTCGCGGTCGCCGTCGGAGAAGATCCTCCTCTCCGACGAGATCGAGAACATGCTCGACACTCAGGACGTCCACTTCGTCGGCGCGAACATCGCTTACGACTTCGCCTGCGTCCGGAACGAATGGCCGAACCTGACGACCAAGATCTTTCAGGCCTATGAAGACGGCCGCATCCACGACGTGCTGATCCGCGAGAAGCTCTTGGTGCTCTCGACGACCGGCGACCTCGAATACATGCGCGTGCCCGGCGGCGGCAAGCAACGTCTGCGCTTCGATCTCCAGGCGCTGACCGGCAAGTATCTCGGCATCGACACGTCGGCCGAGAAGAACGACGACGACTCGTGGCGTCTGAACTTCGACCGGCTCGACGGTCTCCTCTTCGACGAGTACCCGGAGGACGCCAAGACCTACGCGCTCGGCGACGCCGGTCATCCGCTCGAAATCTGGGAGGTCCAAGAGACGGCCGCGCAGACTCGCGAACAGCGCTCGACGCTCGACACCGGCACCTTCCGCGCCTATGCCGCGTTCTCGCTGCAACTGATGACGGCCCGCGGCATCGCGATCGACCCCGAAGAGAAGGGCCTGCTCGAACTCCGCGTGGCCGATGAACTCGTCCCCGAGAAGCTCCGAAAGCTCGTCGGCGCGGGCATCCTCGTGCCCGGCCAAACGGCGCGACCGGCGAAGCGCCGGGCCAACATCGAACTCGCGGCGAAGACGCTCGGCATCTCGGTCGATGCGGCCGCCGAGAAGCTCGACTACACCGACGCGCAGGTGGCGGCCCTCACGGCCGCCGGTGTGACGCTGACGGCCCCGAAGGCGCAGAAGAAGAGCACGACGACGCTGAAGGCGCACGTCGAGAAGCTCTGCGCCTCGCTCGGCATCAAGCCGAAGATGACGGACGCGAGCAACAAGAACCCGGAGGGTCAGATCTCGTGCGACGCCGACGTCATGGATCGGATCGCCGAGAAGGATCCGTCCGGCGTGCTTCAGGAATACGTCCACTACCAGAGCGTCCAGAAGCTCGTCTCGACCGAACTTCCGCGCATGAACGACCCGGAGACCGGCCTGACGGCCGAGTGCGTCCACCCGAACTACGACGTGCTGAAGGAAACCGGCCGCACGTCGTCCTTCGCCGGTGACAAGTATGCGAGCGCCAACATCCAGAACGTGGATCCGCGCGCCCGCGCCTGCTACGTCGCGCGGCCTGGTCACGTCCTGGCGTCCATCGACTTTTCGGCGATCGAACTCGTCTCGGCGAGCCAGACGCAGATCGACCTCTTCGGACACTCGACGCTCGGGCAGATCATCAACGAAGGCATCGACCCGCACGCCTACCTCGCGTCGCAACTCGCCTACTACCTGCACGCCGACTTCCGCGCTTCGTGCGACGAGGCCGGTCTGCGCACGCCGCGCGAGATCTTCGAGGCCTTCTCCGAGTGCAAGAAATCGAAGAACGACGAGGTCGTGGCGTTCTTCAAGCACTGGCGGAAGTTCGCGAAGCCGACCGGCCTGGGCTACCCGGGCGGTCTCGGCGCGGAGACGTTCATCACCTACGCCCGCACGACCTACGGCGTCGAGGTCTCGCTCGAAACGGCGAAGCAACTGAAGGAGATCTGGCTCGCGACCTTCCCCGAGTTTCAGGAAGGCTTCGCGTTCATCACGCGCGACTGCGTGGACCCGGACATCGTCTACATCGACGAAGACGACGAGACCGCTCAACCGCAGCCGACCTACATGTATACGACGCCGCTCGGCATGACGCGCCGCGGCTGCTTCTTCTGCGCGGCCGCCAACGGCCGGTTCATGCAATCGCCGACGGCCGAGGGCGCGCTGAATGCCGTCAACAAGGTGACGCGGGCGTGCTACGATCCGTCGCTGAATAGCCCGGCGTATGGGGCGTTCCCGGTGGCGTTCATCCACGACGAGGTTCTCGTCGAGATCCCCGAAAACGAGAAAAAACACGACAGGGCTTTCGCTATCGCCGACGTAATGGTAAACGGTATGCGGCCGATCATGCGTGACGTCACGGTGAAGGCCAACCCGGCGCTGATGCGCCGGTGGAACAAGGATGCCGAAGGCGTCTTCGACGCGGACGGCAAACTCCAAATCTGGGAGCCGAAGCAATGAAGAAGCAAGTGAAGACCCCGAAGAAGGCCGTCAAGAAGACGGAAGTCGAAACGCCGAAGATCAACATCGTCTCGACGGCGAGCGTCGTCGTCAAGCCGAAGGGCCCGCCGACGCGCTACAAGTGGCTGTTCGAGCAACTGAAGGGCCTGAAGTCCGGCCAGACGGTCGTGCTCGACACGCCGAAGCCGGAGACCGCGAAGTCGTTCCGCAACCGGATCTACGTCGTGCTTCAGCGCGCGATCAAGAACGGCCACCTGCCGAAGGCCCCGGGTCTGCTCGTGCAGATCACGGCCGACGACAACGTCGCGATCTCGGTCGCGGCGAAGTAAGATCGAAGCTCGTCACCAACAACGAAAGGACGAACGATGAGCAACGCCCGATATATCATCCGCAACGCCGGTCTCGAACTCTTGAAGCTCGTCATGATGGTCTGGGTGCTGGTCGCCATGTGCGGCTGCGCCTCGGACGGCATGGCGGGTATGGGCGAGGCGGCGCAGAAGGCCTCCGGCGGCGACGCCAGCGGCCGCGCCGGTTCGGTGGACTCGAAGGTCGTCGGCGGCTACATGCCGGGCGACATCGAGTCCTGGGACGTCAAGGCGCAACGCAACACGACCTCGACGAAAGCGGGCGACGTCTACACCGGCGTGTCGATCACGGCCGGTAGCGGCGCGAACGCCCTGCGCGAGGCCGTCGCGAGCGACCCGATCGTCGTGATGCTCCGCGAGGAGATCTCGAGTCTCCGGCAGCTACCCATCGAACAGCGGCCGCTGGATCGCCTGGACGCGCTCCGGAAGGAACTGACCGAGCGCATCAAGGACATCGAGACGGCCGCCGCCAAGGCGACCGCAGGCATCACCGTCGGCGACGTCCACCAAGAGGTCAAAGCCGAAGCGATGGTCGGCAAGGACGCGCCGCCGGTCACCCCGGCCGACGGCGCGGCCGCCAAGGAAATCACGAGCGTCATCCACGCCGGGAAGGGTACGCCCGAATCGCAGCCCACGTCGCAGCCCGTACAGGAGTGATTCGATGAGCCAGGAAGCGAATCGAGAACTCCGTGCGGTCTGCGCCAAGGTCGTCGAGCGCGGGTTCAAGGCCTCGGTGGACAACGTCCGGCTCGCGAGCGAGGGCGAATATGAGCACCGTCTCATCGTCAAGGGAGACCGTTTCGACACGCCGCTCTTCGTCGACCTCGAAGACGTCTGGGCCGAAGGCGAGGACGCGAGCGACATCCTGCTCGACTCCCTCATGGATCACCTTGCGGTCGCGAAGGAGCTTCGTCGCCTCGGATGGTTCGCGCAGGTCGAGTCGGCCGTGGACATCGGCCTTGGAGTCGTCGTCTACGACCGCAGCGGTCGCACATCGCTGATCGACTACGAGATTGACGGGATCCACTTCATGGAGGCCGAGATCCGCGAAATCGCGCAGAACATCATCGACGAACTCGTGGACGGCGGCCACGCCGGTGCGTGCATCGGCGTGCTCGACACCGAGACCGGCGACCTCTTCATCCCGACCGGCACCGTCTCCGATCCGGACCCCGAGCGCACCGTCGCCGAGGCCAGCGAGGAAGACCTGCTCGACTAAACCGAACAGCAGAGCCGAGAGGGCGGCACGTTGTGCGACGAGGGCCTGCTGGGGAGCAGGCCCTCACTTTTCACGGAGTCCATCATGCAGAACGATCTCTTCATCGGCGTCGATCCGGACCTCCACCGCACGGGCATCGCGGCGATCGTCAAAGACGTTAGCGGCCGCCCGGTACTTCTGCGGACAGGCGTCGCCGAAGTCCACCGCAAACACGTCGGCCTCGACGCCTGTGCGCGCATGGCGCGCGGCGTCGTCCTGGCGCTGAACGAATTGTTCGGGGATCAGTGGTGGCCGAAGTGCGGCGATTTCCCTCGCATCTTCCTCGCCGTCGAAGGCCAGCAAAAGTACATGGGAGAGGGTGGCAAGAAGTCGAACCCGGAAGATCTGATTCGTCTCGGGCACGTCACCGGCGCGGCCGCGGCGTGGGAGCCGCCGATGCAATACTTCGGCCGCATGGGCCGCCGCATCGTCATCCCGTCGAAGTGGAAGGGACAGGTGCCGAAGGACATCTGCCAGGCCCGCGCGTTCCAGCGACTCGGCATACCGTTCGTGACGCAGGACGCGGGCTACTGCGTGCCGACGTACAATATCGGAACGACGCCGGTCGTGTTGCACAACCATCTCAAATCGGAATGGAAGCACATCGGCGACGCCGTAGCGCTCGCTCTGTGGGCGTTCCGCGACGTCCACGAATCGCCGGTCAGAGATGCACTCGAATCCGAATGGTGCCTTTAGAGCGCTCGCGCGCGGCCGCATCGAGATCCTTCAGGAATCTCTCGATGACCGGCCGCGCGACCTTCTCGGCGTAGTTCACCGACGACAGGTTCAGCACGTTGTAGAAGAACGGGTGCGACTTATACCCGGCGTGGAACTTCCTGACGATCATCGACGGCGGCAACCCGCGGCCCTGTCGGATCCGATTACGCAACCGGCCCTGCCGAAACTGCTCTTTCGTGAGCCGCTTCACGTCACTCTCACGCACGGGGTATTTGGTGCCGTAGTTCGTGCGTGGGTCGTCCTTCGGATTCACGAACCACACCAACCACTTCGCCCGGCGCGGGCCGAACGATCGCGAGCCGTCGTGGTAGTAGGGGGCCCAATAGTGCGGGATCGTCAGAGCGCCGCGGAGGTTGTTGAAGTCCTTCGACGACGTCAGGGCCGCCCGAAGCGTCCGCGACCCGATGGCGGGCCGCAGGCGCTTCGTAAAGTCCGCGAGGATCCCGTCCATGAGATCGCGGAAGAGGCGGCCGGTGCTCGGGACCGGCATCTTACTGCTTCAGCCCGGCGGCCGGATCGCGGCCCTGCGCCTGCGCCTCGGCTACCGGCTGCTTCATGCGGGCCGTCGTGTCCACCTTGCCCATGTCGAACTCGTCGGTGATGGCGCGGAGACGGAGATCGCCGGGACCGATGCCGCGGACGCCGTCGCCGCCGCCGAGCGTCTGCGAGAGGATCGTCCAGAGCGATCGTTGAGCGGGACCGATGACGAGCGTCTGAAAGCCGAGCAGAGCGTTCGGTAGCTCGTTCGCGGCCGCCATCTTGCCCGGCACGACGATACCGGCGAGGAGCGGCGGCACCTGATGCGCGGACACGATGTCGATCGCGGTGTTCGTCGAAAGCTCCGTCGCGCCGGGCGCGTTCTGCGTTTCGAGCGCCAGCTTCTCAAGCTGCACTTCGATGTTCGGATCCGAGATGTTGACGATCGCAGACTTGTGCGCCTGCCGGAGACCGATGCCCGCGGTCAGCGAGTCCTTCAGCGTCTTGAACTCTTTCGGATCCACCTGACCCTTGTTGAGGAAGAGCAGGAACTCGGGCACGCCGCGGTTCTGGAAGAAGTCGAACGTGTCCTGCGTGACCATCTGCTCGACTTCGATCTTCGGCACCGCGGCGATCCACGACGGATGCGGATACCACTTGTGCTTCGTCGGAGCCTGACGCCACATGATGATCTCGGAGACGTCCTCCTCCTTCAGGCCCTTGCCGTGCGGCCGCGTGAGGAAGTCCTGCTTATCACCGAAGCGGCAGAACTTCACTTTGAGTCCGGAGTCGGTCGTGACCTCGAAGTGGTAGTCGATCGCGCTCTCTTCGTAGATGCGCACCTGCTCGGCACGGATGTAGTGCAGGCCGGTGATCTTCTCGCCGTCGCGCACGACCTCCATGAACGAAATGCCGACCTCCCAATAGTCGTTCGCCATGCTGTTGAGCACGTCGAGGAACGACACGACGCAGAGAGGATTCAGCAAGCGCTCGGCCTTCGACAACTCGGTGCGCGAGAGGCTGCGCTCGTGCAGCGTGCGCGCGAGATCTTGCGGGTCGTTCGGAAGCGGCGGCGCGGTCGGATCCTTCGGCGGCATGCCCGGCGCGGGCGGGGGCGGCGGGTTCTTCTCGGCCTGCTTCGCCGCCTTATCGGCCTTCGCTTTCGGATCGTCCTCGAAGCCGATGCCGACGGTGCATGCGACCTTCGTATTGATCGACGTGGCGTGGTGGATGTTGTAGGAGCGAAGCTCCTTCACCCGCGACGGATCGAACGGCATGTTCTGCAGGCCGAAGCGCGTCTTCTGCTTCGACGCCTTCAAGTCTTTCTTCTCGGCCTTCAACACCACCGCGAGAAGCCCTTCGCCGGTGTCATGCTTCGCGAGACTCTGCGGCACGATCGTGCGCGACGAGCTTCTGACGATCTCGATCCTCATCGGCGATTTCTTCTCGGTCATTGGATACCTCTATCAATTCGATTTCCGAATGCTTGACTGTCGAAGCGGGCGTAGTAGTCTCGGGCCGAACAGCGAGATCCTACACCGTCGGCCCCGGCCGCGAAAGCACCTATGGCGCGCAAAATCAAGTCGGCGAAGATCCACTCGATCGCCCTCTGTAAGAGGGGCGCTAATCGACTCCCCGGGCTCTACAAGTCCGACGACAAGGACGACGTGAGTCTCGAGACTCTGCTCGTCACGAAGGATCTCCAGAGCAAGGGCGAACTGACCGCCGTCGTCTATGCGCCCAACATGCAGGACTCGCAAGGTCACGAAGCCGACGCCGAGGCGATCCGCGCAATGGCGCACGACTTCATTCGCTACGGCGCGAACCTGAATCTCAACCACGACGGCGTGCCGCTCGACAAGACGCAGGCGCGCGTCGCGGAGACGTTCATCATCCAGAAGAACGACCCTCGCTTCGCCGACATGCGCGACGCTTCCGGTGCTCCGGTGGACGTCACCGGGGGCTGGGGCGTCGTCATCAAGATCGACGACCCTGCGCTCCGCGCTCGCTATGCGAGCGGCGAGTGGAACGGAGTGTCGATGGAGGGTGTCGGGACGTTCGAGGCCAAGAAGGCCACGAACGAGTTCGACGAAGTTGTCGCTGCCGTGGCGAAGCGTCTCGGCATCAAAAAGGAGACCAAGGAAATGACCCCGGAAGAACTGTCGGCGGCCCTGGCGAAGAACAATGCCGATCTCACGACCGGCATCGTGAAGGCGATCAGCGAGGCCGTGCCGACGATCGTCAAGTCGCTCGCGGCCCCGGCCGCCGAGCCGAAGGCCCCGGCGAAGGTCGAAGCGCCCGTGTTCAAGGGCGACCCGACGAATGTCGCGGACGTCCGCAAGCACGCGCTGGCCGTCAAGCGCTTCAACATCGTCAAGGCGCACGACATCAACGATCCCGAGCAGGCCGAGAAGCTCGCGCTCGCGCTCGAAGAGTTCGACGCCGAGAACAAGGTCGCGAAGTCCGACGACGATGACGCCGACCTCTCCGACGCCGACGTCGCGGCGGGCATCGAGAAGACCGACAACGAAGAGGTCCGCGGTCTGAAGCGCAAGCTCGCGAAGGCGCAGAAGGGCTCGAAGGCCGACAAGTCGAAGGCCGACGACAAGAAGAAGTCGGTCAAGAAGACCGACGACGACGCGGGCGACGAGGACGAGGATCTCAACCTCACCGACGAGCAGCGCGAGGGCATGGCCCTCGGCAGCAAGATGGCGAAGTTCATCAACCGGGCGGCCAAGTAATCGAGGCAGAAGGCCCGGTATACCTGGCACACTCACTCTGAAAGGAGTCGATTCTCATGGCTCTGCATTCCAAGGAACTCTTCGCTTCGGCCTCGGTGAATCCGTTCCCGCGCGCGAAGCCCACGATGGTCTTGACGAAGAAGTTCGCCGCGCTCGCGGGCGCGCCGACGCTGGCGGTCCTCACCCCCGTCGGCGTCGTCACCGCGACCGGCCTCTGGGGCCCGTGGAACAACGCCAACACCCCCGCGGGCACCGGCACGATTCGCGGCTTCGTCTATCCGACGGCCCTGACGCTGCACGCGACGAACGAAGTCATCGGCACCGTCATGGTCGCGGGCGAGATTCATCACGACGACGTCCCGCTCTACGGCTCCGAGACGCAGCCGAACCTGACGGCCGCGTTGAAGCTCGATCTCGGCAAGGCGGGCATCTACGTCCAAGGCATCACGGCCGCCTACTAATCCACGTCCACGATCGAACCGGCATCGCCCGACGATCAGAACACAGAAAGGGAATAAGACATGCCCAGCATTGCCGCGCTCGACTGGACGGCTCTGACCGCCGCGGTCAACGAGATCAAGTCCCCGAGCCGCTTCCTCAAGAACCTGCTCTACAGCTACGAGGAGCCGAAGGAGACGGAGACGATCGAAATCTCCGTGATGACCGGCGACCGCGAAGTCGCGCCGTTCGTGAAGACGAACGCCGCGGGCGTGCTCGTCGCGGGTATCGGCGAGACGTTCCAAAACGTCACCGCGCCGAACATCCGCATCAAGCGTCCGCTCGAAGCGTCGAACCTCATGAACACCCGCCGCGCCGGTTCGGTCGTCATGCCGAATCGCGGGCAAGTCGTCGATGCGGTCACGAGCTACATCGCGCGGCAGACGCAACGCCTCGCGGACATCGTGTCGAACGCCGAGGAGTATCTCTCGGCCTTGACGCTGACCGGCACCATCACCTACTCGGTCGATCCGAACGAGTCGTTCACCATCACCTACCCGAAGCCCGCCGGTAACACGGTGACGCTCGCGGGCGCGGCGCAGTGGGTGAACTCGACGGCGACGCCGGAGATCGACTTCTACAACGCCAAGAAGATCATGAGCGACGAGTGCGGTCTCGAACCGACCGACTGCATCATGAGCAACTCGGCGGCCGTCGCGTTCATGGGCCTGGCGAACGTCAAGGCGCTCCTCGACAAGCTCAACGTGTCGGCGGGCGGCCTCGACTTCACGCGCCAATTCACGGCCGACGGCGCGATCTTCCTCGGCACGTTCTGCGGCATCCGCTGCTGGTCGTACCCGCGCACCCTCAAGGTGTCCGGCTCGCAGACGGCGCTGATCCGCAACAACTACATCGAGTTCGTGCATGCCGGTCCGGCCGCGCAGTGGACGATGTACTACGGCGCGATCTTCGACATGGACGCTCTGATGGACCAAGTGTTCGTCGGCGCGCGCTTCGCGAAGTCGTGGCTCGAAAAGGATCCGTCGGTGATGCAGCTTTTGCTCACCTCGCGTCCGCTTCCGGTGCCGCGTCGTCCGGGTGCGATGGTCTCCATGCTGGTCATGTGATCGACCGTGACTATCGGCCGCCGGTCGCCATGCAAACGACCGGCGGCATCTCTTCTCTCAGCCAGGAAAGATCAAGGATATGCAGACACTCACGCTGAAAATGCGGGTCTTCATCGGGCCGGTCGAGTACCTGCCCGGAGAAACGATCACCGAAGAGCAGGCGGGCTCGCCGGAGATCTTCGATCACCTCTGCAAGGCGCAGGGCAAACTCGGTGAAGCGCCGCCGGTTCTCCCGGCCGACATCGAGATCTCGAAGAGCAACGACGAACTGACGGCCGATACCGGCGAAGCGCAGAAGGCGAAGCAGAAGGCCGACGCCGAGCGCGCGATCGAGGAGTCTCGTCGAGTCGCCGAGACCGCGCCGGAGACCGTGCCGGAGACGCGCACGAACTTCGACCCGGCGATCCTCGACGGCATGTCGCTCGAGGATTTGAACCTTCTCGTCGTCGCCGACGGCGTGACGCCTCCGTTCGACGACAAGAAGGAAGCGATTTGCTTCCTGTCGCACTCGTTCACTCCGAAGGTGTAATCGAACATGGCCGCGACTCCGCTTTTCCTTCGCAACCGAGACGACCTGCTGTCGCGTCTGCGCCTCTCGAACGTGGCAGACACCGACGCACAATCGGTCATTGACGAAGCGATCACGGAGTCGCGGCTCGCTTTCTATGAGACGCTCGGCTCGGCCCGCGTCTCGCAGATCAAAGCGATGGCGCTGAAGGACACGCCGGACACCGACGACGAGCGCACGAGAGCGCTCGCCGCGGTCGTCGAGTCGAAGATCTGCCGCCGCCGCTTGATGATGACGCTGCCGACGTTGTTCATGGACAACTCGGGCGACGCTCGGGCGGCGTGGAACGACGAAGGATTCCTGCGGGCCAACGAGGCTCGCACGCAAGCTCTCAAGGACGCCCTCGATCAGGAGATCGCGGACGGAATGAACCGGCTCTCGGGATCGGACGAATCGGCCGCCGTGCGTGTGCAGGCGGCCTCGCTCGAACCCGACGCCGCCGATCGCATCGAGCCGGGATCGTCCATCTGGCCGGGCGGGACTCTCTGGTAGCCATGCTCGCACTGAAGACGAACATCACGAATTGGATCCGCGCTCTGGCGCTCGCCGGGCCGTATCGACTCGTGACCTATTCGAGCACCGGCATCTCGTCGCTCGGTGCCGAGATGAAACCCGCGTCGGTCGAGGTCAACGAGATCGAGCAGTCCTGGTTGGCCGCGAAGGACCACCGCGCCGGATCGAAGGTGGCGAGCGACCAGTGGCAGTTTCAACTGCTGATCGACTTCAACGGAGGCGAGGCGCTCTTGGAGCAATTCGAATCCGTTTTGGCGGCCGGGCCGTTCTTGGCGGCGAACGTCGCCGAGGGGTTGCCGCAGGTGCGGCTTGTCCTGCAGAGAGCGGAGTATCAGCACCCCCCGCGCAAGGAGCCTGGAAACGGCTCCAGGGTCGAGTATACGTTGTTGGCGCAAGTCGCGCCCAAGTAGGAGGCTTGAAGTATGGGTCTGAACACCACGGGTGCGGCCAACACGAACGACTACCGCATCGGACGCGGCACGCTTTACGCGGCCCCGCTCGACGCGGCCACCGGACGCCCGCACGAATATCGCGATCTCGGCAACGTCTCCGATTTCGTGCTGACGCTCTCGACCGACAAGCAGGAGCATAGCTCCTCGCGCAGCGGTCTGAAGGTCGTTGACAAGTCGGTCGTCATCAACCAGAAGCTGACGCTGAAGATCACGCTCGACGAGTTGAACTTCGACAACCTCGCGCTCTTCTTCTCGGGCTCGACGTCGGCGACCGTCGCGAACGCGAGCGCCATCACCTCGCAGGCGCATTCGTTCTACGGCAAGGGCCGCTGGTACGATGTCATGGACGCGAGCGGCAATCGTGCCTATGACTGCGCGACGATCACGGTCGCGACGATGACTCTCGGCACCGACTTCACGGTCGACCTGAAGATGGGCCGCATCTTCGTTCTCTCGACCTCGGCCGGTGCGTGGGGGTCGTCCGCTTCCCCGGTCTCGCTCAACGTCACGACGACGCTGTCCGGGCAGGACACGACGCTCGACGAAGTGAAAGCGCTGACGCAGTCGTCGATCTCGCTCGCTCTGAAGTTCATCTCGCAGAACCCGGTCAATGGCGACAACCAGGAGGAATACCAATTCCACCAGGTGACGCTGTCGGCCGACGGCGACCTGAGCCTCATCGGCGACGACTTCTCGAACGTCACGCTTTCCGGCACCGCGGAGAAGAACACGTTGAACACGCTGGTCTCGGCGTCGCCGACGTTGACGATCCGCACGCACTCGCACGCCTAATCCTTGATCTGAGCAATCCGATTTGCTCTACTGACCGGCGACCGCAACTCGCCGGTCAGTCTTTTTTACAGGAGTGCGAATCATGGGCTGGAAAGAGAAGTTCTCGTTTCTGGAGACGAAGACGATCGTCTCGACCGTCGGAGGGCACGAAGTCAAGTTCTCGCCCGCTTCCGTCGGCGTCGTGTTCAAGCTGAAGGCGCTCTCGGGCCCGATCGCGGCCGTCATCGCGACCTTCATGGACGACGGCAAGAAGGACCAGACGAACATCTTCCGCAACTTCGCGGCGACGGAGAGTTCGCCCGCCGGTGAGGAGACGCAGATCCTCGCGACGACTCCCGAACTCGCGCGCGAGCGCGCGCGGCAGCGCACCGAGTCCACCGAGCGTCTCGCGGCCGCCATCCTCGATCCGGAGAACAAGCTCCTCATCGGCCGCCTCATCGCCGACTCGGCGCGCGAGGTCTTCGACCGCGGCACGCCGGACGCCGAAATCTCCGGGTTCATGGACGCGATCGACGTCGGCACGCTCGTCGAGTTCCTCGTCGGCGTCGGCCGCGCGAACAAGTCGGTGTTCGGCCCTTTGGGGGATCGGCTCGCCAGCGCAGCGAAGGAAGCTCTCGCGGGCCTGAAGACCCCGGCCTCGCAGAGCAACGCCGCGGCCGCCGGAAGCGAAAAAGCTCAGGCGTAGGTCGGCTCGAAGTCGGCGAGAAGACTTCCGCATGGCGCGATCTCGAAGACGCCGTCGTCTTCCTAATGCTGCGCGGCATGACGCAAGCCTATCTCGCCGATCTCGACCTGCTGACGTTCAACGCGCTTTTCGAGTCGGTCGTCAGGATCGAAGCCAGCCAGAAGATTCAGGACGTCTACTCCATGCACGTTGCGGCCCAGGGGGAGTCGAAGAACGTGGAGGAGTGGGTCAAGAAGAACTGGTCGAAGCAGGCGGGCGAGGGTAGTATCCGCTCGGCCGACGAATTGCGCAACGCGATCAAGTCCGGCTTCTGATGATGGGGAAACGACGTGGCAGTAGACACCGGCGGTCTTCGGTATCAAATCGAACTGATCGACCGATTCTCGGCTGCCACGTCGTCTTTTCTCTCCTCCGTCCGCGACGCGCAAGCCGCGATCGTCAACCTTCAAACCGCGGCCGATAATACGGCCGGTGCCTCCGGTCGCTCCGCATCCGCGATGCGGGCGCTCACGGACGCGGCACGAACCTTCGCCGGGACGCAGCGTGCGGCGACGGGATCCATCAACGCACAGGCCTCGGCTCTCGGACGCCTCGCGACGCAAGAAGAGCGGCTCCAGCGCATCCAGTCGTCCGACAACGCTCGCGCACGCACAGAGGCCGCCAACACTCGTAATCGCGCGACGCTTCAGGAGCGCCAAGCACGAGCGGCCGCCGCGCTCGCGACAGCCGAAGTCAAGCTCGCGAAGGCGATCGAGCGCAAGGCCGAAGCGACGAACGACGATCGACGGGCGACGGCCGCCGCGATCCGCCTCTCACGAACGGCGGCAAGCACCTATGACGAAGAGGCGAAGGCCCTGCAGCGCCTCGCGGCCGCACGCCTCGCGGCTGTGCGCGCCGGTGCCCGTCTCGTCACGCCGCGCGGCACCGGAGGCACGGGGCAGAGAGCGCCCGCTCCGACCTTCGTTCGCCCCGGCCGCAATCCGGCAACCGGCGGCGGCGGCGGCGGAAACGCCGGTGCCAACGCAGGTGCCAACGCAGGCGCGGCCGGTGCCGGTGCGGCCGCCGGTGCCAAGGGCCTGAACATCTTCACGCGCGCGGCGAATCAATCGACCGCCGCGTCGTGGTCGCTATCTCGAGTCTTGCAGCGACTACTCACCGCGTTCGTGTTCTTCGCGGCCGCGCGCGGAGTCGTGAACGCATTCAAAGCGATGGTCGCCGGGGCGATCGAGTTCCAGTCGAACATCGAGAAGGCGACGCTCGGCGTCGCCGCGCTTCTCACCGCGACCGGCGACGTCCGAGACGCGACCGGCTCTTCCGTCGATAGCTCGCGGCAACTCGCGCTCGCGCAGATCGAGGCGCGAAAGCAGGTGGCGCTGCTGCGCAAGGAGGCGCTCGCGACGTCGGCGACGTTCCAAGAGATCGTCGAGACGTTCCAGCTTGGCCTCGCTCCCGGCCTCGCGTCCGGTCTGAAGGTCGACGACATCCGCAAGTTGACCGTGCAGATCTCGCAGGCGGCGAGCGCGATCGGCGTGCCTCAGAATCAGTTGGCCGAGGAAATCCGGTCGCTCCTCTCGGGCACGATCCAACCGCGCACGACGCGCATCGCGACGTCGCTCGGCATCACGAACGAAGACATCAAGCGCTGGAAAGAGGCGGGCACGCTCGCTGAGGAACTCCAGGCGCGCTTCGAGGCCTTCTCGGTCGCCGGTCAAGAGTCGATGCTGACCTTCTCGGCCGTGCTCTCGAACACGCAGGACGCCCTGCAGCAACTCTTCGGCGCTGGCTCGGTCGATTTCTTCGCGCAGATCAAGGGACTCCTGACCGACATCCAGAAGTCGGTCATCGACATCACCGACAATGGGGCCATCATCCGACCCGAGGCGAAGCTAATCGTCGAGGCGCTCTTCCGCGGCCTCGCTTCGATCGTCGCCGAGATCCGGTCGATGCAGAACAGTCTGCGCTTCGACGAGCTTTACTCGATCGCCTCGAAGATCGGCAAAGTCTTCGCGATCACCGGCAAGGTCGTCGTCGGCATCGTCGTCGGAATGGTGAAGGGTTTCGGCGACGTCGCGCGGGTGGCGCTGACGATCTCCGGCATCGTCTCCGGAATCGCTGGCAAGTTCTCGTCGGCGTTCCAGACGAAGCCGCTCGGCGAGATCGTGTCGCAGATGACCGAGGTCGTGACGCTCTTCTTCGCGGCGCGCGTGGCGATCAGCGGAGTCTTCTCCGTCCTGAAGCTCCTGCTGCTGCCCATCAAGAGCATCGTCTTCCTCTTCAACATCATCTCCAGTGTCGTGAGCGGCATTGTCGCTACCGTCTCGTTCTTGCTCTCCCCGGTCGGCCTCGTAACGGTTGCTGTAGCCGCGCTCGTCGGCCTCCTCGCCTACGGCCTCTTCAAGCTGCAGGAGTGGGTGCGTGAGACGACCGGCGTCAATATCTCGTTCAAGAACCTCATCGTTCTGGTCGGCCAAGGTCTGCGCCGCGCCTTCGAGGTCACCTTCGCGATCGTGAAGGTCGGCTGGGTCTATCTGATCGACGGCATGAAGGAAGTCTTCTACCGGTTGGTAGAGGGCGTGCTCTACGCGATCAAGGGTCTCCTGATCGCGATGCAGAAAGTCGCCGGTGTCTTCTCCGACAAAGTCTCGAAGGGGTTCGACGACGCTCTCGTCGGCGTGAACGAGAAGATCGACGCGATCAACAAGAAGGTCGCCGGTTACGACGAGGAGCGAAAGAAGGCGGCCGAAGAACTCAAAAAGGTCATGCAGGAGCAGGCCGACGGATTCCGCGAGGACATCGTCGCCGCCCTGACCGCCGATCAAACGCAGAAGTCCCTGAAGGACATGCTGAAGGACGGGGCCGACTTCCTCGGGCAGGGCATCGGCGAGATCCTCGGCAAGCTCGGCGTGAAGGCGCTCGAAATCCCGGCCGTCATCAAGACCGACGACGCCGTCGATCTCGTGAAGACCCTCGAAGAACTTCCGCCCGTCATCGGTAGCGGGGCGCTCGGCATCGAGACGATGTCTCAGGAGATGCAGACGCTCACCGAGGACACCAAGAAGGCCACGCGCGAGTTCGAGATCGCCACCGAGGCGATCAACGCGCAGGGCGCTGCGGTGCGCGAGCGGCAGCTTCAGGATGAGGCGCAGGCCGCCGTCCTCGAAACCACGAAGAAGCTGACGGCCGACATTCTGCAACGCGAGCAGGGCATCCTGAGCCTCGTGCGGCAGCGCGTCGCCACGGAGCAGGTAGTCGCCAATCTCACCGAGACCCAGCGCGGCGCGATCGAGTCCGGCGTGCGCCTCGGCCGCGCATACTTGCAGGCGCAGAACGAACTCTCTCGCGCGCGCCTTGACCTTACGCAGGCCGAGATCAAAGCGAAGCAGAAGGCCTCCGGCTTCGACGACGTCGCGAAGAAGTCGGCGCAGGATGCCGTCGATGCGGCGCGCGAGCGCCTGAAGGTCGTCGAGGCGGCGGCCGCTGCCGCCCGCACTTCGGCGCAGGCCGTGCTGAAGGATCTCGCGCCCGAGGAAGCGGCCAAGCTCGCCGAGATCATCTCCTCGATCCTTCAAGTGTCCGGCCAAGAGGCCGTGCTCGAAGAGGAGAAGCTCCGTCTCATCGAAGACCGCGCCGCGGTCGAGGGCAAAATCAACGATGCGCTCGGCAAACGGGTGGCCGCGCTCGCACGCGCCGAGGTCGCGACGCTGCGTCTCGAAGCACAGAACGCGGCGGCGCGCCTCGACGCCGACCGGAAGCTCTTCGCCGCGAAGCTCGACCTGATCGAGATCAACCGAAAGCTCGTCGATGCCGAAGTCGGATCAGCCGACGAGGAGCGCACTCTCTCGCTCCTGAGAGATCAGCAGGCTGTCGATCTGAAAAAGCTCGACATCGCGATCAAGGAGGCGAAGACGCAGGAGGAGATCAATGCCCTACTTGCGCAGCGTAACGCCCTGACCGCGAAGCAGAACATCGAACTCCAGGCGCAACAGGAGAAGCTGAAGAACGCCCAGGATCGCGTGCAGGCGACGAAGGACATCGCGGAGTCGCCGGTCAAGTTCGGAGCGCTTCAGGCGCTCATCAACTTCGGCAACGACGCGGCCGACGCCTTCAAGTTCACCCTCGGCGTGATGACGCAGGCGCTCGAAGGATTCACCGACCTGGTCGGCGACGCCGTCGCGAGCGCGCTCGACCCGACGAAGAAGTTCGACATCGTTCAGCGCTTCCGTCAATTCATCAACGATCTCGTCGTCTACATCGTGAAGCAATTCGTGAAGGCGCAGTTGTTCAATCTGCTGCTCGGCGTCGGCTTCTCGGGCGCGGACGTCAAGACGCTCGGCCTCGCGAGCGGGGGCTTCGCCGAAGGCGGCCGGATCCCGAAAGGTGGCTACGCTCCGTCGCTCGCACACATGCGCGCCCGAGGACTCGCCGACGGCGGCCCGATCACCATTCGGCCGCAGGGTCTCGACCCGCGCGACACGGTGCCGATCTGGGCGCAGCCCGGCGAATACATGATGAAGTTCGATGCGGTGCGTCGCTACGGCGTGCAAGCGATGGAGGCGATCAACCGCGGCCTCGTGGACCCGATGTCGCTGCGCGGCCTCGCCGGTGTCTCGTCCGGCGTGCGCCACAACGTCACGGTGCCGCGCCGCCCCGGGTATGCGTCCGGTGGCGCGATCACGCAAAGATTCTCCCAGACCGGCGGGCAGCGTGATACAACCAAAATCGTGAACCTCGTCTCGCCGGATCTCCTGGCGAGCTTCATGCTGTCGGATGCCGGGCAGCGAACGATCGTGAACGTCATCAAGAACAACCGGCAGGAGCTTTCGACATGAGCACTCGGGTCATTCAGGGCCACTTCGGCAAGTCGTTCTTCGCGGCCACGATCGCATCGCGTGGCGGCTCCGTGCTGTTCGGCGATGGCACCGAAGAGGGCGACGCGGTTCTCATCTCGACGCAGGAGGCCTCCACGTCTCCTTTGATGATGAGCATCGGCTTCGGCACCACGAACGGCGGGGCCGACGACCCGGTCACGGTCACCTACGACACCGTCGGCAACGCGGTGCCGTTCACGGCCTCCAATTCGGTCGGTCAGCAGGGCCTCGTCACCACCTACGAGGCCGACCAAGGCGAAAGCCTGACCATCATCCCGTCAAAGCGATTCAAGTACGTCCGCATCAAGAATCTCGACATCGCGAACGCGGTCAACCTCGACAACGTCTCGGTTACGTTCATCAAGCTGCGACCGTAATGAGCTACCTCGAAACCGCATTCACGCACGGCGGCGCGGGCGCATACAAGCAAGCGCTCAACGCTCTCCTGTCGAACGGGTGGAGCGTCGTCGACGGCACCGCGAACAGTCTCGCCGGTGCGCTCGGCGCGCCGCTGGCGCAGACGTCGAATCTGCCGATCCGCACGGCCGCGGTGACCGCGCTCTCGACGAACATCGAACTGCCGGTCTCGTGGATCGCGCCGACGAAGGTGCAGCGCGAAGTGATCTCCGGCGGTGCGACGGCCGATCTCGTCGAGGGCGTGGACTACACGATCGACTATCGCCGAGGCCGCATCCAGGCGATCGGCGGCGGCTGGACGCTCGGCGGCGTGCAGCGCTTCCTCATCAATTCCGGCAACTACTCGATCCGCAAAGGCTACGTCGTCCTGTCGTCGCCCGGCGTGAGCGCCTCCGAGACGCATCTCATCATCGGCATGAGACTCGAGAGTGTCGGCCCCAATTCGTCGCAGCAATGGACCGGCGTGCGGTGGGTGGCGTTCTACAGCTTCACGGTCGGCGACAACTTCGACGTCGTCGACGGCACGAAGCGCAATCTCACGGCCTTCGACGTCGTCTCGGTGATCCACCCGAGCGCGAGCGGCACGATGGTCGCGAGTGTCACGGCCGATCGAATCGCCGGTAGTTTCACCGTACCGGAGTCTACGAACGCATGGTTCTACGCCGGGCTCCTCTCGCGCGTGCGGCCGGTTGCGGAGCAATCATGCGCGACGATCATCGTCGGCAACTCGTCCGACGAGATCGGCACGCAGACCGATGACGACGGGCCCGTCGGCTGCCCGACGCAGGCCGGTAATACGAGCAACACGTCCTTCGGTTCGACCTACAACCCGGTGGCCGGGCGCTTCACGGAGACCGGCGCTAACTTCACCGAATTGAACGCCAATGCCTGGTCGAAAGACGTAGACGGCGCTTCCGACGACATCTCACCGAGTTCGATCGAGACGACGCCGGGCAACATCTACTTCGAGATCCACCCGGTGATCGTCGCGCGCGACATCCACGTCCGCAACTTCGCGAGCGCGAGCGAGGGGCTCTCCTACGTCTTCGGATCACTCCGCGGCGTCTATTCGCTCTGCATGCTGCGGGCGCAGCACCTGACGACGCTGACCTACGGCGGTCTCTCGTACATCACTCTTAAGGTCGGCGGATCCGTCACGCGGTTCATCGCCCTGGAGAAGACCTAATGCCGGTCACGTCTCAGGATCCGATCTTCACCTACTCCTCGCTCGGTGCCATCACCGGGGGCGCGGCGCTGCTCCAGAACATCGCATCGCGCCTCAATCAGGTGAATCCTCATCTCGGCGTCATCGGATGGTCGCTCGACGAATACGACCCCGGCGCGACGCATGGGCCGGAACTCTACATCCACACGCGCTCGAACTTCGGGGCCGAAGCCTACTTCTCCTTGAAGGCCTTCAACGCGACCGGCACGCAGCCGGAAGCGATTCAGATCTGGCAAAACACCGGCTACTCGAATCAACGCCGCGTGGATAATCAGCCCGGCATGTTCGCGAAGACGCGCGTCGGTCCGACGAACGCCGTCGCCGAGACGGCCGTCTTCTCGAATCTGTGGGATCAATCCGGCGCTAACCGAAACGCCGCCGACCCCGGCGACTATAAGACCGCCGACGGCGGCTCAGGCAGCACCGGCAGCGCCCCAACGTTCACGACGACGCTGCCGATGCTCTGGACGACCGGCGATAGCGCGACCGTCTCCATGGACGCCTGGCTGCTCTGGGATCCGAACCAAGGCGCGAGCCCGGCGCTCGGAGGCAGCCGCGTGCTCGCGGCCTTCTGGTACATGGGCAACGCGATGTACGGGTTCGTCATCGGTAAGCCTCTGTACGACAGCGAGGCCGCCAAGACCCACGGCAGCATGCTCTGCGCTTGGGGATCGGCATACGCCGACAAGGACATCTCGACGGTTCTCCCGATCGTCAACTCCCTCGGCGGCGAGATCTCGTCGTCCGGCTCCGAGCGCGCCATGAGTGCGATCGTGCGTTCGTTTACGAAGGGATCGACGACGTGGCCGACGCCGACGCCGAACGGCGCACCGATCGCATTCTGTGGGCCCTGCGTGCTCAACGAGGGCAAGATCGAGGGCGGCGACGATACGACCGGCGGCGACCGCTCGGCGCACCACCGGCCCGATCAGCGCTTCTCGGACACCTGGAACACCCTGCAGCCGTCGATGTTCCCCGACCCGGCCGTGACCATCTACTACGATCGAGCGAACGACCGGAGAGGCGTATGCCGTCACCGCAACATCGCGCGCTTCCCCGACGGCGGCGAGATCGACCCGATGTCGCCTCCGATCGACTGGCGCGACAGTGGCTTCTTCTTTCCGTGGTACTTCGCGCCGGTGGTTGGCCTCGCCCCGGGCAACACCTTCTCGAACGGGACGAGGCGCTACATCGTCTTCCCCGGCGGAAGGGGCGGCGACTCGGGCAATGACGGGCACCGCTACGCCGGTATCGCCTGGCGAATCAGTGATGGAGCGTAGGCATGCCGCTGATCTCGTACACGAACGGCGAGCTTACCGAGTCCTCGGCGCTCGACCCGGCGGCCACCGTCTCGGTGGCGATCCCCGCGTACTCCGGCACGACACACGTCACGACGGCGCGTAACGAGTCCGGCAATGCGATCTCGCTGTGGTCCGAGGCGGCCGTGCTCTGGTGGTACGTCATCGCCTGGCCCTACGAGACCGACGCCGAGTTCGACTTCAACACGACCGACATGGCCGCGTGGATCGCACTCTTCGAGCGCCTCTCAATCGCCGGTGTGAGCCGCGTCGCGCAGCGCTACGCCGAGATCGAACTCGACCCCGACCATACCAAGGACAAGGTCTACGGCATCGTCGCTTTCTACTCCGGCTCCGACCCGCTGGCCCTCAGCCTGCCGAACCACGTCGTCTCCGGCGAGTACCTCGGTCTCGTTCCGCGCGCCATGGACCTCTTGCTTAATCCGGTGTCGCACACGATCATGCCCGGCGAACAGGTTCTCATCGGCATCGGTCTCTTCACGACCGCGTCGGCCGAGCCGAGAACCAAGATCGAGGTGCGGTTCTGATGAGTAGCTCCTTCGTCATCCGCGGCCGCAGGATTCCGCTGATCGCCTTCGAGCCTAATTGGGAGGAGAAGGTCTCGCAGACCTTCGGCTTCGACACCGACGTGTTCATGTCGCGCGAACGCATCGAGCAGCGCGGCACGACCCTCGGCGAGGGGCGCTTCACGCCGGAGCTTCGAGTTACATTCCTGCGCGACGGTCTGCTTGAATCGGCCAGGCTCTGGAACACCCTGCTCTCGCTCAAGGGCAAACCGGCGTGCGTTCCTTGGTATCCGGAGCCGATGCTCTGCGCGACCGACCTGAACGGGCTGTCCTCTTTCTCCCCGAGCAACTGGCATGTGAAGTATTTGAAGATGCGCAGCGAGCACGTTCTCCGCATCGACGACAATGACTGGAGCAACTACGAGGCGCGCCGCGTGCTTGCCGTGGATGAGACCACCAACACCATCACTCTCGACACACCTTGGGACGCATCGGTGATTCCGACGCGGCAGGTTCTCTACTTCGTCACTGCGATGGTTTTGGATACCGTGGGCCGCACCGATCTCACCGATACGGCGCAACTCATCCCGACCCTCTGGCGAGGATTCTCCGATGGATATTTACCGTGACCTCGACGTCTTCGGTCGCGGCGCGCTCCTGATCGAGCCGAATTGGAACCAAGAACCGCGCCAAGGCACCGAGGGCGACCAAGAGCTTTCCACTTCCGGTGAGGCGCAGAGCGTTCTCGAAGGGTCGTCACGACGCGCCTGGACGTCCGAGTTTCGGAAAGAGTTCGGAACGGCTCAGGAGCAATTCGAGTTCTTCGACTTCGCGCGCTCGCGCATGGGCCGAGTGCGGCCGTTCTGGTCGCCGTCGTGGTCGTCCGACTTCAAGCTGCTCTCCGACGTCGGCATGGGCGAGCGCGTCCTGCGAGTCTTGCGCTGCCGGTTCGATTGGATTTTCGAGGCCGATCGCTACGGCATCTACATCGAGACGCCCACCGACCGGCACATCTACGCGATCGAGTCCTTCGAGACCGACCTCGACAACCAAGAGGATCGCATCATTCTGCGCAGCGCCGTCGGCGCGAACATCAAAGCGTCGTCCGTGTTTCGCGTGTCTCTCGTGCGGCGTGTCCGCTTCGCGACCGATCGCTTCGAGATGTCGATGGACACGACGCTCGTCGGATCCTTGAACTACTCCCTCGTCGAGGTCTTCGGCGAGTCGGAGTACATGCGCGAGGAAGAAGTCGAAGACCTCTCGGTCGGCTACGACTACAAGAACTCGTTCTCCGCGCAGCTAATGCTCTCCGGGGATTGGTGGGATCCGACCAGCGACATGTCCGGCACCGGCGGAACCGGTGCCTCGTTCCGCACGAACCGGTCACTCGCTTTGATGCAGGTTCAGGTGGATGCGCTGACGTCCGTGATCGGCCTGCGGCCGAAAGACCTCCCCTACACGCAGTGGAACGCGAACGGCCGACCGCTCGCTCACGGCTGGCCGCCGTTCGCTTACCGCACGCGCCCGGTGGACTCTGACGGTAAGCTCGCCGGTGCATGGGATGCGTGGACCTTCGTCCAATACACCACTCATAAAGACTTCGTTCACGGCATGCCGCTCATCCGCCTGGCGTCGTCACGCCGTCAGCGAGTCCAGATTGCCGTGGTTCACCCGGCCGTCGTCCCGAACGTCGACATCATCTACTCGACGAGGCAGTACGAACCGGGCCAAACGAGCGCCCTGAACTCTGTCACCGGACAGCCGCTCGACCACGTCGACTATCTCTACTTCCTCGAGTTTAGCGCCCTCACGATCAATGCGTCTGGATCATTCGAGACGTTCACCGACACGCGGCTGCCGCTGCGTGTGCTTGTGCTCGGCGACAAGACCTCCGACGGCTCCGTGCGTGCGAACGACCCGAGCTACTACGCCGGTCAGCCTGTCGAATGGAACAACGGTCTCGACTGCCGCGGCGTGATCGCACAGTGGCCCTGGAAAGTGCTGGAGGCCTACGAGAACGAGCGCAACGCGCGCGTCGCGGTCGTGAATAGCTCCTTCAGCGGCGGTGTTGTCGCGCCGATCTGGTTCTCTATTCGGAACGCGGCCCTGCTCGCGCAGAAATCCGATGAGGTTGATCACTTCGACAACCTGACCAACCCTCGCGCCCTGCCTGCCGACTTCTCTCCGCACGTCGTGCTCTTCGCGTTTGGCTCCGAAGATCAGCTTTGGCAGGCGTACTACAACCCTCTCTTCAATCCGGCCAACACGGTCACGGATATGACGGCTGTTCTCGCCGCCATCATCGCGAAGTGGACAACGGCAAGCGTTGCCGTACTGCCATTCCCTCGCCTCGACAATACGCTTCCCGCGAATCCGTTCACCGGCGGTTCCGTCAACGTCTACTCGTCCATCTCGACCGCGGCGACATCGCTCGGCCTCACCGTATTGACTCCCTCCACCAGCACCGTCAACCCGGGAGCCACGGACCTCTTGAACGCAGAAGAGCACGCACTGGTAGCGACGACCGTATACGGTACGATCAAAGCGCTCGCCGACTTCCAACTGAAGCTCGGATCGACTGGACAGTTCGACAGCCGCTTCGCGAGCCGCACCGGACTGCTCGCGAACTTCGTATAAGGTGACGCTATGGCGACTCAGATCAAGCTGCTCGATAAGGACGGAGCCCTCTACACGCTGCACGGAGAGGTCGATCCGGTCTCTGGCTATCTGACCGTCAAGCACGCGAAGGCCGACGGCGTCGCGACCGACTCGAAGCTCGACGAACTCCTCGCTCGCCTCAACGTGCAGACCGGCCGCGCGCAGGAGATCGCGCAGGTTCTCACCAACCCCTCCGGCAGCGTGCCCGGCTCTCTGAGCGTCCATACCCCGTGGGCCACCAGTCCGATCGGCAGCGCGGCCGCGGCCGGGAAATACAAGCTCCTGCAGCGCATCCAGATCATCTTCTGGGCGTTCGGCGGCACGCTGACCTGGGCCGACGACGACAAGGTCGACGTCGTCATCAAATCGAACGGCACGGCCGACTACGTCTACCAGGCGACGAAGCGGTATCGAGAGATCGTCGACAGCGGATGCGTGATGGAGGTCGCCCTCGATCCGGCGATGAGGGCCGTAACGATGGCATCGACGATGTCGGCCACCGTCTCCGTGCGGCGGGGCAGCGGAGGCGCTCTCACGGCCGGGCAGTTGACGATCACGGCTACGGCCACCTATTACCTCGCCGAGGCGTAGAATGGCATTCAATGCTCTGCAAGAGGCTATCGCGATCGTAGGCGAGGCGGAACTCTACGCCTTCGACTTCGGCGGGGCCGTAGGCATCGAGCATTACACCACGTCCCGCAAGCCCATCGTCTGGACCCCGGCCGGATGGCCGGTGGCGAACGTGCGCTGGGAGCCGCTGCCGATCGCCCGCGGGTCTTCCGACGTCAACATGCAGCCGAACGCCGCCAAGCACTCGCTCATCATGCCGTGCCGCCCGACGTTCGTGAAACAACTCGCCGACGGCGGCCTCGATTATCTCGGGCTGACGATCATCCGCGGCTTCGGGTCGAACTACGATCAGGACTACATCAACCCGTGGTTCTCGGGATACCTGTCCGACATCTCCGTGACGCCGAAGCACGTCTCGGGCACCATCTACTCGATCGAGAGCGTCTTCGACACGCAGGTGCCGCGGATCATCTATCAGGCCGAGTGCAACAACACCTTATTCGACTCCGTGTGCGGAGCGCAATTCCGATACAACTACGGAGTCGTTGTCGGCATCTCTGACGGCGGCCGCAACATCCTGGTCAGCTTCGCGACCGGACAGTCAGATTTGAACGGGTCCGCACCGGCGGCTAACTACTACACCCTCGGAAACGCCTGGAAGCGCAAGGAGACGGCGGCCGGGCTGCCCGATCCGACCGACCCGAAGAGCTATCGCGAGATCCTCTACTCTTCGAACGATCTCGGCGGCAGCACGATGCAGATCGTCACTCACGCCCCGATCATCGGCTTGGCGGTCGGCGACAAGCTGAACTTCTCCCCAGGCTGCAACCACAGCGTGGAGCACTGCGTGTTGAAGTTCGGCCGACGTCAGGGGTTCGTCGGCACTCCGCTCATTCCGAACATCAACCCGATCGTCGAGGGATTCTAATGCAGAACATCATTGCGTGCGCGACCTCGTGGATCGACACGCCGTATCGGGACGACATCATCCAAAAAGGCGTCGGAGCGAATTGTCTCTCGTTCGTCGGCGGCGTCTATGCCGAGGCCGGGATTCTCTCCAACGTGCGCCCGCAGCCGTTCAACCGGCGCTTTTGGCTGGAGGATCCCGGCCTCTTGCTCCGCTTCGTGATTGAGCACTCGGATCACGTCCGCGAGGACATGCAGCTATCCATCCTGCCGCCGACGGAGAAACTCTTCGCCGGTGACCTGCTCCTCGTCTCTACGAACGGCTGCGACGAGCCGAACCACGCCGTCTTCTGCGAGCGCTCCGAGCCGCAGATTTTCATCATCCACGCCGACCAGGCCAGGCGCGCAGTCAGATACCAGCCGATGCCGCGGTCGTGGGTCATCCAACATGTCTGTCGAGTGTCGCCGCGATGAGCAACTGGCAACAAGTAGCGGGCGGCGTCCTCGGTGCCGTGGGCGGTTTCTTTGCCGGTGGTCCCGTCGGAGCCATTCAGGGCTTCGCTCTGGGCTTCGCCATTGCCTCCTACGTCTTTCCGCCGAAGATCGAGGGGCCGCCCAAATCGAAAGACCCGTTTCAGGTCACCGGTGCGTCGCAGGGCGCTCCGTGGCCGGTGGCCTTCGGTCGCCGGATCCTGAAGGGCAACGTCATCTTCTTCGACAACCTGAAGCTGCGAGCCGACGAGGTCACTCCGAGCGGTAAGGGCAAGGGCATCGGCAAGGGGGCGAGCGACGACGACTACGGCGTCTTCTACTTCGCGCCGGTGGGCATCGGCCTCTGCGTCGGACGCATCTCTCAACTTCACGCGATCCTCGACTCGAAGCTCGAAGACTGGGATGCCGAGACCGCGAAGCGCGGCGGCGACCCGTACACGCTCTCGACCCCGGCCAACCTGCAGGACTTCGGCTACGGTCCGGCTGTGTCTCCGTCGGCCGAGCCCGCAAGCTCTCCGCTGCGCGTCTGCTCGCACGTCTACTCGCCGAAGGCCTACCTCGGCAAGAACGTCACGAACATGACGCCTCTGAACTTCGACGCGACCGTGGCCGTCAGCCAAGCGAGCATCACGTTCGTGGGCGATCCTCTCGCCGGGATGCCCGCCGGTTGTGTGAACCCAGCCAACATCTATTACGACATCCTCTGCGACTCCGCGTGGTCGGTCGGCCTCGCAGAGTCCTTTCTGTCGCAAAGTGGTTTTCAGGCCGCGGCCGAGATCTACCGCACCGAAGGCCTCGGTCTCGCTCCCTACTGGACCTCGCTGACCGCTCTGCGCTCAATGGTCGCCGAACTCAATTTCCACACGCACTCGATCTTCCGGCGCGGAGCGGACGGCAAACTCGAACCGTACCCGCTGCGCGCCACGAACTACGTCGCGATTCCTTTGCCCGAGTCCGACATGCAGGACGAGAACGCAGCCGCGCAGACGTGGGATGATCTGCCCAACGTCTTCACGGCCTCGTTCCGCGACGCGGCCAACAACTTCGTCGAGAAGACGATCCCGGCGCGGAACGAGGCCGCGATCCGGCTCTCCGGCAAGCAGACGCCGAAATCCTACGACTTCCCGCACATCACCAACGAAGCGGTGATGCGCTGGCGTCTGGAGATCCTGAAGCGCCGAGAGAGCTATCCCTACATCGCGTTGAGCCTCTCCCTGCCGATCAAGTACCACAAGCTGCTCGTCGGCGACGTCGTGGTCGTGAACAACAGCAAGCTCGGCCTTACCGACTTCCTGATGCGCGTGTCCGAGATCAAGCGCCCTGAGTTCGGCAAGGTCAAGATGACCGTCAAGCTGATCCAAGAAGTGTCGGTCATCGAGGAACAACTCACGCCGCCTGTCGCGTCTCCTATCCCGGTTCCTGCGCCGGATCCCGAGCCGCTGACTCCCGTCGTCGGTCATTGGGAGGCTGACTGGCCGAATCGCTTTGCGCCGCCGATCGAGCCGCCGAGCTTTCCGCCTCCCGGCAACTCGCGGCCTGGCCCCGACGGCGGCCCGTTCTACGGCAACGACGACGAGACCGGCTACTTCGGCTATCCTCTCTTCCTGCTGCCCGGCGCAGGCAAGGCGAGCGACGTCGGAGCGGGCTTCGCCGTGGCTCAGGGAGACAGCACGCCGCTGCATGCGACGCCGACAACGCTCGTGACGCGCAAGGCCTATTCGTTCAGGCTCGACGAAGCGATGACGTTCGGCTGGCGCTACGCGGCAGACAAGAAGATCAAGGTCACGCAGTTGTCCTTGCCTTCCTTCCCCTTCGTGAATCAGGACTCGCCCGACACCGACGGCATCCTCGATCTCGATCGGTCGCCGATCATCATGCTCATCGGCAACTACGAAATCTGCTCGTGGGGTCGAGCGCGACAGACCGGCGAAACCACCTACGAGTTCGAGCGCGTGATGCGCGGACAGAACAAGGTGCCTCTGCGTACCTGGCCCGTCGGCACGCTCATCACGGTCTTCCATTTGCGCGTCCCCGCCATCCAGGGCAGCGACGAGTGGATCTCCTGGGCGCACCGTCCGCGTGGCTTGTCGAAGGCCGAATACGATGCAGGAAAGCGCGTCTCGATCTACGCGAGCGGCATCTCCTACTCGCACCGCATCCAGAGCACCGACGATCAGGCCGTGATCGAGGCGGCACCTCTCATGTCGGTCGCCCAATCGGGGACGGCCTCCAGCAGCCTCTACAAGCCGCAGCGCCTGCTCCGAGCGAACAGGTGCCCGATGGTGGCCGCGCAGGCAATCAAGATCAGGAACTCGATCTCGACCGAGCGCGACCGTGTGCTGTGGTATCCGCTTCCGGCGACCTCGCTCCCGACCGGCGGATGGATCGTGCAGATTCAGCCGATTCTCGAGTTTGGCGGTCTTGGAGAGGTCGTCATCTGCGACAGCGTGCCGGAGACGCCTGTGGGCGCTCTCGGGGGCGTCCTGCCGTCACGCACTACCGATTTCACGAGCTACGACCAGTTCACGCAGGACGTGCAATTTGGGCGCGTCTGGGAGCACTTCCGGCTCCGCATCTACTCGACGCACGCCGCTTGGATCGCGCAAGGCACGCCGACGGCATCCCTCTTCACATCAACGTCGCTGAACTCTCCGTGGCCGACCTTCATCGTCGATCCGTCGCAGGTCGCCGGGCTCGACATGAAGCGCGTCATCATGGTCGTGGACGTGCTTGCCAAAAACGGCTCCGGTGAGTATTCGCCACCGAGCTTTGTCTCTGTTCATGGGGTCGGCTCCGTCCTACAATACGCCGAGATTCGCGGCCAGGGACTGAACGACCCGGACGCGCCGTAGGAGCCAGCAATGACCTTTCTCGACGACGGAGCATGCGAACTCACGGAGATGACGCCCGGCTCCGGCGCGTTCGTCTCGCAGATCAACGCGAACTTCGCGCAGGTGAACGCGCAGAGCGCCGCTCTCATCAAGGTGCGCGCCGGTGAGACCATCCCGCCGAAAACCTTCGTGGCGATCGACAGCATCAGCACCGGCAAACTCGTAAAGGCGCAGCCTCAGACGGACGGCAAGCATCGCTGCATCGGCATGGCGGTCACCGGAGGCAACACCGACGACTTCGTCACGGTGCAGATCGGCGGCGTCTTCGGCGAAGATCTCGGCGAGGGTGCCGGTGCCGTCTACTATCTGCAGAACGATGGAGGCGTGGATCCGAGCCCTTATTCTGGAGGCACCTACTACTCGAAACTGGTCGTCGCTCTCGGTCTGCCGGACGGGCGCACGCTCATTACCGCTCTCCAAAACTGCAACATCGAGTTCGGGAGTTAGCCATGGCCGCCGCTGTTTTCGATCTCGTAAACGAGTATGCAGTAGATCAGGGCTCGCAATTCGCCGTCGATTTCTCTCTGAAGATCAACGGGGTCGCCCGCAACATCGGCACTCCGATCGCCTACTCCGTGCGAGGCCAGATTCGCGAGAACTTCGAAACCGCGACCATCATCGCGACGTTCGTCTGCTCGGTGACGGATGCGGCGAACGGCAAGTTCAGAATCTCGCTGACCCCCGCGGTGACGAAGCTGCTCGTGCCCGGCAAGTACCTATACGACATCGAGATCTTCCAGAGCGGCAATGACGACGTCATCTGCGAGCGCGTCATCAAGGGCAAGGTCGAGATCACGCCGGAGATCACGAAATGACCGACTCCGTCACCGTAGACATCGTCATCTCGGAGGTCACCGTCGCGCTGCCAGGTGCCATCGGCGGCCCCGGCGGCGGCAGCGGATCCGCATGGCTCACCGGAAGCACCGTTCCGGACAACAGCCTCGGCGTTGACGGAGACATGTATCTCCGAACGACGAACGGGCAGTATTACAAGAAGGTCACCGGCGCGTGGGTCTCTCAAGGCAACCTGACCGGCCCGGCCGGGTCGTCCGGATCCAACGGGGCCGACGGCGCGACCTGGTATACCGGAGTGGTCGCGCCGAGCGGCGGCCTCGGGAAAGATGGCGACTTCTTCATCAACTCGGTCACCGACGAGTATTACCAGAAGGTGTCCGGCTCGTGGTCTCTGATCGGAGATGCGACCGGCAAGGACGGGCCGACCGGCGCGAACGGCACGAATGGCACGAACGGCGCGACGTGGCTCTCCGGTTCCGGCGCTCCGGCCGGTGGAACCGGCGTCGTTAACGACTTCTATATCGACACCGCAACCGGTAACTACTACAAGAAGACCGGCGCTTCGACGTGGACGCTGCAAGGCACCTTCGCGCTGATCAACACCGTTGAGCTTCACACCTACGTCATGACCCGGGCGTTCCTTCTGAGGTAGCCGATGCTCCTGCTCGACGCGACAACCAAATCTGTCGAAGCCGTCCTCGAAGCCGCCCCGGCCGCGAATCAGCCGAGCTTCATGCTCGGCGGCGTCGACTATTCGTCTGGCGCTCTGACGCCGTACTCCAACGACGGGGCCCTCAGCGGCGTCACGCCGGTCACCCTCGCGGCCGCTCCTGGCTCCGGCGTGCGGCGCGAGATGCGCTCGCTCATCATCAATAATCGAGACACCGCGGCCGTCAACCTTCTGATTCGGCTGAACAACAACTCCACGATCCGGAAGGTCGGCCGATTCACGCTCCCTGTGGACTCGAGTCTCACGTTCTCGAAGAAGGACGGGTTCCGCATCTTGCGCCCGACCGGGTTCATCCAACGCACCGGCAGCGCCGGGATCATTCGCGACCTGACGACGTATCTGCACGTCACCGGCCAGGCGTCGATCGCCGCTAACTACCCGGCCGGGTGCGTGAACGGGATCGCCCTCTCTACGCTTGCCCTGGTGGCGAACACGTTCTACGCGCGCCCCTTCATCGCGCCGTACCGGAAGTCACCGACCATCGACCGCGTCGGGGTCTACGTCACGACCGGCGCAGCGTCGTCGAACATCCGCATCGGCATCTACTCGACCAACCCGGCGAGTTGCGACATCTCTCCGGCTACTCTTCTGTGGGACTCCGGCGACCTCGCGACCGCGACGTCGAGTCAGGCCGTCACCGCGACGCCCAACCTCGTGCTCGTGCCCGGGCAGATGTATTGGGCGGTCATCTTCTCCTCCGGCATCCCGACACTGCGCGCCTTCGCCGCGAACGCAGTGGCCTTCGGCATCGCTGACTCTCTCAACTCGTCCGGCAACTACAACGGCTTTCTCGGCACAGCGACTGGACTATCCTACGGGGCCCTGCCGACGCAGTTTCCCTCCGTGGCCGCCAACACGTCCGCCAGTCCGATCGTTTTCGTGAGGTATTCCGCATGAGCATGCTTCTGAACGCCACCACCAAGTCGATCGAGGTCGTGCTCGGCGGGGCCGTGCAGGCGACTCAGTTGCCGATCACCGCTCACTTCGTCGACCATACGACGACGGCCGTCACCCCGGGCTCGACCGACACCGTTACGAACGGGGCGACGCCGGTTACGGCCGTCGCGGCCCCGGCGGCCTCGACGACGCGCCAGGTCATGGCGATCTCGATCTTCAACGACGATTCGCAGATCACGCGCGTCGTCGTCCAGTTGAACAACAACGGTACGACACGAAAGCTCTACGCGGTCGATCTCCTGCCGCAGGAGACGTTCTACTTCGACGCCGTCGCCGGTGCCTACATCACCGACTCTTTCGGCGCTTTGAAGTTTCAGGACGGGTTCCAGCGAGCGGGCAGCCTTCTCGCCCTGTCTCACGTCGGCGGCGCGAGCGGCGTCGCCGCCAACATGCCTGCTGGTGCCGTGAGTGCTCTGACCGGCACCACGCTGACGCTCGCAAACAACAACTTCTTCGCGCTGCCGTTCATCGCGCCGCCGCGAGGCGGCATCTTGAACCGCATCGGCGTCTACGTCTCCACCGGCGTCGCCTCGTGCGAGGTTCGTCTCGGCGTCTACGACAGCGTCTCGGAGACCAATCTCTATCCGAACGCTCTCCTCTTCGACTCCGGCGTGCTCTCGATCGCGACAAGCAGCGTCGCCGCGGCCGCGGCGATGAGCCTGCAACTCGTCCCCGGCAAGCTCTATTGGGCCGTGCTGAACGCGAACGTGCCGTCCGGCTCTCCAATCATCCGCGCCCTCGCGGTCGGCGGCTGCGCGGCGATCTTCGGCGTGGACGACACCCTGAGTCCGACGGCGCTGCAGATCGGCCTCGGTGGCACGCGCACCTACGCGGCCCTGCCTGCGACCTTCCCCGCCTCCGTGGCGGCGCTTACGACCGTGCCCCCGGCCATCTCCGTGAGGTTCTCGGCATGATCTCTCTCGACGATATGGTGACGATGCGTGAGATGGCGAAGGTCGGGATCTCGGCCGGGTTCCCCTACGTCGATCTCTCTCCGACGCGGCTCGTCATGACGACGTCGACCGGCATCGAGGTCGTGTGCTCGCTCGAAGAGGACGGCCAGCGCATCCTCATGATCGGCGGCCGCGAGTACCCCGAGGTGCCGTGGCCAGCCGATTCGTCACCGGCCACCCTCGCCGCCACCCTTGCCGTCGGCCGGTCCATCCTGGGGCTGTAGCGGGTACTTCTTCCGCATCCTCATCGCCGTAGCGAACGCTCCGTCGCCGCGCTCGACCGACTCGCGCACGAACGTGACGGCCGTGTACCGGCGGCCGCAGAGCGGGCACACGAGCGACTGCGTCTTGCCGACGCCGACGTCGTAGCAGTGGGTGACCTCAAGATCGCCGTCGCAACCCGGCTTCTGACACATCATTTGAGTCCGACTCCTCGGCGGATTTCCTGCTGCTCGCGAACGTAGACGGTGCCGGTAGAGATGAGCTTGTCGTAGGCTGCGAGCGCGACCGCTTCGGCGCGGTCCGGCGAATCGAAGCCGCGCTTCATGTAGTCCTCCTTCGACTCCAGCACGAACTTGCCGTCTTTGTCGATGTGGTATTGTCGCGTCGTCAACTGCTGAATCAGCAAACGGTCATTCGGCAGATAGATAGCGTGAGCATGCACTTTGTCGCGCAAATCGAACCACGCCTCGGTGATTCGATTGTCGTATTGTCGATCGACCGGAGTGCCGTTGTTGTAAAACTCGAGACACCGGCGGCCGCCGGTCTTCACGCGCCGCGGCATCGCTTGGCCCATGCCCGAGGCGTCAACGACGAAGATCGTCTGATCGTTGCGCCACTTCGCCTTCAGTTGCTGATTGAAGGCCTCTTGGAGGCAGTCGTCCGGCTCGACCTCCGGCATCGACCACAGGCCCACGATCGCCTCGCCCTGTCGCTTCGCGACGACGTTCTCGTCGCCGCCGTAGCGCGCGAAGTCGATGCCGAACTGCCGCACCGGCCGCACGGTCTCGGCGTCGATCTGCCTGACCTTAGAAGCAAGAGCGTACATCGAGAGCTTCGTACAGGCTTCGACATGGTCGAGCGACATAACGCACCGAGGGTCTGTTTTCGGAAACTCTCCGAGGACGCGCACGCGATAGACGTCGGAGTCCCTTCCGTACTTTTCGGCCAAGTAGCGATGATTCTCGGCCGACACCATGTGAGGATAGTCTCTTGCAGTATCCTCTGCGTTGAACGTAAGGCATGCCCATAGGTGCCTCATTGAAGTGAAACAGTCAAAGAACCCGCAGTCACGCTGATTGGGGTTTCCGATCTCGATGATCATCGCGTTCGGGTTCGACGCGGTGCCCTCGAATTGCGTCAGGATCTCGCGAGCGACGCCGGAGGCCTCCTCGACGATGATCGTCATGTTCGCGTCGTGGAGACCCTGGGCCGCTTCGGGGTTCGTCGCGGTGACCGGGAAGACGCCCCACTGCGTTCGATTCAAGACGATGATGCGCGACATGGTGATGTCGATCATCTTCTTGATGAACGGGTGCGCCTTCTCGGTGCGCCGACGCGCTTCGTTCAGCCAGACGATGCGGCACTGACGCATCGTGGGCGCGGTGACGATCGTCATCGCGTCCTGATGCTGAATCGTGCGCCACATACCGGCGATCGTGGTCGCGGCCGTTTTGCCGGGGCCCTGACCGCTCTTGACCGCGATGCGCTTCTCGCCCTTTTGGACGAGTTCGAAGAACTCTTCCTGCTGATTCGTCGGAGTGAAGTTGCACTCGTAGGCGAACTCGAAGATGTCCGCGGAGACGCGGGCGTAGAACTTCTCGAACTCGCGGCCGAGTCTACTCGCGATCATCGCTCAGTTGCTGTCCGGTGATGACCTTCGATGCCTGCACGATCGCCGCGATGCACATGCGGATGGTGTCGTTTTCGTCGGCCGTGAAGGTCTTCGTGGTCGGGTAGTCCACACGGATGTAGTAGAGCGCGCGCTCGTCGACGCGCAGGCCGACGAGGAAGTTCTCGGCCTGTTTGACCTCGTTGGCGACGAGGTGAGTGCGGAGGGGAGACTCCTCCATCTTGTCCACGTCCACCGAGACTCGAGAATCGGCGAGCAGGCGCACCAGCATGTCGATGGAGAACCGGTCGAGGGGCTGCTTCTGCCAGCGGTCGGACTGATGGCCGCCGTCGCAGGACCAGACCTCCGCGACGACCGAACTCGACATGTGGGATCCCGGCCGCGGGATGCCGCCGCCGTTCACCGCTCGCAGGAGACTCACGCGCTCCGCGCCGGTCGCGGTCATGATCTCCATCATCGCGTTGTACGTCGCTCGGACGCTTTGAATGCCGCCGGAGTAGCGCCACCAGTACAGCTTCTTCATCACGCTCTTCAGCAACAACGCAAGCCCGGTAACGCCACCGGATCCCGTCAGAGCGATGAGGATTGCTTCTGCCCAAGTCGGCATTCGAGTTCCCTTCTCTTCTGGTCCCACACGAAATCCCGCCAGCGAAGAACTCTGGACGGGACCGGCCAGATCAAGGAGCGCCACAAGAGACGCCACCAAACGATCCGAACCCTTTCCTCTCCATACCTGCACTCGATGCACTCTCGCAGTGCTTTGTAGACGAGGCAGGTGCCCGTGAAGTAGGTCAGCAACATAGCCAGGAGTACGGTGACGATCACTGCCTTCACGACGGCACCCACCTCTTGCGTTACGACGCCGAGAGGCGTCTTTGTTTGTCGATCGGTACGTCGATCACCGGCGCGTCGTCCTTTCCTTCCAGCAGTCGAGGGGTGTTTCGACTCCCGGTGACACGGCCGATCGCGGCGATCATTTCGGTCATCTCGTCATCGGGCTTGGTGGCCGTCAGACCGAGCACCAGCGACTTCAGCTTCAGCGCGTTCATCTCGGCCGCGAGGTTCAAGGCCTCACGCGCTCTTTCGGCGTAGTCGTCCAGTTGCATGATCATCATAGCGCGTTGTTCATTCTGATCCACCGACACCCGGGCGACGGCGTTTTGGCGCGCGAGGCGCACGACGGTGTAGGCCTCGCGGGGCGTGAGGCCGTAGTGCTCGCCGAGGTAGACGACGGCCTTGCGCTCGCCTTTCTCGACCATCTTGGTCATCGCCTGGTCGATCAGGACCGATTCCCACGCGATGATCTCGAAGCGCGTCGGCCAGACGAGGCGGGCCTCCTCCGGCGTCAGCATCGAGATCATGCCGAGACGGCCCTGCTCGCGATCGTGGAGGGATCCGGCCTGGACGTCGAGATACTCGGCGATCGTGCGGCAGCCGTCGAGCCAGCGCATGTAATCGCGGTCTTTATGGGGATCGTAGTCGTCGGTGACCCGGCCGGTCGCCTCGTAGCGCCAGCGCACCGGCTCGGTCGGCGGAATCGTCTTCGCCGGGTAGGGATCGACGTCCGGCACGCGGGGCGGGAGGAGGGCGAGACCGTCGAGTTGCGGAAGGGCGTGCCACGCCGGTGCCGCCCGGTAGCCGGAGTTCCGCTCGATGAACTCCGACCGGCGCGCTTTGAGCGGCGCGGGCGGCGACGACGATCCGTTCCGCCAGAGATCGTCCTCGGTGCGGAGGGCCATCCCGATGCCGTCCATCAACGACTCGTCTTCGGAGATCAGACCCTTCAGGCGTGCGTGCTCGCGGACGATGCGGTAGGCCGTGCGCGCTCGGAAGGGCGCGAGATCCGCGAGCGTCGCACGATCCGCCATGAAGGCGCGCGACAGCATCGAGGCGTCCTTCGGCGTCGGCTGCCCGCCGACGGCCTTCGCACGATCGTAGGCGTCGGTCAGAGACTCAAGCCACGCATCCTGCATGCCTTCCATGAGCACGGCCGGGTCCACGCGCTCGGAGTTGACGTCCTCGGCCACCTCGTGAGCGATGTGGTTCGGAACGATCGGCCCGTCGTCGAAGGTGCGCGAGGCTCGGGGCCGGAGCGACAGGGCCGCGAGGCGTCCCTGCAGCGAATCGACCGCCGCCTGCACCGCGTTTTTATCCGCAAAGAGTGCCATGCTTGGAGCTTACACATCGAGCGGCCCGGCGCAAGCCCCGTCGCGTGTTCTTGCGGCCCCGGGGGAGGCTGGCAACTATGTAATTGATAGTGACACCTTAAATGTCATTGATGCGCGCCCCCTAAGGTGCTCTGTGGTGTGCCCTATTGCGTAATACTTAACGATTTAATGTCATTTCTGGTATTTATTCAATATTTTCCTGTTCTGGCGGATTAAATGGCAATTTATCGTGAAATCTTCTCATTTTATTGGGTTTTTTCGAGGTTCTGGATTTTTTCAGGGCCCGGATTTTTTCTGGGTCGCGTTTTTCGGAGGGGTATTCCCCCCTGCCGCGAAGTCGCCGACGTAGCGGCGCACCGGGAAGGCGCGTGCATATGGGGCGAATCCCCTATAGGCTACCGGCGCGGCGCGCCGGTAGCGCCAGGCGCGGCCGCGCCTGGCGTCGATGCCGTCGAGCGGCGCGCCGCTCGACGTCGGCCGC
>ERZ724522.88-NODE-88-length-51074-cov-5.825144_pt1 | contig 51074 bp, 85 predicted proteins | sample MGYA00376055_ERZ724522 | MGnify/ENA primary metagenome ERZ724522 (study PRJEB28724, sample SAMN07190884) | wastewater metagenome | isolation source: effluent of sewage treatment plant in Hong Hong | place: Hong Kong | collected 2016-03-17 ... | reverse complement strand
AATCAATTAATACCAAATATACCTAATTATTGTGATAGGTGTAAAACAAAAAATGTAGTTAGAATAAAAATGAAAGCAGATGGTAGATTAGGAAAAGTTAGAATTAAATGCTATATCTGTTCATATGTTGATTTTTTAATCTATGATGATTATCATGTTATTCCTATAAAATCTATACTTATATGAATATACATTTTCATTCTTTAGACATAGGAGATGTCTTTGAATTTAAAAGTTATAGTATAAATTATTGTATACATTGTCATAAAAGTACATATTATATTAAAGATTATGGTGCGTATTGTTATTGTTATGATTGTAAGTATAAATATAGTTCATCTTATTACGAGTATGTATATTTAGTGAAGACAATACTAATCTAATGCTTTTTAAAGATGTTGAACTAAACTCATATTTTAAATTTGAAAATGTATTTGCTAATATATGTAGTAGATCATGTGAGAAAAGTTCTATTTATATTAGAGTTTCTGAAAATGAATGTATGTGTTACTATTGTCATAAATTTTATGATACAGATTTACATAATATAGTTCATTTAATTAAATCTACTTTAATCTAATGCAGTTTAAAGAAAAAGAAGTTGAATTTCACGATTTACCAAATAACTGTTTTTTTAAATTTATTAAGGAAGAAAGTAAACCTTATATTACTGATACATGTTATTGTAAATCTACTATATTTTATAAACGTATTTATCATGGTAATTTTTATTTTGAATGTTACAATTGTAGACAAGTCCATTTTGCAGATGATGGTTCTATTGTTTTAAAAGTACAATATATATCCGACATATCTATATAAATTTTGATTTTTCCTTTGAGGACAAAACCTATGAACATGCCAATCGAGATGAAGGACACGAAGAACTTCTACGAAGTTCAAGAATAAGTAAATTTTTTTCACTTCCTTCGCCATGCTCACTCACAAGTCGCCTGTCGTTCGTATGTCTTCCAAGAACCTACGGTTGCTGAGGCGTATCGCCCAGGCGGCTGACAAGGCGAGGAAGATCACCATGACCCAAATGGTGAACATCTTCAACTCCCAAGGCAGGAAGATCAAGTCCCCTCCCAACACCTACATCGCAGTGACCCTCCTTCAGCATGGGTATCTGCGCCGTGTGGCGTACAATCTCTACGAGGTCACGAACAAGATCAAGAGGGTACCGTGTCTCTGAGCCCAACACAGAAGCTGGTGGCGCCGGCCGTGGAGAGAGTGTTGAAGACAGCCGATGAGGCAGTCACCATCACTCTCAAGCAGAAGAAGGCCAACCTGGCACATCTCACTCGTGCCAAGGACAAGCTGTATGTCTGTATCCAAGAACTTCAGAGCATGGGTACAGACAAGGCAGTAGTGTTGATCGGTAAGATCAACGGCATTCTCACAGACATCAGCAAGGTACGTTGACCAATGCACGCACGACTCATTCTGTCAGATCTCCCTTCCATCGACAGTGTGCACGGCATCGCTGTGTATGATTCCGATGGAGTCACACAGATCCGTGTGAGCAGTAGACTCATGGGAGATGTAGGTCTCCTTGGTATCCACCGGGCAGTGGATAGCTTCACTGGCAAGTGTCGCGTATCCAAGGAGAAGTTGGAGGCCAAGACGGAGCAGAAGTTCAACGAACTGGTCAAGAAGATGTGTGACCAGTACAAGTTCGAAGTCCCTGTCTCCCTGCCTGAGTAGTCAACACGGGTGCATAGGCACCCTATACGGGGCGGGTCATGGTGTCTAGCTTTCACTAAATCGGCATGTCCGACGTGATAGCTATCGGGTTCAAGTCCCGGCCGCTCCACCAGTGCTGCGTGTTGGCCCGGTTGTCAGGTACCGCCGAAAGGAAAACCTAGCTCATTTTTTTATGAATCCTTCTTTTAACTGCCGCTCGTGTGGCATAGATGTATTAAAGAATAAAGAACTAATGTATATGCTAAGACCATCCTTATGGGATAAGATTTGTAGTCTTCATGTATATCAAGGTCATATTATTCCTACTATTCAACAATCATTTTTATGTATTACTTGTGTTGAACAAGCTATTAATAGAAAACTTGACATACATGATTTTGACTGTATGCCTATTAATCTTATGTCTAGTTTACAATCTGATTTATTAAAATCTAGATTAGCTGGCTTCAAAGAAACATATGCTATTCCTTCTATAAGAAATAGTTACGATATTTGTATAACGCAAGAAATGACTCCAACAGAAGCTATTAATTATCTTATAGAAAATTATGGAATGTATGTATCTGATATTCCTAAGATTCTTAAGCCTTCTTAATTTGTATGTCAAGAAAAAAATGGCTTTGTCTTGACTGCAATGTAGACACAGGTAAAATAGGTGAGCATTATATGCTTATTGATTCTACCTGGGCTAAGATACACAATAGTAAAAAAGGCATGCTATGTATTGGTTGTGTAGAAAAAAGACTAGGAAGACAGCTTAATTATTCTGATTTTAATACATCATATATTAATAAACCTAATCCTAGTGAACAAAAATCACAACGATTAATAACTAGATATTATAATCAAGTATTTATTGATATAAAAAATATTATTTAATTCCTTTGTTCGTTTTCCTATGGATTGACCTCTAATAGTTTAAGTAAAACTCTGGGCCTAGTACTACTTACTGAGCGTACTGGATAGTGGAATTATCCAGTATATTAGTGAGATACGAAAGGTCCGGCGATTCAGGTTCAAGTCCTGATTAGAGATCCATAAACCCCCCAGTTACAGAACAAGTGGTTGGACTCATAATCCTTTCACTTGTGGTCCTTTGACTAGAGGGCCACAAAACAAGCTGTAGCAAGACGTGTAGTCAACGTTGATATACCGGCGCCTTGAAACGTTCGGTAGTGGGATCCGGGTGCATTGTGTGTACATTTCTTGACTGTGGTGGTCGAGTAATGTTACACTTACTAAGAACATAGTGATCTTTTTGAATAGGTGAATAGGAGGGTTACTCCAATGTTCACGTAACATAAAGCAGAAAGAAACACAAAAGAATAAGCTTCTTGTCGGACCGTGGGAAGCGAGAAACCTCTCATGAAAATGAGAACGGCCCTCCAATTACTATGTATGTTTGTGTCCCTGCACACAAAAAGAAGTGAGCCACTTACTTAGTAACTACTTAAAGGAGACCTACAAATGACCTGGGGCAAGCAGTTCGATCCAGATGCTATGAAAGATGCTACGCCAAATCAAGATCCCAAGATGACGCCGAGCGACAAGGAGATCGTGAGCGCTATCCACCGTTGGCGCCTATTCGAGCTTGACTATGACAAGATGACGGCGATGGAGGATGCTCTGCGGCTGCTCGCTCGCCGAATCGGGGTGAAGCAGTAACACACTGTTCAATGGTAGAATAGTCTCATGAGTATCGCTACACATCAAAATATTAACTATTCTATTGAATTTTTTGTTCTGGTTACTATTCTTAGTATTAAACGTAAACAATTAAAACTAAAGAAGTATGTAAATTCAGTTATGTATCCTATTGAAAAGCATGGAATAGACTGTATGTGTCCAAATTGTGATATTTACGTTGATAGTCTTGTACGCTATTACAATAGTTGGGCAAGAATCAAATAAAACTCATTTCCTTTGAAGGAACATATGTTCAACGAAAATCTTTCTCCGGCGCTGCAAGCTTCAATTTCTCGTACTGTTGCTCAGATCAACGAGAATCCAGGCTGCAAAGCGGCGGCAGTTAAGGGACATATTCCTCTTCAACAGAAGTCTCTTGTTCTGGTCATGATGACTCCAGAAATCTATGAACAGTTCAAGAACATGATGGAGCAACAGCACATCACTTTCCACGCTTATATGTAGGATAGATATGCCTTTCTTTCCAACTCCTGAATACTGTGATTTTTGTGGGTCTCCCCACTATTTCCTCACGGAGTTGTTGGATGGAAACATGGTGTGTGATCTCTGCTTGTCAGACGTAATGTCTGAAGAATCTTACGAGTAATACAAATGAAAATTATCAAAAAAGGTATACCTAAAGCTAAGCGTGTTTGGACTGGCACATGTAATAGTTGTGACAGTCATATTGAAGCTCTAGAATCTGAACTAGAGCCACAACACGATCAGCGTGATGGACCGTGGGCAATTGCTATATGCCCCGTATGTAGTAATGTTTTTACACTACATCCAACAGAAGAAAGAAGAGAACAGCTATGAACCACAGACCTAATCACAAAGATGGCTGTGATGGATCAAATTTCTATTACAGCGGTGATGGATATAACCGTGTAAAAGTTTGTTCTTGTGGAGCTGAAGACCATGCTCCTACTGAACAAGCTATTACCCAACTTTTCAAAACCATTAAGAACATTTCTCAAGAGCTAGACAATGAGACACAATATCCTTCCTGAACGTGTAGCAGAAATTGTCTCAGTAATGAGACAATCTGAACAAGGCTTCTTTGAACTTTCTTCCAAGGAAGGTACTTATTGTGCTCTAGGATGCATTGCAGAAGCATATCGTAGAGCATTCCCACATTCTTGTAACTGGGTTACTAGTAGTAATCTAATTAGTTTTGATATAGCAGGAGATCGCTGCAGAAGCAAACTTCCTATTGAAGTATTAATTTGGGCTGCTGGAGATTACCATGCATCAATTTTTATTGATAGAGAATGTATTTCTACTTTGAATGATGCTAAGAAATATACTCTTAATGAATTTGCAGATATCCTAGAAGGTAAACTTTAGATATCTGAGGACTTGGTCCCTACATGGCTTTCTTATACCTCGGGTGCTGGTAAGAAAGTTACATATCTGTGCCAGTGGCACGTTGCTTACTGGGCAGAGCTTGGGGCCAAGTCCTGAGTTATTTAAATCTTTTTTGTTTCCATTGTTCGGTTTGTGATTAGTTGCTTGAAGCCCAGTGCCTAGTCAGCACAATGCATGGTGTGCTGTCCTCCTGTCTACGTTCTCCTTCCGTAGATATTACTAGGCATTGGACTTGAAGTAACTAGGAGGAACCTATGACGAAGAAGAAGCCATCGCAGACGTTTTCGGTTTGGCTGGAAGAGATGACCAGCCAGGCCCCTTCCAAGGTCGAGATGCAAGAAGCCATGGACCAGCTCAAGAAGGAGCTGGTGCAGCAACAGGCTGAGAAGGCCAAGGCTTGGCTTCGTGACAAGTACTCTCAGATGCAGGATCGAGTCGAACGAATTCGCATGATCCGTCGCAAGGCCAAGAGTGACATTGAAGCTCTGAAGAATGACCTTCAGACGCTCGAAGCTCAGGTCGAACAGCTCTTCAAGGGTGAGATCGAGCTGTAAGGCAGTTACTGATGAGTCCCGGCCTTCAACAGGGACGAAACATGTAGTAATACATGTCTAATAAAAGCTATTGGGTAGATTGTCACTACAAAGTACCTAATTTCCTTAGGTCATTAAAGTGACGATCTTCCCGTGCCTTGAGCCAAAAATCTGATTGCCTAGCGCATCAGAGGTGTTTCCATCCTTTGACAGGACAAGGATGGTTGCTGAAACTGCTAAGACGAATCCTGTACCATTTCTTGTTGTTTCTTGGACAGGTGGTAGAAATACCATCGCACTTGTCTGGGTCGAACCAGCTCTGCTGTCCAAAAATAGGTAATAACTTTAGAACGTAACTAAAGATAATTCAGCTCGGCCTAAAGCTCCGCTGTTACTTAGGAACACAAGATAGTTTCCTGGTTTATATTAAAATCAGGTGGCAATTCCTGTAGAGATATAGGAATCGGTTGAGCTAAGTGTAAGTTGAAGGCTTGACTTAAATTAGAACTTACCTGCGTTGTAGGGATTTGGGGCCTGGCCTACAGCAGATAGCCTTAAGCCCCGCCATTTCCTGACTCGTTGACTAATCCTGCATGGCCTGAGCATGTATAAAAAGAGCATATGCCCTGGATCGTAACCAGGGAGAATCCGGCGCTAAGACGTTGCTCTGGATTAGTCAACCTCAGGATTTAATACACGACAGTGGTTGTCTTGCTAGTAGCTACCAAGAAGAGACGAGAACAAAGTGACGAAAGAATAGAGCAAGACGTAAAACTTCGAGGGGAGTTTCCACTAGTTTTCTTATGAAAACATGTCACTTGGGTACACCAAGAACAAGTTGTTGAGCTAATAAAGCTACGTTAACTACGAGATAACGTGGCCCGCCTAACTCCTTCCCCTCTTAGCTTGACGTAAAAGGCTTGACCGAGCCTTCCTTGGTCTTCTTTCATATAGTGGTTCTGGCCACTTAAAATAGGCTAATAAGCCAGAAGCGTTGTCAGATACCTGACAGGAAGCGACTCCAAATCCTAGATAGGTGTCCTAGGCACCTAAGTGCAGGCTGGTCTAGGATGTCGTTTATAGCTAAACTTGGCACATCCTGCTGATATAGGCTATAAATCCTACGCTTACAGTTCGCGTTAGGCCGGGTCAATTTGTAAACTATTGATCTGGTCTTTAAAGGATATTCCCTCTTTAACTGCTTGGGATAGGTTAATTCCCATCATAGCAGGACTTAGGGAAGAGAGAACGACTGTCCTTTTCTTTTTCTCATAAGACCAAAATAATGAGTAATAATCATAATCTTCGTCAACTATTAGAAGCAACTGTAAAAGCAATAGGTTGGCGTATTGAGTTAAACGATACTGGTATAGAAGGAGATATTTTTGACTCAGAAGGCAAGTATAGAGGAGAAACAAAGGCTCCTGGTTGTTATGATTGTGGAGCTTCTACAACAGGATGGCCTACTGAACATACATTGATGACCTGGCTCCTTGAGCGAGGTTGTCTTGAAATATCTAAAGCTCCTTTGCTTAGTGAAGAGGGGCCAAATTTCTATGCTGAATTCTTTTCAGGTCAGCCTAGTGATTTAACTTGTACTGGATTTGAAGCAATTACAACAGATCTACGAGAAGCTTTAATGAAGCTTGTTGTAGCTGTTGCACACTGGGAAGCTACAAAATGATTTATCTGCTAGCAGCAATAATTGTCATATATTATATAAACAAACAAGATAGAAATAAAAATGGATGATCGAATACAATTAGAACTTATTAAAAGAACTAAGATAGAATTACTAAAAGAACTATTAGAAGAATTGTATAAACCAAAAAAATATATTGTTGACAATACAACAAATCAAGAAGATTATAAACAAGGAGTTATCATTCAAAAAGTATATACATCAGGAAATATAAAACATCATCTTAAAGAATTACTTTCTGATTCAGAAATAGAACATATTTATTTAACACTTCAAGAAAAATATCCTAATTCTCCATTAACTGAGTTCTATAAAAAAATATAGATAATTTTCTTTATGGCCTTTAGACCTATGGATAAAGATTTTGAATTCTCCAACTTTGATAAGTTGGACATTCCTATAATATACCAAGGAATTACTTTTCATACTGTAGAGAATTTCTATCAAGCTATGAAGAATAAAGATATTGATTATAGAATTGAATGTTCTAAAGTTCACCCGGCCCAAAGCAAAAAGCTTGGTAAGACCGTAGAACTTAGAGAAGATTGGGATCAAGTAAAAGACGACGTAATGCTCTACGCTTTACGTAAGAAATTTGCTAATGATCCTTGGAAACAAAGACTATTAAACTATAATAAGCCTATTGTAGAATACAATTATTGGCATGATAACTATTGGGGACACTGTACTTGTGACAGATGTTCAGACAAACCACATACTAACAAGTTAGGAAAACTATTACATCAAGTTAAACTAGAACTTGAAAATCAGACAGATAAATGACACAAACAGCCCCAGAATTCAATTTGAATCCAAACAACAATATTAACAAAGAAATTGGTGATAATATCTTAGATGAACTAGTTTCTGTTATTAAAACAAAGGTTAAGAAAGCAATATGGTATGTATTATTTCCAATCTTTCTTTTTGGATTTTTTGCAGGAGCTTGGATTTTCTGATGACTCACGTAGAAGAGCCTACTACCCCTAGGGGTCAACGGTCTATCGTTTCTACTTTCAATACTATTACTTGGAAGCATGGCAGCGCCAATCGCTGCAAGCATTGTGGAAAGAGAATTAGAAGTGAGAATCACGAGAAAGGCTCTCACCACAATACTAAGAAATAAATATTAACTATATTATGAAAAATATTGATGACTCTATTTTTCTTCCTTCTTTAGATATTCTAGATAATCATATTGATATAAAATATAATCAAGAATCTATATATTATATTAAAAATAGAAAAGAAAATCATTTTTTAAGATGTAGCTATTGTAAAAAAACATTATTTAACTTTTTCAAATTTTCTATATCATATAATATTTTAATGGCCATACATTGTTTTGAGTGTACTCGCGCTAAACATGTTTTTATTCCTACAATAAAAGATCCTTTTGCTCCACCACGTACTTTATTTATATTTGAGAGTAAAGTTTTAGAGTTTACTTAGAATGAATCCAGTACTAAAAGTAATTAAGTATGAAGATATTACAGATAATATCCTTTATATTCCTTTTAGACAAAAGTGTGTCCAAGAACATACTTATCTTAGATGTCTATCTTGTAGGCAAGATGTATTTTATTTTTCTAGAGACTACTTAAATAATAAGTTATCCACTCATTGTTATTTTTGTGATTATAGTTTTTTATGTATAGATCCATCAGAGCCTATCACTAGAAGTTTTTTAAAAGATAAAAATTCACGCGTTTATGAAGTATGTAATACAATATATTTGCATCTGTTAAAATTTGTAGAGATATGAAGATACTAAGTAAAACAAAATTTAATAAGATAAAAACTATAGATAATGAAAATACTATTCTTCTTCCTCATGAATATTTTGAAATATTTACTAATATTTATGGTCATCAGAATTGTCCTATATGTAGACTTAATATTTTTTATAAACCTATTATAGACATAGAACTATTTGGAAATAAACTTGTTTTAAATAATATGACTTGTTATACATGTAATTTTGTATTAAGAATGTATATGTATATAGATTTTATTACATTTAAAATACATAAGACTATATCTATATGATATATAGAATATCTACTAAATATTCATATGTTAGTCCACAAAAATATAAAAAATGTAATTGGTGTGAACAAGATATTTTTATAGATTTAGAATTTAAACATGTTAATTCTTTATCTAATTCTAAGATAATTAACAAAGTTTTAACCAGTTATAGATGTTATTTTTGTTCTTATTTACATGCTACATGTATAACTGAAACATATTTAAAATTATACTCTGTTAAATACACATTAATTTAATTAAATACTCTTTGCTTCCTATATGACTCTTTACTACTCTGGAATTTAATATCTAATTCCTGTATATTATATGTGCATATATTATATGACTCCTTTAGAAATAAGGACTTTAAATTTAAAAAAGTATCATCCTGCTGGATTAAAAATGTGCACTCGTTGCTCTATTGTTAAACTAAGAACAGACGAATTTTTTGTAGTAAATTGTTCTCTTTCCAATAAAAAAAGAGATAGACATAAAGGCTATTGTAAAGATTGTGATAAAAAAGCAAGAATAATACAAAAACAAAATCTTAAAAAAGACATAAGACGTTATTTTAATAGACATATAGCGTCTTTAAGACATAGAGCAAAATTAAATAATCTTCCATTCAATTTAACAGGAGATTATTTATATAATCAATATTTGAAACAGAATAAAACTTGCTATTGGACAGGTAAAGATTTTGATATGATTTCTCAATATAAAGATAAATCAAGACCTGTTGATAACTTCATATCTGTAGATAAACTAGATCCTGATAAAGGATATGTAGAAGGAAATGTAGTACTTTGTCTTTGGAAAGTAAATCAGTTAAAAAATAACTTAACTTCTTCTGAGTTTATTGCTTTTTGTTCTCTAATTTCCGAGAGATTTTCAAATGGAACCTAAATACTGGGCAGGAATCGGAAGTCGCAATAGTCCTTCGGATGTATTAGAATTGATGTCTAAGGCCGCCCTGGCCTTCCATAATAAGGGTTATGTGCTTGTATCTGGTGGAGCTAGAGGCGCGGATAGCGCCTTTGCTAAACCTCTTCTGAATATACCTGGTTCTCATATCATTTACCGGGCTGAGGATGCTACTGAAAAAGCTATCCTCGAAGCTTCTTATCATCATCCTGCTTGGGATCGTTGTACTTCTTATACCAAGAGGTTACATGGCAGAAATGTGATGATTATTACTAATCATCCTATTAAGTTTGTATTATGTTGGACTCAAGGTGGTCTACCTGTAGGGGGAACTGGCCTAGGTATTAGAGTTGCAAACTATTATAAGATTCCTGTTTATAACTTGTTTAATAAGGACGTAAGAGATAGAATACAAAAAATGATAGATGAAAACAACCAAGCGATCGAGCATAAGCAAACTAAAATGTAAATGTAAGCCCGCGCATCCAACTAATTATACTATTAACATTTTAGATAAGAAATTAGATATTACATCAAAACAATATAGATACTTATTACAGTGCATGCTGTGTAATATTAAATGGAGGTACTACACAACATTATTAAATCCTATTACTGATATTAATGTTAACCTACTTTTTTAAAGACTTTTTGTTTCTTTTGTCCCCTGTTTGTCAGCACTTCGCTGACGGTTTTCAAGAGAGAGATATGTCCAAGAACAACAAGAACACCATGCCCAATTCCAAGACCTGTTTCGCTCACCCGCTCCTGAAGGATGTACACTTTCAGGTTCGCTGGGCTCGTGCGACCGATGGCGGTGAGAACCGCGTCGCCATCTTCAGTGTGGATGAGGTCCACACGCCGACGGGTATCCGTATGGCTACCCACAACAGCCTGAGTATTCTTCAGGTCATTCCTCGTGACGAGGATGTCGACACCCGTGTGATCGAGATCGGCAGCATGTCCAAGGACTTCGAGGACATGAAGGGCCGTCGCAAGATCTACAGCCACACCTGGTACCCGGGTCGCAATGACACGCCGGAAGCCCGGGATGCCCACCGTCGGTTCGCTGACGACTGTGCCCAGGCTGTCAAGAACTTCATCGAGGAGAAGAACCAGGATGAAGATCGTCGTCGCAGCCGTCGTGGTGAGGTCAGCCACAACCCACTCGCGGACCAGCTTCGTAGCTTGACCCGGGCCAATCGTGGCCGTGAGACCACGACCACCAATAGCGATTGATCTAGATGCCGGGGTGTAGCCCCGGCTATCATGTGCTCGTAGCTCAGTTGGTAGGTTAGATATAAGTTTTATTTAACCTACCATGTTCTTCTCTATGACAATTAGCACACAGAAGAACACACTTGTCTAATTCTATTTTACCTTCTATAGATAAAGGTCTTTTAGAAAATTTAGACATCTCAAAATCTTTTTCATTTTTGTTTTTATGATGAAATTCTAAAGCACCATTAAATTTATTATAACCACATATTTCACATTTACCTCCTTTATAATCTAATGCTTCTTGTTTATATTTTCTTAATCTATCAATAGCATTTTGATTAATACATTTTTTACACCAAGAACCTTGTCTTGGATGTTTCCCAGATTGAAAGTAATATTCACTTTTAGATTTTAATATATTACAATTAGGACAAATTTTTTCTCCTATTCTATCTACTTTTTCTATATTTGATTCATTTTTCTTTATTTTATATTTAACTAAATAATATCTTATACTTGTTTGTGATTTATTTAGTTTTTTTCCTATATCTCTTTGAGATAAGTCTTGATTTATATATAAATCAATAAGTTGTTCTTTGTTCATGATTTATGTCTTTCTCTAATGGGATGTGACCGGAGCTAGGTCGACTGGACCAGCCTTTTAAGCTGGAGAGGGGTAACCCTCCGCGTGGGTTCGAATCCCACCATCCCAACCATTTGCGTAGTTAATATTCAGTATTATTAACAATTGAACTAAGCCGTAGGTCGAAGGTTCGATTCCTTCCGGTCCTACCATTTATGTTCTTCTAGCCCAATTGGTAGAGGCAACTTAGATCTAAAGTGTTGGTTCGAGTCCGACCAAGAACACCAATTACTAAACAGCTTCAATAAGAGATGTACATGAAGATCATAAGAAAAAACTATAATTATGATAAAGATACTGACATTCTAGTTAGAGTATATGAAAATCAAAGCAGTTACACCGACGAAAAAGAACAAATTGCTTGTGAGGTCTTATTTAAACCATATTGTAATCAAGAATCCCAACAATTTACATCATGGCTACCCAGAGGGGCAGTTGTAGCTATTGTTCAAGTATTAAATGGTCTTCCTAAGAATAATTGGAAAGTTCAAATTTCTAATGAATTACCTAATACAGTAGGTGTATTAAACTTCTGTATAGAAAATTTTGATAAATCTTGTGAATGGCAAAAATTAAATAAAAAGTAGAATCAGTTCAAATCCTTCCGGGCACACCATTTATGGTCCCGTACCCCAATTGGCAGAGGGAGTTCACTCAAAATGAACCAGATGCCGGTTCGACTCCGGCCGGGACTACCATGCGCGGGTGTGGCGAAACTGGCGAGACGCCCTTGCCTTAAGAGCAAGGACCCATGTGGTAAACGTTGTGGGTTCGAATCCCACCATCCGTACCAATGAAAGCAGAATTCAAGTTCAGAGAAGGCACTCCTGACGGTGAGATATTAGATTTTTTCTATTTACATCTTACTCAATATTTTGATTCAGGTCGTAGTCGTGCTTCACTTGATCAATTAACAAAAAGAATTAAGATTGATAACAATATTTTAAATATTGAGATTACTATTAATGGTATTCCTATTAATACTAAAGAAGCTATTATAGGATTATATAAAAGATATAATAACATAGTTAAAGAGGGTATTAAAGAAGGAATAGATAGTATTCTTTCTGGTAATTCTATGTTCGATAAAGTTAAAGATCAAATCCAAGAAATTGAGAGTAAACTCTCTTCTCTTGGTAACTGGTTAGACACTAACATCAAACCAACATAACTTGTATGAAATATATTGTTATAGAATCTGTTAAAAATATTGATCATAAAAGGGCTAAGGCTCGTATTAATTATGCATATCATGATTTAACACAAGATATGCAAACAGTATTAGTTATTGAACATTTAATTTTTGATATTATTATTCATGGTACTTATTATGAAGTAGCGACCTTAGAAAAAGGTCAAAGATGTGACAGAGACGTCTTATTAATCATCTCTAAAGCACAGAGGCTAATGGATGACTACCAAGAACAACCAAAAAGTAACTCTTGAGAACTTTATTAAGTATCTTAGGCCTATGTTTAGAGTCGATTATTTAGGAAGAGGCAAATTCCTGATACCAGGAGACCCTAATGTTATTGTATTTGCTAATTCCAACAAAAACATTAAGTGGTATACTACAAAAGAAAACATCTATGCCGGCGGTAGGATTAAACAAGGTAGTTATCCTATCTACCATCCAAAAGAAACTCTTGTCAAATTCTTGCTTACAAATAGAAGCAGAAAAGTAATCTCAGAATGACTAAGTCCAACTGGCCTTATGCTCTAGCTTTAACAGCTTCTATTATTTTTATCGTATATCTTGCAACCATTTCTGTTTCTGCTGCAATTATGTTATTGTTTACTTTTATTTTTCTTGAAAGAAACAGCTATCTATTAAAAACAAATACTGCTATTAGACAAGTTAATATTACTTTGTTAAGGGAGAATACAGAAATGCTTTCTAAGCTTAAGGAAGCTGCAACTCTTTTAGCTCAAAAGCAAACAGAAAAACAACAATCTAAAGATATTGTTGTACCTAGTCCTAGATTTAAAGAATTACCGGATGAATTACAAGACGGATCGTCCGATAATGCTTGATTGGAAAGAACTTTTCAATCTTGATATTGCATTATGGTCTCTATATGTAGCCATTTGCATGTTAGTAATACTTTTTTGTATTACTTTAGCTCATAATAATTACGTAATCTAAATGGATTTAAAAGAATCATTAAAAATAGCACTTGCTGATACTTTTGCTATGTATTGGAAGGCCCACGAGTTCCATTGGAACGTTGTAGGTCCTAATTTCAGTGAATATCACTCTTTCTTTGGTGATTTATATGATGAATTATGGGACGCTCTAGATGTCATTGCTGAACAAATTAGAATGCAAAAGACATTTATCCCTTCTTTAGAAAGATTGCTATCAGTAAAGACTATTTCTGTATCTACTGGTCCTGTAGAGGCTTCTGTTATGATGAAGCAGTTATTACAAGATAATAAGAAAGTAATGGAATCATTACAAGCGGCATATACTTTTGCTGAAGAAGCAGGAGAATTTGCTTTGTCAAATATTATACAAGATAGACTAAGCGCCCACGCCAAACATGGCTGGATGCTTGAATCATTTACACAGTAAATGAACACATGCCTCTGTGGCGGAATTGGCAGACGTACTGGCCCTAGAAGCCAGGGAACCTTAAAGTTCATGAGGGTTCAACCCCCTCCGGAGGTACCACTGCCTAGAATAGTAATGTTCTAAAACGTATAAGCTCAACTTGTTTCGGATAAGAAAATGAATAAAAACCTCTTCAAGAATAAGACTCCTGGGAAGACCGTCCCGACTCCAAACACTGTTAATAATGCTGGCGGTATTGCTTACTTAAGAGATGATGAATCTCAGTTAGCACAACTAGCTATTACAGGTTGCTTTGGCAATACATATTATGTAACTGCAGAGAGTCAGTTAAAAGATGTTATTGCTTTAGCAAATAAATGCTCTCCTATGTTTGTAGCACAAACTGCCGTTTATGCTCGCAAGCAGGGCTTGATGAAGGATATGCCGGCTGTATTAGCGGCTGTGCTCTCTACTAGAGATCTTTCTCTATTAAAGCGTATTTTCCCTGTTGTTATTGATGACGTAAAGATGTTACGTAACTTTGTACAAGTTATTAGATCTGGAGTAGTAGGAAGAAAGAGCTTTGGCACGGCTCTCAAGAATCTGATACGTCAATATTTTAATAACAAGACGCCTGAACAACTATTTAAGCAGTCTCTTGGTACTTCTCCTTCCATTGGAGACATTATTAAGATGGTACATCCTAAGCCGAAGGATGAGCCTACTTCTATGGTTTATGCTTACCTAACTGGTAAGGAAGTATTAGCTAAGGGCGCTTTACCTCAGTTATTACAAGATTACATGGTATTCCGTGAAGATCAGACTAAGCCTATGCCTAATCTGAACTTCCAGTTCCTTTCTAGTCTACCTTTGACTAAGGAACAATGGACTCAGCTTTGTCTGAAGTCTACATATAATACTTTACGTATGAACTTAAATACTTTTAATAGACATGATGTATTTAAGGATAATACTGTAACTTCTAAGGTGATCGCCCGCTTGACTGATCCTAAGGAGATCAAGAAAAGCAAGGTAATGCCTTATCAAATTTATAGTGCATATAAACATATTGATAGTGAATTACCTCCTGGCATGGCTCAAGCTCTTGCTAAGGCTGCAGATATCTCCTTAGATAATATTCCTAACTTACCTGCTAACTTGGTTATTGGTCTAGATACCAGTGGTAGTATGAGTTCTATTATTACTGGTAATCGTGGAAGCGCTTCTTCCAAGATGAAGTATATTGATGTAGCTGCCTTGATGGCAGCAGCTATTGTGTCTAAGTGCCCAACTGCTACTGTTATTCCTTTTGATACTACGTATCATAAAGGATTTAAGATGAAGGGCAGCATTGTAGATACTGCTGAAGCTTTATCTAAGTTTGGCGGCGGCGGTACTAGATGTGTTATTCCTATTGAAGAAGCGGCTAAGATGTCTAATGTAGACGCTATCATCATTATCTCTGACAATGAGAGCTGGGCTTCTACTGCTTACGACTCCATGACAGCATGGAGAAACGTACAGAAGAAGAATCCTAATGCTAAGCTAATTAATATTGATATATCTCCTTCGCGCTCATCCCAAATAAAGGACGAGCAAAATATTATAAATATTGGTGGCTTCTCTGACTCTGTTTTTAATGTTATTTCTAACTATCTAAATGGATCCATTGATCAATGGATTGAACTTATTGAGAAAATCGACATTAGTAATACTCCTGTGGCTACTACGTCTGTAGAGACGCCTGTAGAAAATACAGAAGAGTAACACATCTTGGTGAATGCAGAGTAGGATTACATTGTAACCATAATAACAAGCGGCCTTAGAAAAGCCGTTAAAACGATCTTACTCACTTTTGTCACCATTTCATTATTCTAGCGGATGCTGACAGGACTACATTACTTGCCTTGTAAACATAGTGTCTTGTCAATAACTTGCCGCTTTATTCTTGACGAATGCTCGAAGGGTTTACATTCATACGGAGAACGTGGACCAGGTGCAATTCCTGGAACTCCGACCATCGGAGTCATGGTGTAACAGTAGCACACGAAAAATAGACTCTTCAATTCTTGTCGTCATTTCTTTATTGATCGAATGCTCTAAGGGATTACATTTCACTGTTAATGAAAAGGTCGTTGGTTCGAGTCCAACCCACCCCGCCATGGGGTGGTAGCTCAGTTGGTAGAGCGTTAAAATAGTCTCTTAAATTTTTGTCGATCATATTTTTCTATAAGTGAATGCCTGAAAGGAATTACATTTTTCTGAACAAAAAGGGACTGGGTTCGAATCCCAGCTTAGCTCGAAAGAGCTATGTGTTGTAATGGTAGCACTAAAACAGTTTCTTTCAATTCTTGTCACTTATTTTCTTTCCGAATGCAGTTAGGACTACAATAACATCCTGGTGGTCAGAGGTTCAATTCCTCTAGTCCGCGAAAGCGGGCGTAGCTCAGTGGTAGAGCACTAGACAAAAGTCTTAACAAATCTTGTCGGATTTTCTCTTTAACCCCAGGTAGCTCAGCCTGATTAGAGCATCGTGCTGATACCACGGAGGTCGGAGGTTTAAATCCTCCCCTGGGGACCACATGGGGTCGTAGTTCAATTGGCAGAACATTGGCTTTGCAAGTCAAGGGTTGAGGGTTCAAGTCCCTCCGATTCCACCAAATTTAGGTTACTTCCTTTCGTCTCTTTTGAGAATAACAAAAACATGAAAATCAACGGATACAGTCTTCAACTTAAGATCAAAGATCTTAAGAATGAAGTAGAGTCATATTCTATTCAGTTCGCCAATGGCGGTACCAAGTTTTCTGATGAAGAGAAGCTTGGTGTCAAAGAAGCATATGATGCTTTTGCCAAGGCTGAAAAAGAGCTAGCCCGGCTACAGACCGCCCAAACTATCTATAACCTCCAGGTCAAGGTTGTCGTTTTGAACGAACGTATGACCCTTTGTGAGGCTATTAAGAGGGTTGGAGGAGCAGGTCGTGCTGAGGCTATGTGGAAGGGCCTTGTAGCTCCTAAGAAGGACCGCTACATGCGTGACGAGACTGCCGTCCGAGAGGAGGGCAAGACCTACGCTCCAAAGACATACACCGTTGCAGAAGCTCAGGCTCAGCTTAGAGCTAGTGCAACCTATGCTTCAGCTCTCAGAGCTGCTATTCAAGAAGCAAACGGTACAGTTATCGAAATTCCAGACACAGAGTTGGCGTAACAGCCGGCCCTGTGTTTAGATAAGTCAGGTGATTACCAATCGCACGCCTTAGTTGGCGCGGAAAAGATATTAGTTTGGCTACCTTTCTAATTCCTCACACAGCCTAATACGGGTGACACCATCTAAATAGGTTGGAGCGCTAAGTAACAGTAGCTTTTACTTGTCAAGAATTTCCTTTGTCCTATTACCTGACTTCCATGTGATTGTGCATGCTAGGGTAAGTAAATTAGTAGAAATACTAATCTAAAGCGCCTAGCAATAAACTATATTAGTAATCAAGTAGATACTAAGTTCTTATTTGTTCCCTAAGTTTTCTAAAAAGGGACCAAACCTAAGTAACAAACTTGATGCTAGTGTCTTTCTTAATTCTATTTACAATCACATATGTGTAAGGTTGCCCGAGTGGCCGAAGGGGACAATCAAGCTTAAGTGAAATATTAATTATCTTCGTCTCCTGTGTAGCTTGACTGTTTGTACACGACACACCGCAGGTTCGAATCCTGCACCTTGCATCCTCTTTCATATGTTAGTAACACCTTGTAACGGAATCCCTCCTTTTAAGCAAAACAAATACTCTGTTACAGATCATATCTGTAGAGAGTGTAATAAAAGAATATTACAATACTTAGGCCCCGTTGTAACGGGCGGCGGTAATCCTTTATATGTTTGCTCCGGCTGCGAAAGAGCCGGTGCTTCCATGGGTCCTAGTATTCTCTGCTGGTGTGGTCAAAAATATGATGGGCACACCAATAAGCAAATATACATGTGCTACCGGATCCCTGACAAATCTTCTGCACTTCCTTCGGAGGTTCGTGCATTAGGTTCAATGGGATTCTCCGTCTCTGGTAACCTAAAAATAGGTGTTATTCTACTTGAAGATTATATGAATAATATTAGTCCAGAGAAAGCCGCACTGAAAAAGCCATGAAGACCCAAACAAAGAAAGTTCTCTCTGCTGTACTTATTCCATTTCTTATTGGTCTTTTAATTTTTATAGTAGTTAAAATACACTCTGTTGAATCTTCTAGTTATAACAATGCCTATAAACTAAATTGGGAAAAAATTATAGATTCTAATGAGTCTACAGATAATATTTATCGTGCTCGTATTTATGGCGGCTGGCTAGTAAAAAGTTATGATGATATTATTTTTATTAGTTTGAACCATCCAGAAAACTGGATTCTAGAAAAGTAAGTCCCTGTAGCTCAGTAGGATTAGAGCACTTTTTTTCTAAAAAAGCGGTCCCAGGTTCGAGCCCTGGCGGGGATACCAATGGATTGCCTAGTCAAAACAAATTATTCCACTTTTACAAAAGTTATAGAGTATTTTGCTATAATTATTTGTTGTATTCTTGCAGTTTCTGGCTTGTATATAATTTTATATCATGGTTAATACAGAAACTTGGCACTTAGAAGAACAAGTTAAACAACTTGTAAAACAACTAGAGGCTACTACTATTGCATTATCTACTAGATTTCATATTGACTTAGATAAGTTTGACGTGTTTATCGAACTATTATCTAAAGCAGATAACAAAGACACGCTTAGACAACTTCTACTTTCTTGTTCATTTCCTTTACATCAAAGTGAAATGGCTAAGAAAGTTTGTAGCTTACTAGATGAAATAAAATGAACGCGGTAGATAACATTCCAATCAATGCGTTCTTTCATGCTATTATGCTTATGACCTTAAAGGTTGTATGTGATGTTCTATTTATAGCTCCAAATATTCTTTATTTTCTCTGTATTGTTGTATATTTTTTGATCATTATGTACACTCAGGAGATCAAAAAGAAATGACAATTTTATATGCACTGCTAATAAATATTTCAATAGTTATTGGTTTTATCTTACTTTATGCTTTAATTGGAGGTCTTTACGACGCTTCAGTTAGGCGTAAACAAGATGATAAATTAAATATTTTAGAAAAATGGATTTTTAATTATGCGGATAAATTAGATATTTATCCTGAAACACAATATGGTCAAATAACAGCTTGTAACGATATTTTAAAGAAAATTAAAGAACTAAAAAATAAGTCTAAGAAAAAATGAGCTACTTAATCTGTTTTATCTATATTATTGTAATTTGTCACTGGGTTTACGTTGTCAATAAACAGGCTCGTAAATTTGCTGAGAAATATAGTCGATGGCTTAAAGCAAAACAATGAGAACCCTCTATCTCAATGTAGAACACACTCGTCCACCTGACTTTAAGGTATGGACCTTCCCCGGTGGGGAAGTAGGCGTAGAACAGATTAATCCTATCTACGACACTAGGCAGTCTCAGATGGTCGCTAGGCTATCTAGCAGCAACGATCTCATTGCCCTGGTCCTTGCCACTGATTCTATTAAAAGAAGCGCCCTAGCGCTTCCTGAGACGCTTATTGTACCTTATCTCCCTTACGGGAGACAGGACCGGGTTACTGAAGCTGGTGGTGCGTTCTCTTTACAGGCTATTGGTCAGATTATTGATAATCTGGGCTACAAGATTATTAAAACTGTTGACCCTCACAGCTACGTGTCACAAGCTGTATTCAATAAATCACAGTTGATCTCTGTAGATACTACTTATCTACTTAAGAATATTATTGACAAGGATACTGTACTACTAGCCCCGGACCTTGGTGCTCATAAAAGAGTATCAGCGGCGGCACATCAATATTCTCTAGAGCACATGGCTTGCATTAAGGAGCGCCGTGGCTCTGATGTAATTATTACTCCTCCTACTGAGGAGCAATTAATGAAATATAAAAAGATTCTGATCTATGATGATATTTGTGATGGCGGCGCCACATTTGTAAGTGTGGCTAATGCCATTAATAGAGTATTAAAGAATCGGCCTGACAAGCCTCAGCTACAACTATTTGTAACACATGGTATCTTCTCTAAAGCTTTAACTCCATTTAATAATTTATTTACTCATATTTATACTACTAATACTTGGCAAGAATTTGGCCAATCTTGGTTCAATTGGAATGCTGGAAAGTTTCAAGTATTCCCCATTTTTGACGATTTAGTAAGACATCTTTAAACAACATGAAAAAATTTACTGTAAGACGCTCTAAGTGGAGACGAGGCGGACCACATTATTCAGAAAAAAATAAAGGAACTACATTTCTTTTAAATGAAGAAGGATATATGTGTTGTCTTGGATTTGCATGTAATCAGATTTGTAGAATTCCTATGGAAAAACTATTAAATAACTCATATCCTTGGGAAGTAGCTAATTCAAATACTACTTTTGTAGATTCTGAAGGTAATAGTCCTGATTTTGTTAAAAAAGCCGTAAATATTAATGATAACGAAAAAATATCTAATAAAGTAAGAGAAGCGCGACTCACAAAGTTGTTTGCAGACAACGGCATTAAGGTAACTTTCAAAGACTAAACATGAACGTAAAATTTCTCCCAGTGGGTCCTAAACCTAGGCTTCTATCAGAAATAGAGCCTAATACATTTGTAAAGATTTTATCATCAAGAAATATCTATTTAACAACAGATGTAAGTCCTTTCAAAGCTTCTGATAAGCCTGTTATTTTAATTAATCCTAATAACCAAAAATTAGGAAATAGTATTAGTATAGATGCGACTATGGAAGAACACAAAGACTTTGAAGTACTGGGTGAGTTAAAAATTACCCTGCCGTAATCATGAAGATCAACCCGTTGACGGCCCTGGACTTCTACAAAACCGATCATATTAGCCAATATCCCAAAGGATTGACTAAGATCGTCAGTAACATGACTCCTAGGAAGTCTAGGATTCCAAATCTTGACGTCGTAGTCTGGTTTGGTCTTCAATACTACATTAAAGAGTATCTACTAAAGTTCTGGGATGCTTTTTTCTTAGATCCAGAATACTACATTCGACACTTTGAAGCTATTGTAAGACAAGGTGTTAATCCTAACTATAACGCTGACTTCCTAAGGAAGTTAGGAAAGTTAGGCTACATGCCCCTTCGTATTAGATCAGTACCTGAGGGTACTGTAATGCCTATTAGACTTCCGTGCATGACTATTGAGAATACTCACCCGGATTTCGCATGGTTGCCTAACTTCTTAGAGACTCAGATCTCTGCTGAAGTATGGCAGGCTGCAACAAGCGCTACTATTGCATACCATTATGCAACTGTATTTAAGGCTTTTGCTGAAAAGACGGGCGCTGATACAAAATTCTGCTTCTGGCAGGGGCATGACTTCTCTATGAGAGGTATGGCTTCTGTAGAAGCTGCTGCTAAGTCAGGTGCTGCCCACTTGTTGTCTTTCCATGGAACAGACACTGTGAGTGCTTTTGACTGGATTCGTCAATATTACAACACCAATCAGTTTATTGGTGGTAGCGTGCCTGCTACTGAGCACAGTGTAATGTGCGCTGGCGGCAAGGAGTCAGAACTAGAAACTTATAGAAGACTTATTAACACTTATAAAGAAGGTATTGTTAGTATTGTAAGTGATACATGGGACTTCTGGTCTGTTATTACTGTCATTCTTCCTATTCTTAAGAATGATATTATGTCACGTAATGGAAAAGTAGTTATTAGACCTGATAGCGGTGATCCTGTAGATATTCTCTGTGGGGATACTAATAGCGGAACCGAACATATTCATAAGGGACTTATTGAGTGTTTGTGGGATCTATTCGGTGGTACTATTAATGATAAAGGATATAAAGTTTTGGACCCTCATATTGGAGCTATCTATGGAGATAGTATTACTATGGAAAGACAAAAGGCTATTCTTACAAAATTAGAACAAAAAGGCTTTGCTTCCAGCAATATTGTCCTAGGTATTGGTAGCTATACTTACCAGTATACTACTAGAGATACTCTTGGCTGGGCTATTAAGGCTACTTATGCAGAAATTAATGGTCAGCCCCAGGCGTTATTTAAAGCGCCTAAGACTGACGACGGGACTAAGTTCTCGGCTGTAGGCCTACCGCATATTAACAAAGACTTTGTTCTTACTCAAAATGTTGATATGACAAAGTTTAATAGTGAAGATAATATTCTTCAAGATGTGTATGTAGACGGCATCTTAATGGTTGATCAACCTTTTGACTCAGTAAGACGTCGACTAGGAATTATTTTGTGAAAAAGAAAAAAGCTAAAAAGAAAAGTAATACTCCAAAAAGTGTTACTACCCCTTGGGGCTCTTATGAGTATATTTACGTAGACATTCCTAATGGAATTGTTATTAAGAAATTAACTATTAAAGAAGGAAATAGATTTAGCTTACAGTCTCACTCTCATAGAACAGAGAACTGGAAGATAATTTATTCTCAAGGAAATCAATTTTCTATTATTAAAGAAGGTAATATTTTAAGTCATTATATTTCAGAAACTAATCATAATTTTCATTCTGATATGGTTACTATTTTTTCTGGAGAAAAACATAGAGCAGAAGCTCTAGTTGGAGATCTTGAGATTATTGAGACTTCAACTTTTCAGCCTAATATATATTATACTACATTAGAAGAATTTGAGTCAGATATTAGACGCTATCATGATGATTACGGTCGTGCGTGACCGTTTACCCCGCCTTAGCTCAATTGGTTAGAGCAAAATGCTCATAACATTTAGGTCCCTGGTTCGAGTCCAGGAGGCGGGACCAGTTGCGCAACACAACGTATGTTTAGATAGAAAACAATAGTACGTTGTTTAATTTAGAATGTATGTAGTATAACAATTTATTTGTTATACATTAGTTTTAATTGTTTAAATCTATCTGCTTGGTAACAAAGCACTGGACATGCTTTGTTTAGGCAAAGATGTAGAGCCCGTTAGAACAACGTCCATTTAAGGTCCCATAGCTCAGTTGGTAGAGCGCTTCCCCTACAAGGAAGATGTCGGGGGTTCGAGTCCCTCTGGGACCACCACAACTAACAAGAGGTTACTTATGTTAACAATACTTATTGCAGGTTTCCTAGTAACTATTGTTTATATTAATCTTGATTTCTTTATCAAAGTATTACTCAGTATTTTTGTAGGGTATGTTATGTTTAGTGTATTATTTGTCTTTTATTGGCTTTGTTATGCCGCCTGGCAACAAATCTCATTTAAAGACTCATATAATTCAATTAAAAATTATACAACACTATTCAAAAATTATATATATTCCAAGTTTAGAAAAGTAAATACCTGATATGTCTTCTAATAAGGAATACGAAAATCTTCCTCCTCTGCATATCACTATCATATTTTTCCTAGGATTTCTAGGAATGATTTGTTCATTTATGTTTGCATTATTTTCTATATATCATCAACAATATAACTTAGTAATAAAATACATAGCTATTACTATAGGACTAAGATATTCACTAGAATATTTGCTGAAACCTTATGATCTAAAAGAAGTAAAATAAAATACTTCTAGCTTCCGACGGTCAAGGAGGTCTCATGTCTTTAGGCGCAGAAGACACAGAAGAAGACTATTACGAAGAGGAAGAAGAAGTAGAGGTAAAAGAGCAAGACAAGTTAGAAGATTTTAGTATTGTTTTTCAAGTATCATCCATGTTTGATGATCTACTTGCTCCACCTAATATTGAAGTTCCTTTAAGCCAGCCTGTCATGAGAGCTGAATCCTCTGGATTACCAGATGGATCAGTTACTTATGCAGACCATGTAGCACCTATTGGAGAAACATTAGACAAGTTTTGTGCTCGGTTGTCTAGAGAGGCTAATCAAGCTTGGAATGAGTGGACTTCCACTCCTCCAGAAGGATTTACTCTAGGCACTAGTAAGCATATTCTTGATATTCAAGATAAACTATTAGGAGAAGATAAGAAATATTATGAAGAAATCAAAAGGCTTAAGGCTATTGAAGATTCTATTTACCAAGAAGAAGAAGATCTTAAGGTAAAAAGATTATCTTCTGAGTGTACTCATTTTAAATCACCACATATTCCTAGTGAGATCCAAAATAGATATTATATTAAGAAAGAAATTATTAAAGGAGACTTTGGTCAAATTATTACTAAAGAAACTAAGATAGATAGAGTAGCACCAGGCGCTACTCTTAAGATTATTGAAGGTATTTCTTCTAGTAAAGTAGAAAGATTTATCTATAGAATTAGCCATCAAGAATCTTTAGAAAGATATAATCTTACTAAATACGAAACAGAGATTTGGAGAAATCCTTCTAGAATAGAAGATAGTAAGTATATACCTAATGCTTTTAGTCCAGAAGATGATTTGGACTACATTCCTCCGTCTTCTTTAAGTAAAAACAACTTTAATATTTTTCCTCCTGCTTCTAGACCATATAACTGTACTTTCAAAGTTTATTACAAATTAAATCCTAACTATGTACAAAAGACAAAGAACCCAGATCTTACTCAGAAATATTTGAAATATAAGATTTATAGGCCTACTATTAAGAAAGACTATACTTCTATTTCTAGTTTGGCTTATATGCTCAAGCAAAAAGGCTTCAAAGAAGATTTTGAAGTAGTTATTGATGAATTTATAGCTAATGGAAAAGCACATCTTAAATGTGACTTCGAAGTGGATCTCAGGGTCACGTATGGAGATCAGCTCCAGCCTGATCCTAACAATTACAAAAAAGTAGACCCAGAATCTGTTCTGGGCTTAAAGTTGCTTCAATTACTAAATGAACAGCCTTATCTTTGGAAAGAATTTACTTGGGATGTAACTACTGATCACGAGGACGGATCAACAACCACTGACAAAATCGTCGCCGTAGGGTTCTTAATAGAAAATCCTCGTGATAGCTTTGGTAAGAGAATCTATTGGGTATATTTGAATAGAGAAGCTAATGCTATTGGTAAACCTTCTTTCTTAAGAAAGAAAAAGATACCTCCACAATTCTCTTATCGGCCTTATAAGCTAGCAGGCGGAGAGAAAGAAATTCCTTTCATCGCCTCTGTTCGCTTGTCTAATGGTTATTTTTATTACAATAAGAAAAGAGAACTTGTTTCTTTCGAAATGATTATTTCTGATATCAAAAATTACATGTTTTCTAAAGATTATCTTTTTGTTCGTCAAGAACAAGAATCTCCATATATTAGCATTTCTGTATTGCACTTTATTCACAAATCTATGTCTACCAAACAACAAAGACTGCTTGCTTACGTAACACTGAAAAGAGAGATCGAAGATGGAAACGCGACCCGTAGTTAGTTTTGGACAGCTCCTGTTCGAGAACGGCATCGAGGGCTACGACCCTAGTGCCAAGGACACCCCTACCAAGGGAGTGGTGAATGCTGGTGGTGCGAAGGTTTTCGCTCACTACAACCTGTCCAGCCCGACCTGCCCTATTAGTATTCGTAACGAGCCTTTGGCGAAGCTTTTTTCGACCAAGGGCGTAATTCTATATGCTGTGAATCGTATTCAGCTTGATGATGAAGGCAAGCCTGTTCATGTCAAGACCGGCGGGTACAACCGTATCTGCGCTGGGTTGATGGCATATGCCAGTAACCGACAGAACAAGGCAGCGGCCACGGAGCTGAAGGGACGGATTCTCGATATTATCAAGGCAGAAGGTCTTGACGCTTCTGATCACGTCGAGGTCCTTTCGGATATTCCAGATGTTAACCTGGATTGTATGAAGAGCGTGTTGTTCAGGAACGCTTTGGGACAGAACGTTCCTGTTCAGCCTGAAGGGATGGTCCTCATGGCCTTCCCGAGTGGCGGTCCGAATAGTAATGCTCTCTGGTCCTATAAGAACCAGAAGACGACTTCTCGGTCTGCTATGTCTGAGGCGACCACCGCGTCGTCTCAGGAAGTCAACGACGTTCCCTTCTGATCTAGAAGGGGACTGAAATAAATATGGGGACCAGGGCTTAGATCTTGGTCCCCTTTTTTTACATGAGTAATTCCCCACATTTTCAATACAGAATTGTCAAAATATTAGTAGACAATAAGTACCCAGCTTATAAGATAGCTGAGGTATTTTTTGATCAAAATAAGCCTGTTCATTTTACTTTACTTAATACTTTTAGTTCTTTTCCTAATCCTAATTTAGGAATTTCAGATCAACAAGCAATTGAAGACTTAAAGAAAATTGTAGAAGAATCTATGAAAGCTTTTGACTTACATATAATTGATGCTGAGACTATGTCAGAAATATGAAAGCCAATAAGATAATTCAAAAAATATTTGATAGATTAACTGTTTTGTATAAGAAGATTACAGATGCAGATTGGGATAATCCTAAAAATATCTTAGTATTGATCGCATGTGTAATTCTTCCTTTTGTAGCTTGGTATTACATTTCTACCGGGCTTGTGCTAGGACTATGTATGTCTATTAGCATACTATGGTTACTGGAGAAATCTCCAGTATTCATAAAAGAACTTGTTGTCGAGCATCCCTTGGCAGCAGATTTATTGTTGTCTTCTTTTGCCTTGGTATCCATTGGAGGATTCTTTGGCACTGGATTGACGTTAGGACTAGGCGCTGTCTTTTCAACCATAATTTTAAGCTGGGCCTTAGTCTCATTTGCAGAAAAGTTCAAGAGAGAACAAGATGAAGCAACCGCTGGAAATTAACCCTTTATATTACGCTCCTTATATTATTCATGACGTCGTAACTGTTTACGACAAGTCTATTGGTCAGTACGTAGACCGTCATAGAACGGTCGGTATTTCTTTCAATAGGCTAAAGAAAATTGTTATTGCAAGTACTATTTGCAGTAATCTTGATTCTTTTGACAAGAAAAAAGGCACTAATATTGTTCGTAGTAGAATCAATACTGCTCTGAAGACTCATTTTAGAAGAGCAAAGAATGTATTAAGTTTTGATTCTATTAAGGATTTCAATTCTTTCTGTGATAGATTTGATGATATTTCTAAGTTACTATTTGTTCCTTATGAAGTAACCCAGCAGGGTGAAGATTCTATTCACAAAGTAAGACTTGTTGATCCAAAGTGCCGAAACACGGACGTAAAGGATCCTAGTGAAATTTATTTAAACAAGACTTATATTAATGATCTCTATACTAGATTTTTCTATGCTCAGGAACCAAAGCAACAAGTTCAACAAGTAAATGAGCCAACTACCTGCGAACCTTGTGGGACTGCATCTGAATGCTCAGATGCTGACTGAAAACCCTTCTTGGGTTTTTGTATTTGGTGATAATACACTGAGGCGTGGTCTCGGAGGTGCTGCTAAGCTCCGATATCACCCTCAGTCGTATGGTTTTATTACTAAGAAATATCCTACTTATGAAGATAGTGCTTTTTATAAGCCAGAAGAATATAAAGAAGTATATAAACAAGAATTAGAAAAGCTTAAGAAAGAAATTATTAATAACTTTAATAAGACTTTTCTTATTTCTTTGTTAGGCGCCGGCCTAGCTAATAAATATAAGATTTTTGAGACCGTAATAGAGCCTTCTATTAAGAAGGATCTAGATTTTCCCAACGTCAAGTTTCTCTGGTAAAAATGTCCAAACTCCACCAATTACTGGCAGTACACGATCCTGCCCAGACAATGTTCAAGAAAGTGAACGAGGAAGCTATTTCCACGTTTACTAAGAAGACAAACCTATTCGAGGGTATTTCTTCAAATACTACATCTAAACTTGATAAGGAGCATCCTCTTTATCCTAAGTTTCCAGATACTACTCAGTATGTTCCTGTTGCTGAGAATGTAGAATCAAAGCTTAATTATGTTTTTGAAGAGGCTATTAAGTATTTTGATATCAATTATCAGATTGACCTAGCTAACTGCAAGGCAAGAGCAGATATTGTTCTTGACGGCAATGTTATTGCAAAGGATATTCCTGCTACTACTCTTCTATTCTTAGAAAACAAGTTCAAGAGTATCAGAGGCGTCGTAGAAGCTGTTCCTACTCTTGATCCTGCTATTCAATGGACTAAGGACGGAGCTATCTATCGTAGTCCAGAGGCTTCTAAGCCTGTTATTGATATTGTTCCTGAGCATACTGTGGTTGCAGGTCCTACGGAGAAGCATCCTGCTCAGGTTGCTGTAGTCAATAATACTTATATCAGAGGTATTACTAAGATAACTGGTCTTTCTGGACGAATTACAGTACACAGAAAGTCCGAGCTATTAGCAAAGTGTGATAAGATTATTAATGCTTGTAAACAAGCGCGTCAACGTGCAAATGACGTTGAACATGACAGTAGCGTTATTGGAAAGACGTTATTTAACTATCTCATGTCTTGAGATAGTTTCGGGCTGTAGTGTAACTGGCTAGCACAAAAGATTTTGAATCTTTTAGAGACGGGTTCAAATCCCTCCAGCCCAACCATTAATTAAGGAATAATATGTCTCTTTTAAAGAATTATGGTAAATTAACCATAACTTATTTAACGCTTGCTCAACTTACTACTTTGGTAAGAAAAAATACCAAAAAAGTAGGAAGTTATGTAGAAATTTATTCGGGACCTCTTTGTTATAAAACTAGAGATCTTAGAGGATCTAGAGTAAGAAAAATAACAAGAGTAAAAAAAGACCAATATTCATGTGAAGTAAAATATGTACATAATCAAAAGAAATTAAGATTTACACCTTATGATACTTCTTGCTTTATGCAAGAATATGGAGAAAATGATTTTCATTCTTTAAGAAAAACATTAAAATTATTATATGAACACGATAGATACGAAAGCCAACTATACCCGTATAGAATAAAAATAAATAATAGATTCTATCCTATTTTTGTTAAAGAATTTGCTGCTTGGAGTGATCGCTATTAAAATCAGAAAGGAAGGTATCCGGCTGGATGAGGATGTCGTTTTGAAAACGACTGCTCCCTAAAAAGAGTTGTGGGTTCAAGTCCCTCACCTTCCGCCAACTTATGGAAGTGTGACTGAGTGGTTTAAAGACCGAACGTTTAATGTACAAACTCACTAGAGGTAATTCTAGTGAGAAATCCAAATACAGTATGTGATATATGTTCTAGTTCTTTTTACAAAAGAAAATCATTTAAATTAAAAACTAAAGGAAATTATTGTAGTCAAAAATGTTATGGTATTTCTTGTAGAAAAATAATATATTGTACTCAGTGTAAAACAGAAATACTTTCTTCTTTAAATAAGAAAACATGTTCAAAAAAATGTTATATAGATTCTCTAAAAGATATAAATAGAAATCATTGTAAAGGGAGAAAGCCAATATCAAAAAGTTACAAAAGTAGAAATTTTAGAAAAAAATTTATAGAATTAAATAATAAATGTAAACTGTGTTCTTATTCTTTAATAAAAGTTTTACAAATACACCATATTGTAGAGAAAGCGAAAGGGGGTACAGATGATATTTCCAATTTAGTAGTTTTATGTAGAAATTGTCATGCAGAAGTTCATCTAGGATATAGAAATCTAGATAAAAGTTTGGAGAATTAGCATAATTGGTAATGCAACGCTTTGCTAAAGCGTGAAATCTAATAAAATAGATTTTATAGGTTCAAGTCCTGTATTCTCCGCCAACACTAGGTTCAGGCTTGGTGTGATCGTTATATTGTGATGTGATCGTTTCGAGTGTATAGGTTTCTAGGTCCAAAACAAAAGTAGACACCAGCTTTAAGATATTACCGGGTAGGGGGTTCGACTCCCCTGGGGGCATCCATACTGCCCTTCAAGGTCGTACTTAGGTATTCTTCTCGTTACAAAAGCTGTGTAGTTGAAATTTTTGATACTGACCTTGGTAATGCAATCCCGAAAGGTTGCAATTTCTCTTGAACAGAAAATAACCAAGAAACCCCGGGGAGGTTGGATAATTCTTCCCTGGGGGTTCTTTATCTCACACACCGAAAAAATGATCTCACTTCAGCAAAGATTACCCGATAACAATAAGTATTTCTTTGCTTGCTCAGGAGGCGTGGACAGCATGTCTGCGCTCCATTGGATGAAACAGGGAGGAAGACTACCATATGCTATTATTCACGTGCATCACAATACTGGTGATTACGCTGACCGTGCCTTGGAATTTGTTGAAAGAACATATACTGAGTATTGTTTTGACCTTTTCGTCAAAAATGTGGAAGGTGCGCCACCCCCAGGAGAATCAAAAGAAGCCTGGTGGAGAGGAGAACGATATAAACTCTTCCAAGAAGTCTTAGATGATACTGGAAAAGACTATCCTATTGTTCTAGCACACAATCTTGACGATTGTGTAGAGCAATATATCATGAGAACATGTATTCGTCTTTCTAAAAACAAGCTTATCTCGTATAAAGGTCCTGCCAATACTATTAGGCCTTTTCTTACTTGGAAAAAGAGTGAAATTATTGATTATGCAAAGCGCAATAATATTGACTGGATTGAAGATCCTTCTAATACTAACACTTCGTTTTTAAGAAACAATATTAGACATAATTTAGTTCCTTTAGTAGCAAAGATGAATCCTGGCATTCACTCGCAAGTTAGAAAAATGATTTTGGGTATACAATGAATGATCAATTTCTTGATATTGAAGAACTCAAAGCTCAATTAAGTTCTATAAGAAATTACGAAAAAAGTATAGAAAGTTCTTTAGGACCTGCTAAAATATTAGATAAGTTTACTACTCCAAAATGTTATCATTTAGAATTTGAGGAAAATTTTAATCAATTAATGGATTTATTTAAGAATACTTCCTTAATGAAGGAATTTAAGATTAATGTAGAATATGATCAGAATCTTGATATCACCGGCGTCTATTTAGATAAAGTTAAGTTTATGATGGCCTATAAGCATCTTAGTTTACAAAATATATTCAAAGAATATTTTAAATTAGCTGAAGAAAATAAGATAGAAATATTATATGGACCTATTAAAGGATATAAGAACGAAGACGGCACTGATTACGAAGATTTCATCATAGACCTTAAGTAAGGTCTTGTTTACGGGCTATAGTGTAGCTTGGTAGCGCGTCAGCTTTGGGAGCTGGAAGGCTGAGTTCAAATCTCAGTAGCCCGACCACAACTATGATATATAGCAGGGAGAATGGTTATTCAAGAAAGTCTCATAAGCTTTCCTCCGAGGGTTAGACTCCCTCCCCTGCTTCCATTTACGCCTGGGTTGCTCCAGGACCAGTCTTGGGGTTAGACGATCCATCGACACTGGAAAGGTGAGTAATCCTTTCGGTTGTATCGAACCGGGTGGTTGTAAAAGAAAAGCCCTCTCAATTTATGCTCCGTTCGTCTAGTGGCCTAGGATGCGAGTTTTTCAAGCTCGAAGACGTGAGTTCAAATCTCACACGGAGTACCATTTATGGGGCTGAAAGGAGACACGACTGAGTAGGCTCCACCACATTCATGCTGGCGAAAGGGAAACTGAGTAGCTGGCGCCACAATGGTTGCAGGTTTGCACTTAACTAACTCTGAATCCTATCTAGCTAATAGGTAAAGACAAGGATTCGCGGTCCGTAATTGAAGAGATTTTAAGCAAGAAGTTCGAATCTTCTAACCAGGTTTCATTCAAATAAGAGTAATACTGTTCCTCTTATTGCTATTAGTCAATAATATTACTTGTATGCGTTCATCCTCCTGGGAGAGGGCTCTGGCTTCCAACCAGAAGAAGGTAGGTTTCGAATACCCCTGGACGCTCCATATGTAGAGGCTAGCGTCGCTGTTAGTCCTCTACCGAAGTCTGTAGCTGAAACTAGATGAAAAGCGATAAGTAATCTAGGAGTAAGCTACAGGCTGGTTTTTTGGTAATGTAACTCAGATGGTAGAGTGCTTGCCTGAAGAGCAAGAAGTCGTTGGCTCGAATCCAACCATTACCACCATTACAAAATGCCTACTTTAAAAAACAAAACTGTTCTCACAAGTCTTGACTTTCATCCAAATCTCCCTGGAAATACTGTAAATGTAAACCTGGGTCGATTTATTGGAGGAGGATATTATGTTATTGTTAGGGGCGGAGATGATACTGCTCTTCAAACAGAGCCGCTATCTTGGCACGATGCTCAACATATTTTTAATTCAATCCAAAAGATTGACAAGGAAGATCTTGTTTGGTTCGCAGGCAGTAAAAACAATAATGGCTTCCCTTGATTTTATTTAGATCAATAAAATGACTACTACACCTTCTACATCTATTTTAGATAATATACCTCCTGAGTACCATGCAGCTTTTTCTAAAGCATTAATTGAAAATGGGTTTGACTTTTGTATTGGTGTAAATATTATTGATATACCTTACAGAGATAGAAGTATTGTACTAATTTTTAAATTAGGATTTGTTATAGGATTAGATGTGGCCAGAAAATGAGTATGTCTAAATTTAAAGTTGGTGACAAAGTAGTATTAAATGATAAAGGTTTAGAAGTTTTATTTGGAAATAAAAGAGGCTTATCTTATATGAAAACTAAGATATTAACTATTATTAAAGTTTGTAATGAAATACCTTTACATAATGGTGTTACACATTCATATTATACAGATGATCCTGAAATTAATACATTTCTTTTGTTTAGTGAATGTTTAGATATTGCACCAAGAATCTTACTTGTATAAGGGTCGATCGTCCAATGGCCAGGATAGCGGTCTCCAAAATCGCTGATCTAGGTTCAAGTCCTAGTCGGCCCGCCATTTCATGTTGTCTGTAGCTCAATTGGTAGAGCGCCAGGTTGTGGTCCTGGTCGTTGCCGGTTCAAGTCCGGTCAGACACCCCATAATGCACAATTAGCTCAGTGGTAGAGCGCTTGACTGTTAATCAAGTGGTCCCTGGTTCAATCCCAGGATTGTGCTCCATCTCACTTTAAACTAAGAAATGAAACTAAACATAAAGGTAGAAAAAACTAAACTTATTACTGCTTTAAAGCAGAACCGTGCTAAGCATATTGCAGATTATCAAGAAGCTACTAAGAATTGGCAAAAAGAATTAAAAGCTATGGTAGATTCTGCACATAGTTTATTAGATAAAGAAGATTATAGTTTATTTCTTGATAGAAAACACGATATTTTTAGAATAGATTTGCGCCCAACTTCTCATAAAAAAGAATATGATACTGCTATTGAAATGCTAGAATTTTCTGCAGACCAGGAAATTCAACTAGATATACAGCAGTATAATGCTTTTGTAAAAGATGAGTGGGATTGGAGACAGCATTGGTCTGCAAGTAATGCTAAATATCTTAATGCAGCTTCTTAAGCTGCTTTGTGGGATCATAGCATAATTGGTTAATGCACTCGATTGTCGATCGAGCGATTGTGGGTTCGAGTCCCATTGGTCCCGCCATTAATAACATGACTCAAAATTTATTTATACCTACTAAACTTAAAGTAGGTTTCCAAGAAAGAACAGATACTTTTACAAAAAAATTAGCCTATGTTATTTATTATGATGAAAAGAATGTATTAAGAAAAGAAACTAGTTGGAAAGGCTGGAGAGATGAAAAGATTCCAGACCAAGACATTGATAATGTCCCAACGGAAGGATTTATATTAAACAGAAAAGTAGGCGGCTATAAATCTGACTGGAACTATAGACAGTCATATATTAGAGTATATGATCCTAGAGGTTTTGAATTTGAGATTACACCAGATAATCTATTATTTATATTAAAAGAGTCTAATTGTGACAAAGACAAAGGCTTAGAGGGTAAATTTGTTTACTCTTGGCAAGGAACAGAACTAGTACTGCTTCCTATTAGTTCACTTACTTATCAAAATTCTACTAAGTATACTTCTATAAGATCTATTAAAATAAAAAAGAAAGACTTAATTCTTGGTGCATCTTATTTAGATGATCAAGTACAGCCTTGTATTTATTTAGGTCTTAATACAGTATATGGAAAAGAATTTTTCTATGGTGGTTTAGCAGGTAGCACGAAACAACATGTTACTTATTATACTCAAACTAAGAAGTATAGTTTTACTAAAGAACACAAGCATTTAAAAGAACTAGTTGATGCTAATATTTCTCCTGATTTTTCAGATTTAATAGACCATTTTGCAAATTCTACTTGTGGCTCTCCTATAGAAAGATTAGAACTTAGACCTATGGAGAATTATCATTATATATCATATCAAAATAATAAAGCAATCAAAAGATATTTTTGGGCAGAAAGATCTAAATTCGAAAATACATATGATATGTATTTTAACGAATATGGATCTACACATAATTATCATATTAAAATTACTGATAATTCTTTACATACATTTAACGAGACTGGATATACTAGTACTAGGCCTTCCAGTGCTCCTAAAAAGAATCAATTATTTGCTATTTTGAAAAATGGAAATGAGATTATGATTAATTCTAGTAATTATAGATTTTATGATATAAATAACCAATGTAATTATGAATTTGTACAAGAAACTAAAGAACTAGAGTGAAAGAAGAACTTCCTTTAGCTTCTGCTACTTTAGATACTTACTGTCCAGAGTGCCTTGTAGGTATTATAAAAGCTTTCGAAGAAAATCTTTGTTACTGTCCATACTGTGGACAAATATTTAAAATTGAGGTTTCTTAAACCTCTTTTCAAGGACAGGTCGGATAGCGGCAATTCCATCTGGCTGTAGACCAGACGTCACTGACTTACGGGGGTTCGAGTCCCTCCCTGTCCACCACATAAAAGATCATGGAAAACAATCAGAAAAACGAATATATCCAGACGGCGACTAATCTTAGTTGCTGCTTCTTGCTTGCTATAACTTCTATTATGTCTCCTTTTTATATGCCATTCTTTTTTGGCATTATTTCTTCATTAGGTACTTTAGGCGCGGCTTATTTTATTGCTGCTTCTAATGAACCTACTAAGAAAATGATTATTACTATCTATGAAAAACTATCTAAAATGTTTGATTTTGGATTAAGTGTTACAGTAAGTACAGATGAAAAGGAAGAACCTTCTAGCACTAGGCCATCTGGACGCCGAGGCGGCAAAACCACATAGCTCGGCGTGTGAGATAAAGACAATGTATCTAGGGTCTACAGGCATGGCTGTTATTTGCTGTGGTCGAAGATTTATTGTAATCGAGAAAGACCTTAAATATTTTAAGGTCGCTAGTAAGCATATATTCGAGGCTAAACTTGAGTAGTAACTTGCCTTGCGGTCATCCTGGACCTCCGATGATGGCATATGGAAAGTTTGCCCTGTGCTTAAGGTGCTATAGTGATGCATGGGATGCAGGTAGAGCTTCAATCTTAGCAGAGTCTCAAGAACGAGAAACTCGTCTCAAGTATGAGATTCGGGAAACTCGTCTCAAGTTTGGGACACTTCTAGCAGACTTAGCCAAGGATGCGGCGGAAAGGAAGGACTACCAAACTTCCGATAGGATCAGAGCGGAAATCCGCTTGATGGGCGGTGAGATTCGTGGTCGTTCTTTTGTTGACGTGAAATTTTCTTTTCCAATAGACGGCTAATAAAAGATAAATAATAATAGAGCATATATTTTATGAAACCTAGATTCTGTTTCCCCTTTCTAGGTAAAAAATTTGACTTTATTGTCAAACTCTTACTAAGATTACTAAAAAGAAATAAAAAAATGACTCAAGAATTCCAAGATTTGAAACTTAAAGTTGAGGCAAATATTGCACTACAGAATCAACTTATTACTTCTGTTAATGCTTTAGTTGCTAAACTAGGACAAATAGATCCTCCTCAGGAGATAGTAGATCTAGCTAATAAGGTTCAGGCGGCATCAGATGCTGTATCTACCACATTAAATGGTATTCCGCCTGTTTGATTAGTTTTCCAACTAATAATTAAGCAGGCTACAAGGCCTGCTTTTTTATTTTATACACTGTGGAAGGTAGACCTGACAGGGTTGGGCAACGCCTATGTATAGCTATACTCGTATACAGCTATATGGATTCAAATCTACTAGGAAATATTGGTGAAATTAAATCTATAGAATATCTAATAAGATTAGGCTATCATTGCTATACATCTGCATCTGGTTGTGGTCCAGTTGATATAGTAGCTATAAAAGCAGATAAAGTACTGAAAATAGAATGTAAATCATCAAACTATATAAAGTCCACACCTACTGGACAAAAATGTATAGTACAGTTAAGATCAGTACGATACAATAGAAATAAAATAGAAAGTAGAAAATTTGATGCTAGTAAATCAGATATATGCTTTATATGGATAGAGCAATTTCAAAAACTATACATATATGATTCTAGCTTTTTAAATGGTAAGACTTCTATAGCCATAAGACTCAACACAAAAGAAGTCAATAGTACTAAACTGTAATTTATTTGGTGACGAGCCGAAATGGATTTAGGAACATCCTTGGAAAGGATGCAGATGTAAAAGTCTTGTGGGATCGTACCCCACCGTCACCGCCAAAGCGTTTGGAACTTTAAAAGGTTTGAGGTTCGAGTCCTCTGCCTTCCGCCAATGACATGGAAAATCCTTACAATCTGCCAACGAAATTTAAATATATTATACAAAAACTAAATAGATTAGAAGTTACAACAGATATTACTATTACTAAGAATATACAAAAATTAATAATAAATAAAAATTACTTTTGTTTTATAATTACTAAAGATAAAGACTATATTTGTTTTGATTTTCATTCATATAATATAGATGGATACTTGGCTAATAGATTTAATACCAATATTTATAAATATTTATCTGCGCTAGAAAAAGCCTATCCTAAAAATAAAAAGCAAATAGAAGAATTTAGAGAATGGCTTAGAGAACAAGAACTAATTAGAGAAAAAGATAGTAAAATTGCTGATTTAAGGCAGCGAGCGAGTGATTTAGGATGCGTAGTTACAATAAAATCCGAGCGTCTTTAATTATTATTTTATCTATTATTTTTACTATTCTTGTTTTTCTATCTAAGCCCGGTAAGCAAGAATTGAAAAGAGAGGTTATAGGCAAGTCTTATGAAGAAGGAAAAATAGATTCTATTTTTGTAGGTAGTGATGGATTTATGTCTGGAAGATCTTATGAACTTGTTACTCAACCTGGACAATATTACTTAATTATAAAGATATATTATGATAACAACACAACTTCAGTATTATCTATTCCTGTAGATAAAGAGACTTACAACAAGAATTAGGCCGGTGTAACCTTAATGGCAGAGGCCCCGTTTTGTAAACGGGTTGTTGGGGGTTCGATTCCCTCCATCGGCTCCACTTAATCTTACAAACATGAGTCCAACACAGTTTAATAATAAATTGTTTAAACATTTTAAACAAGATTGTTATTGGCAACTTGTTTATGATACTTATTCCTATAAAGTAACTATATATAAATATATATTAATAGATCAAACTAAAATTAAATCTAATCCTATTATAGGAGTAGGTGTTGGAACTACTCAACAAAAAGCATTTGAAGATTGTTTAGACTATATTAAAAATGGACTATGATTGTACACTTTTAGATATTTATAAGATTAATACTCCATTTTCTTTATTTTATAATGATGTATATAGTTTACCAATAAAGTGTCCTAGATGTTTTGTAAATATATTTTGTCCTTTCCCAAAGTTGGTATGTGCACGGCTAGAAAAGGAAAGTTCTTATATTATACTTAATTGTTATATTTGTCATACATCTTCTTTTTTATTTAAGGTGTTCTATGAAAAGACTTTCCATTTAGTTTTTAATAGCATTCTTGTATGAATTACACAAAAAATCCTATCTTTTTAGAAGGAAAACTAGTTTGTAGTGTAGAAGATATTGCAAGATGTAATATATTTTATGAAAGTCCTGTTGCTTCTGCTATCTATTTATGTAACAAATGTAATAGCGATATTTTTCTCACATAAATGTACACACTACAACTAATAACAATACTTTTCTTTATGCTTATTGTTATACATGTTATAAAACAACTATATTTTCTACTTTTAGTAAATTTTCTATTTATTACATGCCAGTTAAAACTTTAGATATATGAAACTAATTCTTCATTCTCTAGATAAACTAGACACTATAGAAAATTTTTATTTATATTACACTAGCGGTCCTGCTTCATGTCCTACTTGTAATACTTTTATTTTTAGATGTGTATCCTTCCTTAATGATAGAGATACTGATTATCTTAGATTTTACTGTTATATATGCAATACTTATTGTGGTTTTTATGTTTCTAATCTTAACTCTAACCCTTTACTTTACTCTTTGATAAAAACTTTAGATATATGAGTAAATTAATAGACACTTATGGTATTCCTTTGGAACAAGGAATAGAATTAGTAAATAAGCATCAATTTTTTAATGTTACTTATTATTTTAAATATTCTGATTTTAAAATATATCTTTCTTGTAGTTATTGTTTTTCTAAAATATTTTCAAAAATAACAAAAGAAACTAATGCATCATTTACAAGGCATAGTATTTTTTGTTATACTTGTAAAAGATTTTCTATTTTTTCATTTATTAAAATACATCCAAAATATGCTTTTTTATCTGATACCGCAGAATTTACGGCTTTAAATTATATTACTATTTAATTAAGTGATTAAGCCCCAATCCATATAGGAGGGCTTATGTTATTACCTTTATATGAAGAATTTATGATAGAGAACTGTATATGCTCTGAAGTAGAATGTAGTTGTTGTATTATATATGGTACTTTATATAATACACGTAAATAAATTGATATGTCTAGATTTAATTTTTTAGTATCTAAAGATAAATATTGTAAGTTTCATCATTCTCTAGAGCCTACTGAATGGAAGCAGTGTTTATCTAATACACACGTAGAACGTTCTTACACAATAGTTTATATTTCAAGTCATTTAAAAGAAACTAAATTTGACTGTGGGTGTATAATTTTTGACAATAAATATTATCCAGAATTTAAACTATCTGAACATATCTTTAAAGATTTTTTCAGACATGAGATTGGTTCTGGTGAGAAATTAATAAAATTTGATATCAAAAAAGTTGATAAAAAGTAGAGCACATATTATGTGCAATACTTAGTAACTTCATTACTTATAACTGTTTTAGTATTCATACTTAAAACTCTATTTAAGCCTAAAGAGAAAATAGAGGCATACCCTAAAGCCTGCTGTAAAATATATTATCTAAAAAAATGACTACAAATTCTTTTCCTGTCCTTTGGGAAAAAGCCATAATTGGCTTAGCCGAAGTAGACAAATATGGTAGGTTTGTTAAAGCAAATCCTGCTTTTTGTGATTTAGTTGGATATTCTGAATCCGAACTACAAAACAAAAAGTGGCAAGATATTACCCATCCAGATGACACTGAGGGAGGAGAACGTATGTTCTCTAGGATAGTCTCTGGTCAAATTTCTCACTATACCATGGAGAAAAGATATATTACTAAGAGAGGATTGATAGTTTGGGTAAATATATCTATGTCTGGTATCTTAGATCCAGATGGTAATACTCATTGTGTACTAAAGCAAGTAATTAATCTACCTATTCAGATTTCTGATTTTACTCCTAAGAAAGACCCTGTTTCTATAAAGGATACAATCAAAGAAAATATGAAGGTAGTTCTTGCTTCTATAGTTGGTATTGTATTTACCTTATATGGGGCCTGGCACAACGAACCAGACCTTAAAAATATAGGCCTAGCTCTTGTACTAGGTTTATTTGGCGGCTTAATGGCGAAGAAATAAGGCCTTTATAGCCCATCTTAATTTACCTCCTTAGACCGTATTAGGTCTAGGAGGTTTTTTTATGTATATAGAAGATAACATTGGATTTATAAAATTAGTTGATAAGACTAAAGAAGATTTTCCACTTAAGATAGTTAATACAGCAAGAATTTCATACGGCAATTCTAAGCAAGAATTTGATGATAAGGATAAGAAGCTTGTTTCTTATCTATGGGAACACAAACATACATCCCCATTTCGTCATTCTTTTTACACTTTCCACATAAAAGCTACTTTGTCTGTTTTTAGACAATGGCTTAAACATCAGGTAGGATCTACCTGGAGAACTTACGAAATTGATGGGGAAGCTGTATCATTAGATATAGTAGATCTATTTTTTGATGAGGACAAAGGATGTAGTTGGAATGAGCTTAGTAGGAGATATGCTCAACCAAAGCATGAATACTATATTCCTGAGGTATTAAGATCTAATCCTCCTCATGGTAATAAGCAAGCTTCTGGTAAGTATGATAATCCTTTGTCTACACATGATATCCTTTATCTAGAAGACCCTCTAGAGGATATGAGAGTACACACTGAAAAGTCATTACTTCTATATAGGAAGTTAATAGCTAATGGTGTAGCTAAAGAAATAGCCCGGGATATTCTTCCTGGCAATTTGTATACTGAGGCTTACTGGACCGTAAGTCTACAAGCGGTAATGCTTTTCCTACAACTGAGAGATAGCGATACTGCTCAGTATGAAATTAGGCAGTATGCAAAGTTACTAAAAGAATTAATAAAAGAAGATTTGGAAAAAGCTGGTTTAAACTTAGATGAACAACATAAAGACTAAGATCGGACAGATTGCAGTTATTTCTGACTATATAAAGGTAAGAAAGAACAAGAATACTCAAGAAATTTCTTATCTACAGAGTAATACTATGCTAGAGGGGTATACCCAACGTTTTGTAGGCATATATATTACTAACAACAAGGATATCTATGTAGGTGTTGCTGTTAATAGTAAGAAAGATACCACGAATTCTAATTGGTGGGAGTATATTATTAAGAATAGAATTATGACCGCCGTTTCTAAAGGATCATTTACTTTAGAAGATAAAGGTGTAACTATGGTACCTTTTGCCTATAAGGACTTATTATATAAGGATCCATGTGCATATAATAACTTATTCGGTATGATAGATCCAACGTTATTAGACTTAGCTATAAATAATCTGAATAAAGTTGCTGAAAAGAGAATTTCAGATACATATAATTTTATAGCTAAGAAGAATGAAGAAGAATCTTTAAATGACGCCTGAAGATATTAAGGCCGAATGCTTATTAATTTTAGACTATTTTATATCTGGTTGTGAAGATTTAAATGCTACGCCTACACTATCTTTACTGAGAAAGCGCTTACCCGTGACCATGTTAGCTTATTATGGCTACATGGCCGGGTTAGTAGTTGAAAATTACTTAAAGATAAAAACGTATAAAGACTTTTATTTAATTATAAAAGACCAAGTAACTCTTAATGAGTTAGATAAAGAACAAGATATTTTAGTAGATGATGATCTGATAAAAGACATTAACTCTTTAAAATATTCTGATTTGATACAAACCACTTTAACATGAATAAAATTTTAGTAGTACCTGCAGAAAAATATAAGATCTTTAGTTTTCACTCACATGATTCGTTTGAAGAATTTTTAGATACCGATGGTCTTTATTTAGATAGACCTTATGCTGAAACAGATCCTGACTTTTTACAAATTATTCCATACGTAGTAGTACATAGAAATAACAAGGAAATTTTTGCATATACTAGATTAAAGAAAGGAAATGAATCAAGACTACACGGTAATATATCTATAGGTATAGGAGGACATGTACAAAAGATAGAAGGTGTTTCTCCTTTTCAAAATTATATAGATTATATTAATATTGAACTAAAAGAAGAATTAGATATTTCTAATTTCAGCAGTTTATCTCTTATGCGGCCTAATAATCCTATTTATATATATGATACTTCTAATGAAGTAGGTAAAGTACATTTAGGAGTAGTATTTACTCTTGACGTAGGTACAGAAAAAGTTTCTATTAATGAAACTGATAAAATAGACGGTAAATTTTACTCTTTAGAAGAACTATTTACTTTACAAAATAGATTTGAAAATTGGACTAAAATTACATTAAAAGGATTGTACAATGTATGACAGGCACATCATTAATTTTTGATTATTTAGAGAACATCGAGAATAAGAAAGTAGACTCAGTAGTTCATATAGAAGATAGTATGGAAATGAGTCCAAATTCTTCCGATGTATCAGTTATTTATACTTTGTATGAAGTAACTTTTAAAGAAGAAGAGTATCCAACATATTATATAGCAACAATTACTTCGTCTGCTAACGTATTAAATAAAGCAGATGAACAATTACTTAAAGAAATTTTCCCAGATTTTTATGCAGAACGATATATCTCCGGAGGAGATGGATCTTCAGATTCTAAAGACTCTACTCCAACAGTTTGAAGAAGAGATACTAATTTTAAAAGAACATTTAAAGAAAATACAAGATGAGAAAGTTTAATTATATAGCTCCTTTTAATCCTACAGGCTATGGAGTTGCTGCTACCCAATATGGTAATTTCTTATCTTTAGGTAATAATTATCTTCATGCTTCTTGTATAGGTAATATTGCTTCTCCTGAGATCAATACTAATTTAAAACTTTGCATAGACAGAGGACTAGATCCTAATTTACCTTCTTTTTGCTTTTGGCATTTATTTGACATACCAAACAAGATACCTAACAATAAAAACAAAAAGATAGGATATACTACTTTTGAATTAGATGTATTGCGTCCTCAAGAAATAGAGGCCATATCTAAACTAGATATGATAGGAACTGCATCTCTATGGGGCGCTAAGGTATTAAAAAAGTATGTTCCTGAGGAAAAAGTATTTATTATTAGACATGGAGGATATGAGAATGCCAAGAATTTATTTACAGATTTTTCTCAATCTAAGAACTTAGTAGATATTTGGTCTAAAATGATAGACCCTGTTAAATTATCTAAAGAAACTTTAATCCTAAGCACGGCTGGTAAGTTCGAGTCAAGAAAAGGACATCCAGAACTTATGGAGGCGTGTATTAATGCTGACTTTCCAATATTATTGGTAGCTTTTGTATTTAATCCTTTCATAAAGGATGGCTATCCTTATGATTTTATTATTAAACACAATATGTATCCTTCTTATACCAAGACAGGTATTAAAACATATACTAAGAATAATTTTACATTTATGATGCTTCCTCCTACTAATTCTAGGATAGAACTTCATTCTGCATTATCTAAAGCTCACTTTTTTATATCTCCTTCTAAAGCCGAGGGCTGGAATTTACCTTTATTTGAAATGATGTCTTGTGGCATGCCTTGTATTACTACTAATACAACAGCACATACAGAGTATGTTACTTCTAATAATATTATTACTATTCCTTCTACAACACAAACTATAGCCAAAGACGATAGATTTTTTGATGGTTTTGGGACTTGGCTTAATGTCACTTCTCAAGATATATTAACTGCTATAACGTTAGCTAAATCTAAGCAAGAAGATACTGGCTTCTTAAAGAAGCTTTCTTCTAATGCTTACTATATCACAAGTAAGATAACATGGAAGAACGAATCGTTGAAGATACAACAACTAATGAACAGTCTGTAGACTCTTATTTTCATTATATTTGGAAAGATAGATTAAATTGGACTAAACATGTAATTCCTGTCAGGTTTAAAATGCCTGAGCAGGAATTTTTCTTAGAAGGTTACATAAGTGCACCTCCTTCTCCAGATGACTTAGATGTCGAAGTAGAAGTAGAGAGTGCATTTTTATTTACAAGTTCAATAAATACTTTTCTTGTTCCTTTAAAAGACATATATCCTTCTAAAAGAAATCTTACAAAGATTAAAGAAAGTAATATAGAACAGGTTGAAATTTTAAAACAATATCAGCCTCTTATGTATTTTCAAGAATTTAGTAAGATTTTTACTATTTTTCCTAGATATCAATTTACTATTCCAGAAATTGAATCTATTATAAATAGATTACTTCTTAATTCTGAAAAAACAAAGTTAATAGAAGGAAAAGATAAGCTTTGTCTTATCACAAACACATTACAAAAAGCATATGTAGGAGTTACTCCTTCTATGCTTACTTTTGGAGATAAAGTAGAAATGGATTTTGTTACTAATATAAAAGATTTGAATTCCAAGTACGAATCTTGTACAGATTGTAATTTGGGTCAAAAAAGAGTAGCTAGAGGTTGCTCTATAGTAACTAACCGTTTAGGACATACAGTAGGTGCTCAACCTACATCTCCATTTATTATGTTTATAGGAGAAGCTCCTGGGGTACAGGAGGAAGAGAACAAGACTCCTTTCTATACAAATGCTCCGGCTGGAGATTTACTAAGTAGAGTTATTAATGCTGCTAAAATAGATATAGATACTTGTTATTTTACTAATGCTGTATGGTGTAGGCCTGAGCCTAAAGATATTAATAAAATGCAAAATGGTACTCCAACGAAAGAGGAAATAATTGCATGTAATAAGAGATTGAAGAATGAAATTTTGATTATTAATCCTAAAGTAATCGTTCTTCTTGGTAAGTCTGCTTATTACTCTTTTTTTGGCAAAGATTTAAAGTCTATACTAGATGTTGTTGGTTGGCAAACTTTAACATCTAATGTAAAAGTATACTTAATGCCACACCCTAGTTATGTACTTAGAGAGTTAAGTTTTGCTACTCCAGAAAACAAAACAGTAATAAAGAAAGCTTATTTAAATCATTTTTTAGAAATAAATAAGGTATTTAAGGAAGTATCAAATATTTGACCTATAGGCCGAAAATTTGAAAAATTTCATAAAGAAAGAAAACCCATAATCAAAAAACTTTTAGAAAAATGAAAGAACCTCTTTTTCCTAGCGAAACTAAAGAAGAAACAAAGAACAAAATTATATCTTTGGCAAAAATTGTTTACTCCAAAGAACTTAAGGATTTATCTAAGCAAGAAATACAAAGCTTAGTTTTGATGGACATGAAGTCCTCAATAAATAAACTAACTGTATCCGTAGGAGGAACTAGACCCACCAAAGTACAGTATGCTGGCAATAACTATCACTTTAGTGCTGAAGTAGATACCTCTGGAATGTTTGAAGTTCTAAGAGACGTCTGTGCTTCCGAACCAGAACCTACTTTACTTGAGAAATATTTTGACATGAAGTCTGCTGTCTATAATATGATTAAAGTAAAGGTTACTAGTACAGAACAGTATCTTCATGAATTACTAGATGCTGCTATAAAGAAAGATGGGTTAAGTATAATTGGCCGCGCTGCATCAAAGGATGAATAATGAATAGCTGGTTTGTTACTGGAGAAGTGCTTAAGCACGGTATTAAAGGAACTACTTATAAGACATTATGGATACAGGCTGTTCTAACTTCGCCTAATGATTCCATACAGTCTAACAAGATATTTATTAATTTTCCTATAGATTCTGATACTTCTACTAAGAAGGGTAGAATAGCTCAAGCTATTATAACTAAGCTATCTACACATAGATTTTTCTTTGCCCAAGATATAGCAGTTGTTCCTATTAATGTAGGCGTAAAGAAAGAAGATGGTAGCTGGGATAATAAAGAAGTTCCTGGTGTTAGAGGTAATATTACTAACTTATCTCTTTCTACAGATAGATATCCTGAGTTAAATAATGGCTCTGTTTCTGGAACAGTAGGCAAATATGTTGCTACTGAAAATGTAGAAAAATATTTGATACAAGAGAGATATAGGAATCCAAAAACTAACGAGTATAAAATAAGAGAAATACCTATATTAAATCCTAACCCAGTTGGACAAGACATAAGTGGAAAAAGCATTTATGTTTTTGCTGCCATGTGTGGGGTAACACCAGACAGAGAATCAAAAACATTCGGATGGGCAAAAAAAATAATACTCCTGTAGAAATAGAAGAGATTCCAGAATCTCCAATACCTATTTCTTTTTATTCAATATATTATGCACTGAAGTCAGTGTTTCCAGACCAGGCAGATCTGATATTTTCAGGTATTAAGAAGATCTTTGTAGTAAATGATGAGATGTTGTTTAATACTATAGGTATTACTAAAGACAAGAATTTAATTATAAATAAGAAATTTTGGAACAAATATGTTATTGATTATGATTCTCTTAAAACATTATTAACTCATGAGTTATATCATTATGTATTAGGAGATATTTACTCTTTACTAACACAAGATGATGATCCAGAATATGAAATAAAGAATATGGCAAATAATATTGCTATGGATTCTAGAATTAATGCGGCTATATGTAATATACATCCTCAAATAAGTCCAGAAAATTTCTTCTCTAGAATGTATGATAGAGAGAAGTGTGACGAATTTTATATGCATAAGATATTAACCCCAGGCTCTACTTTAGATCCTAATAATGAAAATGAAGCACAATTAATTCCTTTCTATGAAAAATTTTATAGCGAAGATGATATATGTGCTCACCATGATTTAGCTGAGGTTGTTGAAAAACTATTAAGAAAAGACCCTAGAATGAAGGGCAAGAACAAGCTAAAAATTAAGCTATTAGGTGCACATGGTCAGAAAGGCATAGAGGATATTAGTGAAGAAGATCTGAAGAATGCAGATGTTATTGAGATAGATCTTAGTGGACTAACTAAAGAACAGTTAGAAGAACTAAAGAAAGCTCAACAAGCTGGGAAGAAGCAAGAAGACAGACAAGGTGATATTAACGGCGGTAATACTAATAATATCAAAGAAGCTTTGTTAGATGCTATTAGTTCACAATTACAGGCGGGTCATTCTTCTAGTGTAGCACAGACTCTTATCAATACTTGCAGAGAAATTACTGAAAAATTTGATATCAATCGCTTCAAGAAGATGGCGTTTGATAATATTTTCCATAACGTTCGTTCTCAAGCTAGAATTAAAGTAGGTTCCTACAGTACTAGCCCTATACTTCCTGTAAGATATAATAATTTTGATCTTATTAAGATTGCTTTAGACATACCAGTTCCTTTCTATAAGACTAGAAAGTATGTTTCTCACTTTGATAAGAATTTATTACCTATATACTTAGACGTAAGTGGATCTACTACTCCTTACCTTCCAGAGATTGTAAGGCTTATTGCAAACGTATCTGAAGAACTAGATTACGTTTGGGGATTCTCAAATATTATTCATAAACATTCTATTAAAGATTTAGACGAGGGTAAGATAACTACTACAGGCGGTACAGACTTTGACTGCGTGTTAGATCACGCAGAAAAGGAACAGTTTGAACACATTGTAGTTATTACGGACGGATATGCAGATACTAGAAGACAGGGCAAGCCAGAATGGCTTAAATCTGTAGTAACAATTTTGTTTGGTGGTGCTACTAAACAAAATTATTTCACGGTTGAGTACCAGAACACACACATGATTGAAGAGGTTAAGATCTAATGATTCTTCCAAAGTTGGAAATATTTGGCCTGACTAAGGCGCAAGAAGAAGCTATTTTTGCTTGTTTATTATCGGGAGAACCATGCCTATTAATGGGACCTCCTGGAACTGCAAAGACGGAGATCATTGCAGCCATAGGTGCAGCCCTTAGAGAGGATTCCAAGAATGAGAATCCTTCTGATCCTTCTAAGTGGTTCTCTTATCAGATATATGATGCTTCTAAGTTGAACTTCGAGGACCTTACTGGCTTCCCTAACATAGAGAAGCTTAAGCAAGGCTCTATAGAATATATTTCTTCTCCTAGTTCTATTTGGAACAAACATCTTATTGCTTTTGATGAGCTTAATAGATGCGCAGAGGACAGACAGGGTAACCTGCTAGAGATCATCCGTAGCAGAAAGCTTTGCGGTGTTCCTACAGGTAACAAGTTTGTATTCTCTACTATTAATCCTTTTGGAGATGCAGGAACTGTCGAGATGGCAGATCCTCTAGTAGATAGAAATCTATTCTTTATTAAATTTGATAAGTTTGAAGAGATGAACTCCAACAACCGCACGAAGGTAATGCTACGTGCAGGCTCTGTTGATGGTGTAGGTCTTAAGTATTGGGGTGGACAGACCGGTAAGTTTGACACCAGTGACTATATAGATCCTAAGACTGGTAAAGCAGCTTATATTAATGAGTCTTTGGCAGCTATTGGCAAAGAGATTAGAGAGAAGATGACTCAGGCTGAAGAGTATTATAGAAAGCTGAGTGCAAGTTCTTCTAAAGCTATAGCTAGCCTTATTGATAAGGTTGTGGCTGCGTTTAAGACAGAATTTGACAAGGAACAGGAGTCTGTTAAGAAGGAAGTCAGTCTCAGCGGTAGGCGCTGCGGCTTCGTTCTAAGAGGCATTCTTGCTATTAGGGCTATTCAGTTAGCTTCTAAAGAAGAGAATGCAAACTTAGAAGATTTCTCTGTTGTTATTGCTAATGCTATGAAGCTTGCGCTACCAATTGGTATTGGTGGTAAGGCAAATAAGCAGATTATTGATAGAGCCAACGTCAAGCTAGAAGAGACAGTAAAGACTTACTGGCCAACTATTAAGAAGATGGAGAATGGTGAAGATATTAACTTGATTGCTGAAGCCTTGAATAACAACAATCCTATTAGAATGTTAGACGTATTGCTATCTTTAGACATGCCAATGGCTACTAAGGATGCTATTCTTGCTTCTCTAACTGCTAAAGAGAAGTATAAGATTAACAACGGTACTAACGAAAATCTATTTAATTTTACTCAAGCATTACTTTATGCTTTGAATCGTCAGATTCCTGGCTTTATTCCTAATCATATTAAGATCAATTGTACTGCAGCAGAGGCAGATGCAGCTTCTCAAGTAAAGAAGATACCTCTTGATCATTTAACTCCATATGAAGATTTTATTGTAGCTATGATGAAAGAGTATAATAACAATCCTATTATTAACTTAGGTATCCGTGGTGCACTTCACTACATGATTCCTAATAAGACATTAACTGAAGCAGATATTATTAAGAATCTTGTCGACATGAAGAAAATGTTAGCAAGTATTTACGCAAAGATTAATGTTCATTCTAATGGAAATACTAGTACTACATCTACCAAAGATACAAAAGAAGGAAGTTAAAAAGCTCTACGAACTTTTTGAACCAGATCCTCTTCCTGATACTTTAAAGAAGTATCGGGGAGAGGAGTGTGTTGTTCTTTCTACTACAGAAGAAACTTATCCTTTTTCTTTAAAACCAGAACATATAGATTCCTTATATAATATTTTATCTTTTAATGATACAACTTTTATATTAAACGAATCAAATATATTACATGTTAAAAATAAGAAATTATTTAAAGCACTTTGTGAGATACCTAAGCTGAATTATTTCTTAGAAGATATAGAAAATAAATCTTTAAGGTGTTATTGTAAAGAGGATCCTCTTAAAGATTTTGATATTTCTTTTAATCTTAGAAACAATTATTCTAATATTGTATTTATAAATACTGCTGAACACCAAAAAGAAGTAGATTATTCAGACTATACTTGTTTACAAGGTCTTAATTTTTACTTAACAAAAGTAAGAGACAAGACTATTGCTTTAAATTTATTACCTGCTTATCTTTCTATATTTGAAAAGAAATATAAGTCTCAGTTTACAGGCGCTATTAATTTTCATCCTATTTCTATAGTAGGTCCACATATTAATTTTTCTTATTACATACCTAATACATTAGGCTATGATAAGAACATGGATTTTTATCATCGTGTTTTCGAATCTGTTAAAGAAATAGATCTTAAAGATCCAGGGTATAACAAAAGTGCTTCTTTAGCTAAGCCAATTAGCATAAATAAAAGACTTAATACTCTTTATAATTACTTTTTAAGTACTACTGCTAAGCAAGATATTGATAATATATTTGGTAAGGGAGCAGTTATTGATTCTAATAATCAATATTCAGATAAGTATCGTCAGTTTTCTTATCCTAATAAGACTAGTCCAGATCCTATAGCATTTTCTAATTTAAAGAGAGCTGCTTTTACTAAAGATAATGAGCTGTCTACTGTTCTTAATAGTTCTTTTATTTTTGAAAAGTACTTAGCTAATCTTACTAGTTTTATTACTACAGATTCTACTGTTAATACAGAATTGTTAAATTTATTAATTTATGGCGCTTATATCCATAATATGAATAGTAACACTCCACAATCTACTTTTCAAAGAAGTTATTGTGTAAGAATTAAGACAACCGATACACAGACTTTGTATTATAGTTCTTGTACTATAACCCTTTCTACTGACTTTAAGAAACATTTATTAAGTAATTCTTCTTTGTTTAATACAAACACTGCTTTCATTCCTATGTTTGTTCCTGCTGCTGTTATTCCTAAGAAAACAGGAAAGGAAAACTACTTAATAAAAAATATGGCTAAATAAACATGGAATTTAAGTCCACACCTTTGTTCAAAGATATTATAAAAGAACATACTATAGATAAAAATATTCTTATACCTGCTAAAAGCATAGCATATTTAAATAATATACTAGCTTCTGGTAACTACAAAGAAATATTAGATGGACTTAAAACACTACATGATAATAAAGATATTTATTATCTAGATCCTAATAATATAATAATAAGTAGAATCTGTAGTGTTTTATTTCATCTATTACATTTTAGTCCTATAGAAGATATAACTAAGATTAAAAAAGATGATGTTAAAATTGTTTATAATAATCATATTTCACACCATATTGAATTAAAAGACAGCTATGATGTATCTTATAATGAAAAGAGTGTAACAACTTATTTAAAATTTAGAGCTAAAGAAATAGAACTTTTAAAAAATATATTTATTTTTATAGTGCATTTTAATGAGGTTAAGAAAATAAAAATAGAATGGATATAAAAAAAAAGATAGGAATAGATAAATTCGCTAAACATATCACTCTAGACAAACTTTACAATATCAT
>ERZ724522.87-NODE-87-length-51112-cov-23.115792_pt1 | contig 51112 bp, 58 predicted proteins | sample MGYA00376055_ERZ724522 | MGnify/ENA primary metagenome ERZ724522 (study PRJEB28724, sample SAMN07190884) | wastewater metagenome | isolation source: effluent of sewage treatment plant in Hong Hong | place: Hong Kong | collected 2016-03-17 ... | reverse complement strand
GATGTCACTTTCCATGATTAACTAAACTCCAGCAGTGAAGAACGGACAGAACAGCCAGCGTGAGCGTGGCGAGCAATTGAGCATTAAGCAGCATGGATTCATTCCTGATAGGTCCACGTTAAAAGAGCGACTACAGCCAAAGCCAGTGCGCAAACAAAAAGAATAGCCATATTGTTTGCCTTGCGTGTTCCGTCGACCATCCCGCGATTAAACTCAGCAATTTCATCAGCGGATAGGCTTTCTGGAATTTTTTCGAGAATGCGGGTGTCCCCGTTGTAACCGTATTCGAAACCGGCTCGATATAGGTCAATCATGAAATTTGATCTCCAGTAGTAATTGGATTTCTTCGCGTCTCGGATGGTTCGAAGCTATCGAGGAAAGTACGTTACAGAGTCTCCTCCATAATCCGCCGATAGCTTCCGGAGCGGCATAAGGAGCTGAGTCCGAAATTTGTTTGAGATCATTCCTAGCCTCTGGAATGATTTCTAGTATCTGTTCGATTACTAGGCGTATGTCTCTCATGATCCGGCCTTTACAAATGATCCACAGTTAGCCTTGAGCAATGCGGCCGCAACGTGAGGACACACTGAATTTCCAATGCGAGCTACTTGGCTCGTTTTTGTACCAGTCAGAACGTAGGTGTCTGGGAAACCCTGCGCTCGAGCTAATTCGCGTGGAGTAAGCATACGCATGCCAATATCAACGATCACATACGGCTCGCCGTTGACTTGAACGGTAACCAACCCAAAACGATCCTTGCCCGTCGCAGTCGGAGCTGGCTCTGTCAAGCTCGCACCGATCGCGGTGCCAAAGTACTTGACGAGGAAACTGGTCTTACTCCCGTTATATCGACTAACGATGGGGGTAACTACTGCATGCTTTTGGCTTCCAACGATCGTCCCAAGTGGATCTTTAACGCTTTCCGTCCTGGGAGTCTGCCCTTTGCGCTCTCCATATCCAATTGGAACGATAAACGGCTCAGGGTTGTCGATAACATAGCGTCTAATGCCTAATGCGATTCTTCGCATCGTCTTTTCAGCAAGCGGCTTTTTGCGGTCGAATATCGATGGGCATTCGATCGACCAATCGATACACTCCGCCGCTGTCCTATACGGCTGCAACCGATCAAGCAATTTATCTGGGTGACAGTGTGTCGCCTCGGGCCAGCTTATCGGCTGCCCATCATTTCTAGCAATCAAGAATAATCGCTTGCGATGTGTTGGGGCTCCGTAGTCGGCAGCATCAAGATTGCGATACTCAACGTCGTATCCCAGATTGCGAAGGCGAGACACAAATCGCTTAAACGTGGCTCCTTTCCTGTCTGGGCAAGGAACAAGCTCGTCGGTCTTGCGAAGTCGTTTTGAATCGCATTGAGGGCATTTATGGTTCTTACGCATCAAGATCGCTTGACCGGTTGTACCCTTCCAACCGCAATTCTTGCAAGTTAGTCGAGGAACCAGCGGTCCCCAGTCAGCAAACTCACGGACATTCTCAAGCACGATTAAGTGAGGACCAACCTCGGCAGCCCACTTGCATGCGATCCATGCCAACGAGCGAATTTTCTTCTCGACTGGTTTACCGCCCTTTGCCCGACTGAAATGCTTGCAGTTGTGCACTACAATGCCATCAGCAACGTAAGACTCATCCTCATCAACCTCCAAGCTAAATACGCGTCGCACTCCCGATGGTGTTACCTTGCGAACAGGCGTGAATAGATGATTGCAGTCCCAAAAAACGGTTTCAGTCTGAAGATTTTCTCTCCATCGCAATCGATAAGCGTCTCTTGCTTGAAACGACCTTCCCTCAATCGTTCCAGGATTACCTTTCACAAAATACATAGCAGCGGCATGCCCTAATGTTGCAGCCAGCAATCGAAAGCCGATCGTTAGCGACTTGGATACCGATGTAGTGCCAATTACATTGATTGCGTCCTGACATCCGTCTGAATCGATATAGCCATCGAGCAAAGCTTGTCGCCACTCTCGCTGCATTGAGTAGACCCAATTTGGCAATTGCTTCGCATGACTGTACGCGTTGAAATTACTCAAGCACCAGTTCGCTAATGCCTGGCATCCCCATATCACACGAACAGTTGAGCCTTGCTTATTGGTCCTGTATGGGATCGGGGAACCGTCCGAATTAAGCAAAGGGTTTTCATCCATGAATCGGGCGAATGACTCGAATTCATCTAATCCGCACGATATTTCAAGATCTCCTTTGTTTAATGAGCCATCGCCAATCCAACGCCCAACCCAGTAAAAAAACGACTTTGAAAAGGCTATTCTTGTTGTAGGAATTTCAGATTCTGGAAATGCTCTTGGCGTTGCCCAAAGCTTGCCCTCCATATTTGCGGCCTCTGGCCAGTATGGATTTTCGACCTTTCGAAAACGATACCCAAGTACCAAAAAAGAGAACGGCAAACGATCATCGCCGGTCCTGATGCGTTTACTGTAGAACGGATGGCTCGGCGTTGTCACGAGTCCATAATGGCCATGCCCTCGGACTGTTACTGTTTCAGCTTCTTTGTTCATCAGACTTAGAACAGGCCGCCATCTGTTCTTGTGCGTCAACACTCTATCACCGACTTCGATTTCCTCGATCGGCTTCATTCCTTGGTCAGTTATGATCAAAGTTCCTGCAGGAAAGCAATCAGGCGACAGCCATAGCAGACCGACCCTTCGATTGCCAACTAGCTTCTTTAAATCAGCTTTCCAAACATCTTCCAGCACGTGTTCAGTACTTGGATGATTCGCGGCGTGCATCGCTATTGCCGATGGATCATGGTTGATGGCAATATCTGGACAACGCCCCAATGCCCAAGCGATACCCAGAGAAGCGCCACCACCACCGGCAAAACTATCTACTATTAACCCATCCATTTGAATGCCCTTTTAATTCTCTCGGCCAGCCGCAACCCTTGCGTCATGGCGATCGTTAAAAAACTTGGTCTCGTTGATCCATTGCGTTATCGGTAGCTAGAGAATCGCGTTGATTGTCTTGCGACCGTCTCCGTGATCGACAGTGACCATGAGCGGGCTGCGTTTCTTTGGAAACAAAACGTCCATCAGTTCCTTGAACTCATCCGGTGGGTCCGTATCTTCGTTGATGTTGCATGTTGTGCAAACTAATCCTTCGTCCCTGTCGAGAGAGAACGTCAGCACGTTTGCAATTTTGTGCTCGTTGCAAATCGCAATGATCTGCGTCATCAACGGGGAAATCTGTTCGTCGTAAATCTGTTCTTTGGTCATGGTAAGCACCGATAACAATTGATTGCATCCAAGTCGCGTAACCAGTCTTTTGGCAGTGGATGCGTTACCGCCGCGACTGGATGAATCATTGCGTTCGGTGGACTTACTCCATCCACCTGACACATCCATCTGTACTGCAACCCGCATGAATATGCCCGTTGTATCCGGCTCGGCTGAACCGCAAAGTCTTCTGGCCCGAACACACTGGGCAATCAATCGCCCCACTTGCTCCCGGCGTTCCACGCTTCCACGGTCCACCGAGACTTTCAACGATTGCGTTTCGTGCCTTCGCTGTTCTTGCGAACAACTCCGCGATCCGTTCATCTTCGGCTTTCACTTCTTCTGGCGTCGGATAAACCTTGCTTGGACATTCTCCGGTTCCCTGCGGCCCGAAACACGGGCAAGAATCGTGAAACTCTTTTGTTCCCGCATGGGGCAACGACTTGTACGCAATTCCCGCGTTGCATGTTTCGTTGCCATGCATCGCTCGATAGTGTTTGCAAAACTTTCGTGCCATTACTGTTCATTCCTTGCGATTGCGGCGTTTGCCCAAAAGACGCTCGTCTCCAGCTCCGTCAACGCCACCGATCGCTCACGCGATGATGGGCATTCTTGCGTGATTAAATACGCCAACTCTTTCGCCTTGTCCCGAATGCGCCCGTATCGTTCTGACTGTCCCGACTTCGGAGCGTGATAGGTGAAATTCTTCTCTAACTCTGCGTTCAATGCGTCCATCGTTTTACCTCTAAAAGCCACCGAACAATGAATTGGATCGGAGCGGCGGCAAGCTCCTTTCCAATGGCGGCGTTTACTTTCGCCGCCCGATCAATTCAAGCGTTCGCCTGACTTAGACCTTGCCCCGAATCACGCGAATCGGGTACGTCAACCAACGCCGAAAAGAGTTTGTTCCGAAATGCAACCGCCCATTGCGGAACCACTGAAACTGCCATCGACCGCGACACTTTCTAATCTTTGGAAACATCTACAACCCTCCTGAGAATCAATAGACCTTTTGCATGTTCTTCACATCTTGCCGTTGGTTCGTTTTCCCATCCAGGCTCGGCGGTTCCTGGGATCGGTTCGCAATCGTAATCGGCTGGCTTATCGCACCCATCACGCTCGCACATCATCGGTATTGGCTTTTGCATTGTGGCACCAAAGCAGGCGAACAAAGTTTTGCATCGAAGTCGCGGACGATGCGTTTTCTGATGGTTAGCTTCATCGCCGCGACTCGATGAAAACAGTCGTTCATCGGACGGATTTCGTCACGTCCTCAATGTCAACTGACTCAGAATAGTAACCGTTCGATTCTCCGATCCAGCGACTTATCACGGTTGCCCCATCGACGCGAAACGTCAACGTGGTCCGCGTCCACGAATCTGGATACTCTGGTGGCGGGTCGCCTTGTGGCTTCACGTCCTCGCTTGCTTCCACGATGACCTTGCCCACAAGGTCATGCCAATTTCCTAGCGTATCTTCAATCCTCACCGACTCGCAGCAATCCTGCTCGTGGTAAATCTTGATTTTGCGACCCGATGCCGTTGTCAGCATGATTTCGTCATTCTTCTCGTCCGTGTCGATGTATGTCAGCACTTCGCCAACCAACGAACCAACTTCGATCCTGTCACTGTATCCCATGATCTAATCCATACCGCACGATGAACAAACCAATGAACCGAAGCGGCGGCAGCGTCGGTTCTTGGTTGCGGCGTTTACCGACGCCGCTCGGTTATTGGTAGCGTTCGAGCGACGGAATGAACTGCGCGAATCCATCGCTTGTGCTGTGTTTATTGGTGACTGCCTTGGGGATTCTGCAATCTGTTTTCCTTCAGGCTTTCAAGGTACGTGATAACTGCCTCTAACCACCCAATCTCATTTCTAGCCTGCTTGATTGCTTCATCCACCCAGTTGCCGTCGCTCGAACGCGGCGAGACTGCGTTCGCCAGTGCGTCAACCATAGATGCAGCAGCACTTGCTCCGTGGGTATTAACCACTACTGCAATCTGCCTAGCAATTTCCGCACTGTCTCTCTTGTCCGCTCGTTGGGCATCCGCGCCCGAACAAGCGGATAAACCAGACGAGGAACAGTTCTGCTCGTGAAAGTCGCTCTCGTAATGGAATTTACATTTTGGGCAATAGTCTTCACTCATAATTTCCTCGCTGGTTATCTCGCCGCGTTCGCATGATCAAACAAACGCCGTTTCGCCAATAGTCACGGCCACTGAATCCTGCCGGAACATCTCTCGATGGCTTCGAATATCTGCCATGAGTCGCTCCTGCTTTTCGCCGCAAACCTCGCTGACAAAACAAGCGTTTTGCCACGGGGCATCGTGGCGTGATCCACCGTCAAAATGAATGTGCTCGCTGTGTTCTCCAATCGCGTCCCGCACGTACGAAACAAACTGCGACCATTCTACTTGCGATAATTTGTTATCTGAATTGCCGATCTGCACCACTACTGTTGCCATAATTGACCTGCGAACAAAAAATTCCACCGAAGCCGCCGTCGGTGCGTTTTTGGTTTGGTCAACCGAGCTGGCGGCGGCTCGGTGAATTTCAGCGTTCGGTGGACTTAGCGTTTCACCGTTTGGCGGCGTTCGATGCGGTCCGCCAATTCCCGCAGTGCTTGGGGTGCCGTCTCAGGATCGACGGTCGCGCCGTACTGCGTGATTCCGTCGTCCTGAAAAATCACCAACATTGATCCGATGGTGTCCGGCGTCTGGCGGGGAACCATTCCCAATCCCAGGGGTGAACTAAATGCCTACTCTGTCCATTTCCGCCTGCGTTGCTTTTACTGGCAACACTGGCTTAACGTGCAAATACTCTGTTGGTCCCAGGTTGTCTTGCCACGCCTCAAGAAACTCCTTTGGGTCTGTCCACTTCTCAGTACCAATTGACCATCCATCGTTGACATCAACGGAATCGTCGTACTCAACGATCAAATCTACTGCGTGCCTAATTGCTGCTTCCTCTGTCTCAAACAACATCACGCAATGACATGGAAAACTATCTCCGATTGTGTCCACTGTCGAAACCAATGCAAACTTACTCATAACTCAACTCCTAAAAGGACGACGAACAAAATGTTGCAACCGAGTCGCGGGTCGGCTGCTAGCGTTCACATGACCTCATCAACGTCCAACTCGTAATCGTCGCAAGACGCTTCTAGCACTTCTCGCGATGGTTCATTGCCGTCGCGGTCACGCAACAACGGCAAGCCTTTCATCTTTCGTGCCTGCTGGCACTTTGCATCTCCAGGCTCGACCATGACGCAGGCTACTGGTCGCGTTGCATATATTCCGCACAATTTTGTTTCACCATCCAGGAATGGGCACGCTTTCGTTTCAGTGTCGTAGAGCATTATGCAATGCTCGCCGTCTCGTAGCTTCTGGCGATCAACACGCCCGTCTATTTGGTACAAACGCGGCTCGCGTCTTGCGTCGTAGTCGTATGCTTCTACGATTAACGACTCACAGCAAGCCCCGCAATGGTCGCATTCAAAATTATCAAAAGGCATTGGATGCAACGAAGCGGCATCAACGCTGTTTGGTTTGGTCATATTTTTCCCTTTGCCGCTCGATGATCCAAAGCGTTACCCAGACGACTTGCGCCACTCTCGGTAATCCTTGCTTCTCTCAATTGCGGTCTCAATCGCCTGGGCCGCGTTCTCTCGCTGTCGCAGATACTCCACGACCAAAGGAGCCAACTTCGTCGCGTACGGCACCTTCGCGGTGCCTTCAGGGGCGGGCTTTCGCCCTGCCCCTTCTCGCTTGCCGCCTCGATTACTTTGCATTGGCTAGAGCCTTTGCTGTTGCTGCAATCGTGGTGACTGCTGCGGCCCGCGCGGGGCTGACGAGGGTTTAATTTACGCAAACTCCCTGGGCTGCAAAGCTCACCTATCATCGGCAACACGAATAGCACCTAAGCACCAATCCTTTCGTAGCTCCGACCTTGACTATCGACCCAAATGTCACCGTTCCAAAAAACCGCGATGCCATTTTTTAACTCATACCATTGTCGAGTCACGCCAGCCGGAAGAGAGTACATTACTGATGCAGACTCTCCAGGGCCTACAGAACCAGAGAAACGCTTGGCGCGGTCGACATTCGGAAAAAACTCAGCACAGCAATACACGCTCTCAATCGAATTGAATGTTGCTTTTGTGGCTGATCGATAAACCAAATAACCAGTCATCATTTTCTCCCAGCCCTTGCGGGGCTCTAAAACTATTTAATGGAATCGTTTCGGTTCATTTCGTAGACTCGGAACATACGTCCATTCTTTACGACGTATCCTTTTTCGACTTCTCCAGCCTCTACACTCATAAATCCAGGCTCCGGAAAAGCAGCCTCAAGATCAGGCTTGCCCGCAAACGAGATAAACAATTCGCGGCCATCGGCGAGCTTTCCCATCACTCCCCACTGTCCATTGATCAGCAAACGGCTAGAGGTGATTTTGGCCAATCCTAGTTTCGTATTGTATTCTGTCATCATTTTCTCCCCTGGGCTTGCGGCCCACTTGGTTTTGTTTCGCTGCGAATGTCGCTTGCGATGTTAGGCCGTAGTTTTCTGACACACTCGTTCCCCGTACCTAGTCCTCTGGCTCTTCCACGTTTCGCGGGCGGCCACGGGTTGCTCGCTCGCTCAACTTTTCACGGATCTCCTTCGGCAATGCCTTGTTGCACTGCTTGCCGATCCACGCTGATAAATCGAGGCCAGCCGCTTTAGCCGCTTTCTCCCATGCAGCCCACCAGTCGGTGGGCTGTGTCGTGTTGCGTCGTTCGTTGGCCATTATGCTGACACCAGTGTTACGTTTACTCGCCATCCATCACTTGCTACGTCGATTGTTCCGTCATTTTCTTCGCTGATGGTGTTTTGTCCGTCCGTGTTGTCATTGAGCCACGCGAGCAGATCGCTGTACTCACCGATAAATTCGCACTTGACGATTTCGGTGTGGCTGATGCTGCGGGCGATTGCGTTTTCGATGTTCATTTTGCTTTCTCCGGTTTGGTGTTTGTTGCTCGCGGTTGTCGCTTGCATGTAAAATATTTCCTGCACAAAAGGACGGGGAACAATTGGATGCACGGCTTCCCGTACTTCGCCAGTAGCGTTCGTAAAATATCGAGATAGTGACGAATAATCTCTTCGTCGGTGCCGTTGATGTTGGTGCTGATTGTGTCTCCATCGCTCATGTAGACAGTGATGTGCCGCAGTGTGCTGCTAGCAGTCGAAGCACGTTGTTCAGTTCGCCCACGGTAATAACTCGGCAGATATCTGTTTCATCGCCATCAGCTTCCACAAAGAACACAGTCCATGTTCCATGACCTATGCCGCTGATGTTCTCGTGAAGATAAAATCCTTCGACTGGTAGCTTGAAGCAGTGAGGTTCCTTTCGGAAGTTTTCCCTCGCGTATTCTTGGTCGATAAGATCGCTCTTTGCGTAGCTCATTGTTTGCTCCTGTCTCACTAGGTATTTACTGCAACGTTACGTATCGACAATCTTACGCTTGCGGGTCCATCCGTTGCAAGCAGAATTTTACATTTTTGGGTCAATATTTCTAAAAATAGTCCGGTAGCAATTGGGATATGTGTAGAATACATGCCTCTGAAATCAACCAGATTCGCCCAGGAATTGCGCGGAGCATGCTGGTCGAGTAAACACACCAAAGCAGGAGAGAGCGATTTATGAGCCGAAATAGACCTGTTCCGAGTATAGCCAGGGGGCCTCAGCAGTTCAGCCAGCGGACGCCACAGCCGATGGCTAGTCCGATGGAGATGCCACAGATTCCACAGTCACCCGCAATTTCCGAGGACCTAGCGCAAGAAATCTATTGCCGGCTGGTGGCGATGGTGACGACCCAAGAACTCTCAGACGCCGACGACCGGGGCGTTGATTTCCGAGAACTGCTATCACGAGCCGCAAGGATTTCCAAGCTAGCCTCTAAAGTCTACTTCGAAGAGGGAAACCATCATGGCTAAGAAACCAGCACCCAAAGACATTTCCAAGGCATCCGCGCCAAGTACTCAGACACCACAGCAGCCATCCGCTTCGGACTCGCCGATTTCCTCAGATTCGACTACACCGAACACACCGATCGTTTCCGAGGCAACCAGTAACGCTCCAAAGGATGACAGTGATGGCAGCGATGACACCAGCGTTTCTGGAACCGCACCTTCGACCGGTTCAGACAGCCAGAAAAATTCGGGGAATGTGCTGGAAATTGTTGAATCTGCCGAATTACCGGGTATTGCTGGGGATGTTACAATCGGACTTGTCGCGCCGCGCGTAAACGCAGGTGAAACCAGGAAAATGTATTGGGAGCGATGCCGGAAGCTAGCCCGAGCGCATGGACTTCCCAGTGGTCAGGGGCCAGGAACAGCCTACCTCTGGGCTACAGTCACGGCCGACCCAATTTACGACGAGTATCGAGCTGCGGAAAAGGCTGCCGAGGAAGCGGCGGAGGCGGCTGAAGAGGAAACGATCGATCCCGAGCCAGAGCCGGATTTGGCGACAGAGGAACCCGAAATTTGTCGCCAATTGGCGACAAACAACAGCGAGGAAACCCAAGAAAAACTTGGTTCTGCTCAGTTGCCCGAAAACCAGAATGGGGGAGTTTCAGGGCTCGGAGAAATTCCATCGTCATGGCCCGAGCTGCCCGCAAACGCTCCCTTGCAGGTGGAGATCGCTTGGGTGTCCGCCAACCGGTTGAAAGTCCGTTCTGGCACCGGTGTTGATCTTTCCAGGGCTCTCAGCCCAGCCCCAAGCTACTCGGCTTTGAGCTGGCTGGAAACGTCGATCCTGTTTCCAGCGAAGTTTGCCGACATTTCCGTGAAAGCCTCCGCCGAGCAGGATTCCGAGAAGGAATTCATCAAGCGCGAGAGGCTGGCAATCGAGGAAATCCGTTCGATCCTGGCCGAAATGCTGGAAGCCAATGGCGATGATGACGACTGAATTTGTCGCCAATTGGCAACACTTGGCGACAAAACGGCAAATGTTAGCAATGCAATACAGGCGTTAAAGAATCAGATTGCGGTAGATTGTCGCGTCGATTGGGCGTCATTCGCGAAACTTTCCTGCATGTCATCGAATGGAATGAAATAGATTCCCAGTCTGGCTCGATGCAGCCGGTAACCAGATCCCAGCCAAGTCCAGTTTCGTCCATGATGGGCTGAAAACCGCGCGGCATTTGGTAGTAGAAGGATGATTGGCGCCATCGATGTGGTAGGTTTCGATGGCTCGTTGGCTGGTTTGCGTGGTGAAAGAGCGTCGTTTTGTGGTGATCGACGAGGCTTGAGAGGCGATTTTGTGGCGATCGAAGCGTTGGCAGCCGGAAATCGAACCAGACCCCCACCCCGTCGCCGGGACTCCGGACGTAATATCCCTCTCCGACAAATATCAAATTTTGAATTGCTTTCGCGGGTCCATTGTGATACCATTTGAAAGAGAGATCAACGCTCCCGATCGAAAAAGGTATCGATAATGAAAAGCGCTAGTTCGGCGGCTCTGTGTTCAACGGGTTATTATCCGCCTGATGCTCTATCGTATGAATGGTTGCAGGCGAACGGATGGCACGTTCTGGAACGATTGGAACGGCAGCCAACCGATCATTGCCGCAGGTGTGTCGGGCTAGAAACGGTGGACGATAACAGATTCCTCGTTGCCGCCGAAGACTTGTGCATTGATGTTGCGCCAGAGCGATGGCCGAGCCCGGCGTTTTGGTTTTGCTGGATAACGCGGGCCAGTTCGCAGAATCGACATCCGAGCGTGTGGGTTCACGCACGGCATTTGAAAACAGTTGGCGACCTCATGTTGCTATACGAAGGGTTGACCGGCCGAAGATTTGGTCCGCCATCGTGGCGACGTGACGAGTTGGCTCCGCCTGTGTTGGGTGAGTTATTGTGAAGAACAGCAAAATTTCGTGGACGGATCATACATTCAATCCGTGGGTTGGATGTGAGAAAGTCTCGCCGGCTTGCAAGAACTGCTATGCAATGGAACTGGTGAACAGGTTCGGCGGAGATTTTCTAGGTCGCCGTGTGGTTAAGGCTGAGGCTGGTTGGGGAGATCCGCTTAAGTGGAATCGAGAGGCTGAGGCAGGCGGCGTTCGCAAAAAGGTTTTCTGTGCTAGTCTTGCTGATGTGTTTGAGGGCTGTTCAGACTCGATGCTAAACCACGAAGGTCGGCGCATTGGAATTTGCCTAGACTGTGGTAGTTGGGAGCCGACATGGGTGTTTTGCTCGAAATGCGGCTCGACAGAGCAAGAAGATTTAACGATGGAGGATGTTCGGTATCGGCTTTTCAGGTTAATCGACTCAACGCCAAACCTTGACTGGTTGTTGTTGACTAAGAGGCCTGAGAACATTCTGAAAATGTGGTCGTATCGCGTGAGCGACTACGGGCAAGATGATAACCCGGTCGTAATGGAGTTATTGAAGAATCCAGACCGAACAAAGGCTCTCAAATATCGTCCAAACGTCTGGCTTGGGACCACAGTCGAGAACCAAGATGAATCCGACAAGCGAATCCCTGAGTTAATGAAGTGCCGCGATTTATCGCCGGTTCTTTTTCTAAGTTGCGAGCCGCTATTAGAGCCGATTGAACTTAAGTTGCGCTCTCGCGTCTCACACTTTCCAAGGCACAACGGACCTTCGGGAGCTGTCTTTGACCGAGAGCACCTACCATTTCACTGGGTCATAGTCGGTGGCGAGAGTGGACCTGATTACCGCTACATGAGTCCTCATTGGGTTCAATCACTGCATGATCAATGCAAGTCCGCCGGCATTCCGTTTTTCTGCAAGCAAGGCTCTGGTCCAAAGAGCGGTCAGCAATACGACTTGCCCGATCATCTTTTTAGCGTAAAGGAGTTTCCTTGTCTGACTTTAGGTTGCTGAGACTTTCTGATGTCGAAGTTCGAGAGTAGATCGGGTGGTTCAATTCAAAGCGGGAGGATTTTTATGATGAGGAAGTGGTTTGAGGTTTATCGTCGTAGTGCCCAGGGCTGGGTGAAAATTCGTGTCATCAATAGCGATGATATTGAAGCAGCTCGAGCGGCGCGAGATGAGGCGAGAGGATTGGATACTGCGAGTGAGTATGAGATCCGTTCGTATTGTGAAGAGGTAGTGGTTTAGCTTGAAAGGGGCGCGGGGAGATTATGGCGACATTGATTTTCGAGGGTTATTCGGACGACACGTTTGGCGAGTATGGATTAACGAACGACGACTATGATTGTTGCGCGTCTGGAGCATTGATAGTGTTTCAGGTAACGCATGGCGATGAGGGAATGAACGTAGTCGGGCAGTATGGAGGGGAGGATTGGCCTTCTCCTTGTCCAGCCTGTTGGTTCATTGGAATTCAGCCGATGGAAGAAGATGAGGCGATACCAAAATGGCCGATGCACTTTGAAATGTCAGATCGAGGATATTCTCCTCGGCTAGTGATCGAAGCGCCTGACGGAGTAAAGCTTGTCTGTCTAAACAGAGAATCGTAGTACAAGCCATGCGGCCATTGCGGCTACGACACAGGCAAAGGAGCCAACACGGTGAAAGTCAAGCTTATGAGAAAATGCCAGAAGTGCGGACAGTCATTCGATGCGGCACATATCGAGGCGATAGCGCGTAAAGCCTGGGATTCATTTTGCCACTTCCGAGAAGTTACGGGCAAGGTTGACACAGTGGCACGATTTGAAGGCTACGCGGTGAAGATCTCGATAAAGACAACACCGCTTGAGCACGAAGCGAAAGACCTAGACGCCGACTGAACGTTCACATTCACGCGGTTGCGTGAGAAAGTTTAACCATGTCAAAAGAACCTGATACGCAACTCGCGTGCAATGTGTTGTTAGACCGCACCCGGTTTGATCTTGAAGCGGCACAGACCGCAGCGGATCAATGGGGATTCAATTGCGGCCCAGGTGCATTGTGCGCGGTGCTGGCAAAGACGCCGGACGAATTGCGTCCGCATCTTCGAGACTTCGAGTCGAAGGGATACACAAGCCCATCGATGATGGCGGATATTTTGCGAGGCATCGGCGCTACATGGCGTCGAGTGTGGGAGGCGAAAGCCGATTGCACTCGTGATGCGTTGGCAATGCCGATCTTCCCGCAGTTCGGTTTGGTTCGGATTCAGTGGGACGGCTCGTGGTGCAACGCTGGCGTTCCAGTGCCAGCGAGATACCGCAAGTCGCATTGGATCGCGTATGCGTCAGCTGGATACACCGGAGGCGATGAGATGGCGTTCGACATCAACGCAATGTGCGTCGGTGGTTGGATCACGTTTCGCGAGTGGTCGTTGCAGCTCGCACCGTGGTTGATTCGCGAGTGCGTCAAAGGCGGCAACGGCAAATGGTGGCCGACACACAGTTGGGAAGTGTCGGTCTAACGATAGCGAGCCCCAACAAGAAAAGATTTGAATTATGAGTGACTTCAAGGAAGTGCCAAACGACGTTGACGGGGCTTCGTGTCCATCGCGTTGTTCTACGGCGATTGACAAGTTATTGAGCGACGTTTCGGCAATGATCGTGAACAAGCGTGTTTACGTCCCAGGCCATGTGTTCGGACAAGTGGCAACGCTTGATTTGATGAAGCAGATAGTCGCTCGACTCCAAGTTGAATTGTCTGGTCCACACCCCAAAGCAGCCGTTTATCTTGAAGATGTGACGCAGCAGTTGATGGACGCGGAATCTACTCTAAACGCTGCGGTCGAGATTAAAAATGCACTAGAGCGGATTCGTCCGTAGAGGAGTAAACCGATGGAGACAATAAACGAAGTAACGGTTCCAGCGAAAGCATTGTTGGAATATTTGGAGGCCGAACGCAAGGACTGGGAAGGCGTCAATGCGGACAGGTATTACCAAACGTCTCGCGTCATTGGTTTCGTGAAAGTCCTGGTTAGTCACCGGCAGGGCATCAGCGACAACGCAACCTTGAACAATGAAGCGTGCGACAGCGAGCGTAAGTTGTGCGAGCGGGGCGAACACAGAATCGTCGAAGATGATTGTGGGTCTGCAATCTGCGTTAAGTGCAACAAGGATTTCGGATGGTATTGCCAGATTTCAACGACGCACTTTTGCGAGTACGAAGGTGACGAGTGTTGCATCCATTGTGGGGCACCGGAAGAACGTCAGTAGTTTATGAGGTCTAATTATGTTGGTGAAAAAATGGAAGGTCACGCGAAACTTTTTCTGGCATTCTTTGAGGCGGGAAAACATTGAGATTTTCATTGTGACGGACGAGTTTGGCAAACAGGTTTGCAGCGGCGACACAGTTCGTCGAGCGGTTCTGAATGCTATGCGAATTGCCAAAGAACATCAAATCGCGGTGGAAGTTGTCGGTGATTAGGTACGTGGAACGCTGGTGTTCACCCAGCCCGAACAAGAAAGGTAACCATTATGAGCGACGTTGATGAGGGCTTGGGTGGAACACATTGTTCGCCTGCTTTAGTCCAAGAGGTAGTTTCGATTCTTCGTGATCGCGGCATTGAGGCGACACCGCAACAGGTTACGGAATGGGCAGATTTGATGGTCAAGCGATTCAAGGAAATGCGTGGGAAACATTCAGACGCTCGCCAATGGTTGGCAGGCGTCAAACACAACATGACAACGCCAACGATGTGCTTGCATCTCCATTTCGGGGACGCAAGGTAAGTCAGGCGAACGTCAGCGATAACGGGGCACGAATGAAAGAGGTAACAATGTCAAAAGATGTTGATGAGTGCTCCCGTTCATCGCATTGTTCACCGGCGAAAGTCTGTGACTTTGTGTATGAACTGGAGTTAGCGGTAAGTTTCGTAACCGATGAATGTCGATTGGTGAAACCAAGGAGATATGATGCGTAAGAGTAACTTATTGAACCGTATGAATCAGAGTGCACGTGACCGAGAAGTAGTTGTTGTACGTTATCGTTGCAAGGGTGATTCCAAGCATACTGAAGAAGTTATGCTTCGGTGTGAGATACCCCACTTTAAGAGTAAGTTGAAGAATGTGGAAGAGTTTGTGGAGAAGCCGGGATACGACAAGAAAGCGTGGCGAGAGATCGAACGACAATTGAAGGTAGCCAGAATCGTCCGGTGAACGCAATGGATCATCGAGCACCCGAGGAAAAACTATGAACAAACCGAACAACGTTACCGGGTGCTTCGATGCATCCAATTGTTCCACGGCCATCAAGGTTTTGGAGTTGCTGCGGAACACGATTGAGAAAGAGGCGGGTTCCGCAATGGCAAGGGCGGACAACATGGAGGGAGTTATCCGCAGCCAATGGATTATGAAGTTTAATACGCTCGGCGAGGTCATCAATCTGATCGATATGACGATCAAGTCGATACCGACAGAGAACCCGTACGAGAATTGCAGAAACTTCTCGGAAGTTTGCCAGACATTGTTTGAAACAGATCCCCAAATGCAAAAGTTTTTTGGAACGGACAAAAATCCATGAAAGACGAAGAATACATCGCGAGAGCGATTGAGGGTTGCGTGGTCGGTAACGGCTCGAAGCAAATTTCGCTGCTTGTCGAAGAGTTAGGGCGAATTGTCGCGGAAGTGAAATACGTCCGCAGTCAATCGTTTTGCCCAGACATGGGTGAGTTTTCGCGAGGCTACCAAACCGCGTGCGATGAGATTCTGGAGCGGTGCAAGCCGTACCGTCGAATCCAAGCCGGCAGGATGACGATTGAGCATCTAGCAAAACGGCTGGTAGATGTTGAGCGTTGGATTGAGCAACGCGAAAGCTACGAGTCAGAGCAACGAGAGTACGGGCCGGAGTAGGTCCGTGGAACGCTTGTATTCAACGGGCCGCGAAGGAGAGTCCAACCATTATGAAAGACGTTGATCGCGGCTCCGTTGCAATACATTGTTCCACGGCCTTTGCCCTGGATGTTGTGATCCAAGGCGATTGCATCGGGGTCATGCGGTCATGGCCCGATGGATGCGTCAACGCGGTTATCACAGACCCACCATACGGAATAACATCTAATCAATGGGACAACGTGCCGGATTTAGATTTGTGGTGGTCTGAGATTTGGCGAGTGTGTCGAGGGCCAGTTGTGATGACGGCAAGCCAGCCGTTTACGTCGGAGGTCGTAATGAGTCAGCGTGATGCGTTTAAGCATGAATGGATATGGCAAAAAAACCGAGGTAGCAATTTTGCCAACACGGTGCGGGAGCCAATGAAAGAACACGAAAGCGTTTTAGTGTTTGCAAAATCCAAGTGGACCTACAACCCGATTCGGCAAAGCCGAAACGGAAGCGGAGCGGAGCGAGCGAAGTACGATGTGACTTGGGATTCCAAGTCGGAAAACTACAGAGAGTTTGAACGTCGAGAATCCAATGTGATAACGGAGGATCGCGTGCCATCGTCGATTCAGCGGTTTAATACAGAAACGGGATTGCATCCAACGCAGAAGCCTCAAAAGTTGTTTGAGTATTTGATTCAAACATACACAAACGAAGGCGATGTGGTTTGCGACCCGTTCGGCGGAAGTGGAACCACGGCGGCAGCCGCGAAGAATACGGGGAGGCGATACGTTAGCATCGAAGCGAAATCGGATTACGTCGAGATTCAGCGTCAAAGGTTGGCGCAGGGCGTACTGTTTTAGGTCCGTGGAACAACGAATACACCTGCGCGGCGCAGGTTTAATTTCTAGGGATTGCAAATCCGGGTCAATTCGTCTATTCTTTTGTTGAAGTCGCAATCTTGATGCAAATCCTGAGGAAACAAATGTTTACGATAGCGAAAATTCTCAAAGAGCTTGTAGCACTGTTATCCATAGCCAGGCTGATACTTGTTGAGTTGCGAGCGATTCGAAGGATAGTCGGGAAACGTTCTCCCGGCTTTGTGTTTCTAAAAGTTGTTCGAGAGGAAAACGAAATGTTGTTTTTTACTTTGGCATTGCCGCCAGCCGCTGCATCAGATGTTGTCAAGCGTCAGCTTGTTGTGACCGTTGGAAGCGGCGAGGCTCAGACGATTGATTTACAGGGTACCGACACTGTTTCTCCAGAACTATCTGGAACAGACAACGATAATGTTGTTGGAACACTTGTTGATACAGACGATGCTGGAAACGATTCGCCTGCACGAGAATTTTCATTCGTGCTGACTGACACGATTGCACCACCACAACCTGGCGAGCTTGGAATCACAGTTACCCGAGAAGAGTAGTTCGCAGGTCGATCGAGTATCGAAAAAAACTAAGCCCACAGTCATTATTAGGCTGTGGGTTTTTCGTTTGACGAATCATCTTCGACTACTTCACCGACTCCGCCCAGTTCAGCAATGCACAGGATAGCTGTGTTGAGATCGTCATTGCCTATCAGTAGTGAATGAGATGGACCTCTGTCATGTCGTAATAGTAGAGTTGGAACTACTTCGTACTTGTACTCGGCACAAATTGATTGAATATCTGCGAGCTTCTCTGAAAGTCTCGCGTGAAGTTCTTCTAGGACACTCATTGATGTTTGAATCCTTATTGGTTATGCGTCGTATCCGAGAACGAAGTAGCCGCCGCTGTTCTTGATTTCCTTGCGAAGCTTTCTGCGCCAAGACTCTAGGATTAGATCGATCTGTTCATCGTTGAGCGGTTCCAGTGCATTCTTTCCTTCACGCTTTCTCTGAAGCTGTTCAGGAGTAAGAGCATCGGCTGCGATCAAGACAAGATGGCAAGTGATGTGTTTGAAATCGCTGCTCATGTTTTCCTCATTCTGAATGAAAAGTGGTTTCATTCGGTCTAAGATGCGTCGGCCACTGAGCATCTTTGTCAGTGAAAGATTTGTCGATGAACAACACTCTGTTCGTCGGCTGGCAAGTAATGCGTCCGTTGTCGAGCTGTATGAAGGAAAATTCCTTCGCCTCATCTGGAAATTCCGAGTACGCATCACCGATCGGAACGGCAGTAAAGAGATACTTTCCTTCGTACTCCTCAGTGTCTCCACAACGCGCTCTGCAATCCAGTCCGTAGAGATACTTGTAGCTGAGCGTTGAAAACTCAGTTCCGTAGCAATCCCATTGCTGTGCGTAAATTGGAGTCCACACTTCAAGTGGTTTCTCTCTGAAGCTTAGTGCATGAAGCGGTACTTCTCGATACACCGCGCCGCTCTTGAGCATGATCTGGCAGCCCCATATTCGACCAGTGTAGGCAACAATCCCGAACCAAACGCAAGGTTCAACGCCTCTTAGCTCACCGCCGGTGATGTAGCTTTGCTCGACGTAGCAGTACTGATGCGTTGGAATGTCGCCGGATTTTGAGTAGATCGTCATTTTGCGTACTTTCGATTGACCCACAATTTAACACTATTGACCCAGCCACGCAACTGTAATAATCTAGTAGATGGGGCGTCGGCATGTCCCGTTCGATTCGGGCGTTTCGCTGGATTGCGTATGCTCATGGTGATGCAAAGGCGGGTTCGATTCCCGCACGTTCCACTCCACTGATAGGGCGTTGATAGTGGATAGTCACAACCAGCGATGCAGCATTAAGTCGCGAAGTTGATCCAAAGTAGCCCGACCGAGTGCCGGTGTAATAGGTTGACTCCTAGTGCCCATGACTGGGGATTGCCGGTTTCACATTAGCAATAACGATAAATGGGAACTCAGCTAGAAAATCGAGCGTTCGACGACACGACTGTTACAGCAACAGTCCAGTGCGCTCATTGTCGTAAGATGATGCGAATCCCGGTACAGCGAGATTGGTCTAGTCCACTGTACGTGATGCAGATGGAGGACGAGCATCGAATGCTACGCGAACAGCTAGTCCAGATGCACAAAGATATGGTTGAGCTGGCAAGTGAATGCGTCGACGCTGGTGTTCGACCATCAATCTTAAAGCGAGCCGACGAAATCAACGCACTGTTTAAGAGCCTCAAGAGACGATTTGGAATCGATGATGAAAGCAATTCCGGTTAATGCTGGCGACAAGTACGGAGAACTAGAGGTTATCCGTGAGATCCAGTCAAAAGGCAAGCGTCATGTTCTGTGCAAGTGTTCTTGCGGAAATGATGCGATTATTCGCTTAGGTCATCTTCGCAGCGGTCATTCATCAACATGCGGACGTTGTGGAATTGAGTTCAAAGGCAAGCGGAGAACCATTTCAGAATGGGCTAAGCTCTACAAGATCAAAGAATCAACGCTTAGGGCTCGATTGAAGATCATGGGAATCGGCGAGGCGTTGAAGCGGGGTAAGGACAAGTAATTACAATTCGAAACCTGGCACGGTTCAAATATGTTGCCATTTTTTGCGTCGAACAATAAGAGAAATGGTGGACTGAGTAATCGGAAAGTCCTTGGCTATGGATGTTTGTGATTCACCATCGGCGGCGCGTTCTCTAATTGACAAAACATCGGAATCTGTAAGTTTTGCCATACCGTGTTTCTTGCCTTTATTGGATGTCCCGTGCAAAACCATGTCTTGCGAATTGTCCAGCGGAGTTCCCCAAGCAAGATTAGAGATATGGTTGTTCGTTCTGTTTCCGTCTAAATGCCTGCACAACATGCCGTCGGGACATGGACCGACAAATGTAGAAAGCACCAACGCATGCACTTTTAATGTACGTTTATGGCCATCATTGCATAGGCAAACGATATGATATCCGTCCTTGTCTTTGCCTGGCTTGACTTGCGTGGCATTTTCCCAGAACCTGTCTTTTCCTCTGCCATTTCGAGAACAAATAGATATGACAATCCCGTTGGCATTAACAGCGTAACGCGGAAAACCTTGGATCTGACGAAAGCCAGCGGGTACTGTAGAATCAACAGCAGACATTGCTCGGTTCCTTGAAAACTGAGTGGTGTTGAGAAGTCCGTTTCGATTTAGCAGATCGAGCGGGCTTCGTTTTTAAGACACTAGCATTGTATCAAGACGGGCGACAAATGGAAACCAAAACTGCAAGCCCCTATTACGATATGGTTCCTAAAGACCCGATTGAAAACCTTCAGTGGCGTATTCGTTGCCGGGAACGCGCCATGGTGGACAAGCGTTTTCGGGATGTTTTGTGGCAAGCCTGCATGGAAGATGTTTGCTTCTGGATGGCGTTTGCTTGCATCGGGAAAGGCACTCGTGTAGTTACAGATCGCGGTCCAATCCCGATTCAGGATGTAACGGCAAATGATCTAGTGTGGGACGGTGCCGAATGGGTTTGTCAGGGCGGTGCTATTTACAGGGGTCGTAGGGCCAGTATATTTGCGTACAAAATCAACGTCACTCCTGACCACGAAATTTGGACGCAACATGGCTGGAAACCCGCAAGTGAAAGACATGACCGGGAAGGTGTTCGGATACCTGACGGTTATTCAGAGAAATGGCAGCTACAAAAATACAACGAGGGCAGCGTGGCTGTGCCGATGCAAGTGCGGCAAGGAAACGACTGTAGCTGGCGACAATCTTCGCGGAGGCAAGAGCACAAGTTGCGGATGCAAGTCGAACGAAGCCAAGTTCACTCACGGAATGAGCGGAAGCCGAGCGTTCACAACTTGGAGTGGTATGCTTCAGCGATGCACAAACAAGCGGTGCAAAGCTTGGAAACATTACGGTGGTCGTGGAATCAAAGTCTGCGAACGATGGCTGAAGTTCGAGAACTTCTACGAGGACATGGGAGAACCGCCAGAAGGTCTTTCATTGGATCGTTATCCAAACAACGATGGCAATTACGAGCCAAGCAATTGTCGTTGGGCTACGTGGTCGGAACAAATGTTGAATCAGCGCCAGCGCACAATGGAGAAGCACGAAACGCCGGAAGGTCCAATGACCATATACGAGATCATGGATCGTACTGGACTGACACATGCCGCAGTTTCGTATCGGATAAAGATGGGATTCCCGCAAGATCAGTTACTTCGGCCAGCACACAAAACACAAAGGTCTACGACCTCCTGAACTGCGGTCCGCGACAGTGCTTTACTGTGCTAGATGCTGATGATCGACCGCTGCTTGTTCACAACTGCTGGGGCTACGATCCTCGCGCAAGAGTAAAGATCGTTCCGTTCATTCCGTATCCACATCAAGCCGATGTGTTTGTCAGAATGGACGAAGCGATAACTACTGCTGAAAAAGAGGAGCGTTCTGTTGACGTAATTCTCGATAAGGCACGAGCGCAAGGAGGTACATTTGGTTATTTGTGGGTCGATCTTCGACGCTGGCTCCGCGATCCGATGTTCTCGGCGGGTTACGTGACGAGAAATGAAGATCTGATTGACTCTAAAAGCGACTCGTCAACGGTGCTTTGGAAAATAGCTTGGGCTATTGAGAGACTTCCATTCTGGATGAAACCAAACTACGAAAGGCATCTCGGTCACCACACGTTCATCAATAACGACAACGGCGCTCTACTTCGAGGTTACTCGGCAGGTCAAGACGTTGCGGCCGGAGGTCGAGCCACGGTGTTTACAGTTGACGAAGCCGGGGCTAGGGATTTCGTTCAAGGTGGAAAAGACGAAGCTGTTCAAGAATCGATTCAGGACGTAAGTAATTGCCTAAAGTGGGGGGTGTTGGTAGTTACAGACCACGGCTTAGTTCCTATCGAAAATGTGCAGTTGCACCACAAGGTTTGGGACGGGATAATGTGGGTGTCGCACGAAGGTTGTGTTTATCAGGGCGAGCAAGAAACGATCCAGTCGTATGGAATCGAACTCACTCCAGACCATCGTGTTCTTACAACAAAGGGATGGAAGCATGCCAGAGATATTGGATTTGACAGGGAAAATATATCACTACCTGACGGTTATCGAGATGAGTGGCCGCACGAAGTATGGCAAGACAACTTGGCTATGTCAGTGCAAGTGCGGAAAACAAACTGTAGTTTCGGGGAATTTGCTCAATCGTGGTCACACAAAAAGTTGCGGCTGCTTGAAGTCGGAGAGTTCCAGGAAAAGGATGACAACGCATGGAATGCGAAAAACGCCAACATGGAATGTGTGGGTGTGCATGATTCAGCGATGCACCAATCCGAAAAACACCAATTATCACAAGTATGGTGCTCGTGGAATCAAGGTCTGCGATCGGTGGATGAAGTTCGAAAATTTTCTTGCGGACATGGGAGAGAAGCCGGACGGATTGAGCATCGACAGGATCGACAACGAAAAAGGCTATTGCCTAGAGAATTGCAGGTGGGCAACGAATTCAGAACAGGCTCAGAATCGGCGTTATTGTCACCAATTAGAAACACCCCAAGGGGTGTTGACGGTCAAGCAGATTTCGCAGATGACCGGTTTGAGCTACTTTACGATCATGGCACGCATCAAGAGAGGCTGGACAGGGGATGCTCTATTGCTTCCATCCCAAACCTGAACAGCGTATACGACCTTTTGAATTGCGGTCCGCGAAGGGCGTTCACTGTTATTGATAACAATGGACGCCCTCTTTTAGTTCATAATTGTGTTCGCTTAGTGTCCGCAAGGTACGTTGACCAAGGAGTATTTCACAATGCTTGTGAAAACCCAGATACAGCCAAGAACGGTGTTCATCTAATTCTTGACTGGAAAGACCATCCACAGCAAAGCAAGCATTCCTACATTGTTCGAGAGGGAATTGTCGCTGCGATCAAGCCCGAGGATCAAGCGGCTGTCAACGAGTACCACAAAAAGAATCCTGACTTACGTGCTCGCCTCGAGAGAAAAGGATTCAAGTACGAAAAGGTTATTAGAAGTCCCTGGTACGATTCGCGATGCCTTAGACCAACAGCCACTCCAAGGTTAATTGCATCACAGCTCGACAGAAATCCGCGTGGTGCAGTCGGAAAGGTGTTTTCATCCGAACTGCTCGATCGCATGAAAGCTGAAAAGTGCAAGCCTCATGTGTGGGTTGGCAATCCAGTTTTCGATTCGGAAACATGCGAGCTGACTGGTCTAATTCAAAGGGATGATGGATGTCTGAAACTTTGGTTCCGTCCTGGGATAGATAATAGTCCACCGTTGGGACCGTTCACGGCTGGCGCTGACATCGCTTCTGGTGGAGTTAGTTCGGGAGCTTCCAATTCAGCTTTATGTGCGCTGGACGATAGAACTGGTGAGCAGGTGCTTGAGTACGCCATCAAAGGATTAGAGCCAAGACCGTTCGCGCGGCGAGTAGTCGGGCTTTGCATGTGGCTGCGAAATGCCAAGCTGGGCTGGGAAGATTCCGGAGTTTCCGGAGGATTCGCCAAGGAAGTAATGGAGGTTCTGTGTTATGGAAATGTGTATTTCCGTCCTGTGACGCAGATTGGATCATCCAAGAAAAGCAGTAAGCCTGGCTGGTCATGCCACGATCCAGACAAGGCAGATATGTTCGAGCAGTTTTCGTTAGCAATGGATTCCGGCGACTTTGTTCCGCGATCCCAAGAAATGATTATTGAGTGTGGAGAATACGAATGGGACGGCACAAAAATCGTTCACGTTCCGTCGAAATCAAAGGGAGAAAACAACAAAAACCATGCTGATAGAGCGATAGCATCGGCTGGTTGCTGGCTAGTGTTCAATACCGATAATTTCGTTGCCAAGATTGACACGGACGAAGAAAATGGTCAAACTCCTGAGTATGGGAGTTTCAAGTGGCGCGAAGATCAAGAGCGCAGGGCTGTTCATTCAGACAGTCCAGACTATGGGATTCGCGATGTTGTAGGTTACTAATGCAATCTTTTCCGGAGCTAGAACCCGGTAGGAGTAAACATGAAAAAAGATTTCGACGATGCGATGAAAAATGTACTTGGCAGGATTCGCGCAAATAACACTGGGGCAGATGCTAGAGATTTTACTCAAGCTGCCTACAATTTAGCCCAAGCGAGAAGTGTTTACTTTGGTACGGAAGTAAAACAAGAACAGGAAGAAAAACCTAAGACACAGAAATCAGGGGCCAGCGCTTCTTAAGCGCTGTCTACAACAAGGCATAAATCGGAGTAGCTACCGACCAGATTGCCTCTAACATTCGCAGCCTTAGAGGGGCAGCGCTGTAAAGCGTTGGCCCTTCGTTTCTTTTTAGGCTGCTAAATGATCGATCTATCCAACAGCGAAAAAAGAGGTCGGCTGTTAAAAGCCATAAAGTCATCGCGTAATGCGATGGAACCGTTTCGCCGTGTCCGAAATGAGCTAATTAAAGATTACGCTGGATCTTGGTATGCCGGTGGCGCGCAAAACAAAACGCTCGTCAATCTAATCAATCAGACTGCCAGAATCTACGTTACTGCCCTGGCGCATAACAATCCGCAAGTCTTGATTTCTACTCCCAGATCAGAAAACATCGCCTTTGCCAGAAGATTCGAAGTCAATCTGAACAAGCTCATTAGCGATATGTCGCTAGATCAGACTTTCCAGTCAATCGTGCTGGATGCTTTTTTCTGTCTCGGCTGTGGCGTAGTGATGATGCGAGATACAGACACTCGATTCCACGGATTGTTGGAATCTGAGGAGGATGTTTGGCTCGATCCAGGACAGCCCTGGTTCAACCGCGTATCCCTCGACGATTTGATTTTGGATATGTCGGCTAAAGAGCTGACGAAGATGCGGTACTGTGGACATCGCTATCGGGCAGACTACGAAAAGGTTATGGACGAACCTGGCTATTCAAAGAAAGCTAAGGACAAGCTAAGTCCTACTAATAGAACTTCATACGATTCAATTGGATCGGCTCGAGACATAGGGTCAGATTTTGGAAATGCTCAGGATGATGACCTGAAAGACATGGTTTGGTTGATGGATCTCTGGATTCCAGAAAACAACTCCATCGTCACTATGGCTTGTGACCAGCAAGACTTGGAACCACTTATCGAACGAGATTGGTCAGGATCTCAGGCTGGTCCGTACAAGTTCCTTTCGCTGGGTGATACTCCGGACAACATCATCCCGACATCACCGGCCATCAACCTAAAAGGTTTACACGATCTACAGAACAGACTTCATCGACGGATGGAAAAGGACTCTGACGCGCACCGCATCGTCAACACCTATCCCCCTGGTAAGTCAGATGATGCAAACAGGCTTCGAACAGCAGGCAGAAATGAGTGGGTTCAGATAAGTGATCCATCGGTGATCAAACAAGTTGAAGTGGGCGGTGTCGATTCACGCGACATGGCACTAGCAACATTTGTTCAAACTGAGTTTGATCGGCTGGGCGGAAACCTGCAGGCAATGGGAGGTCTTGGGGCGCAGGCTGGAACCGTCGGTCAGGAGGAATTGATCTACGGACAGTTGTCTAAGAATGTCGCCGATATGCGATTAAAAGTGGTTAATTTTGCCGCTATAAGCACGATGGATCTTGGTCGCCTGATGTGGGAGGACCAAACGCTAGAAATTCAAAGTTCAATGCCGGTCGGAAATACTGGCATGAATGTATCTTCCAACTGGACATCGCCGCTTTACGAAGATCCAGATGCTGTTCGTCTTGGTTTGCAATCGCCAGCTCGTGTTGGAGAGTTCGAAGATTACGACTTCCGCGTTGAACCATACTCGATGGTTTACAAGACGCCCCAGCAACATCTTCAAGAGTACTTCCAGGTACTCCAGCAAATTGCACCACTTTGGCCGATGTTCCAAGCTTCTGGTGCAACTCTCAATCCCCAGGTTCTGGTTAAGGAAATGGCGAGGCTGATGAACAAGCCGGAGATCGAGCAGCTAATCACGTTCGCTATTCCCGCTGAAATGCTTGGCGGTGATCAGAACACGATTCGCCAATCGCCTCACACTGTTCGGGAGACGGTACGAAGGAACGTAGGAACTGGCGGAACGGCTGAAGCTAGGTCCAATTCTTTAATCCGCGATCTCATGGCAGGACAGTCATCAAGCACGAATGGACAACAAGGGGCAATGTTGCAGAGGTCTCCAGCATGAAAAAGCAACCAAGGAAAAAGACACAGAGAGTTTGCAGCCGGAAATGCGGCTGGAAACAGAAAGCAGCAATGCAAAGGCCGCAAGCATGACATGCCATGTAAACGTCAAGTTGAAAAAAGACGGTCGCTATGAATGGCGACAAGTCGAAGCGCCAACGCTGCGTGAGGCAATGGCAGTTGCAGAGCGAATGCCTGATGTCGCAATGTGTGTCGAAGCAAGTACCGTCCCAGGTGGAGTAGCAACGTAATGAACAGAGTAGTTACTAAGTACAACGGAAAAGTGGTCAACAAGCAGCAACTAGATGACCTAATGCCTCCAAAAGAGGATTGGCTCGATGGTCCTGCTATGACAGCCAACACTTATACCGAACATGACCCACTGATTTCCGAAGGCTGCGGTGTAATGCGATCTCAGGTTGGTGAAGCCAGAGAGCAGATTCGCCGGCATGGAATTCAAGGCGCTCAGGTACACGACAACGGACAGATTAGATTCACCAGTCGTCGGGCAAGAAAAGAGTATTTGAAGATGCGTGGATTGCGCGATAACGATGGTGGATACGGCGACTAACCACAAATCACTTTAGAACAATTTATCACCGGAGAATGGTACTATGGCTTTGGCCGATATAACTGACGTAACACCCGAAACGAGTTCCGACGAAATCAAGGATTTGGTTGATAAGCTCGTCGATGAAGTAGAACAAGATCGCAAGGGCGAAGTTGCTAAGAAATCAGATGCTCAGATCACCGACGAACATGCCGACCTGCAGCAGCCTGGAAGCAAATCAAAAGATACACCTGCCGAGACAAATTCCGGCAGAGATTCCGCCGAAGAAGGCGAGGAAACCGGCGACAACTCGGATATTCCTGAGTGGATTACCGATGAAGTTAGAGCCGAGGCAGAAGCGTTTGGCATTGATGAGTCGGAACTAGCCGATTTTGCCAGTCGCGAAGAGTTAGATCGGGCATTGCGTCTTTTTGATAAGCGTGCGCTGGAGGCTGGTAGAAAAGGCTTAGCTGAAAGTGATACTCCTTCTCGAAACGAGAAGGGTCAATTTGTCAAAAAGGAAGAACAAAAAGCCGACCATTCCAAAGAGCAAGCTCCACGAGATGGACGGTATCAAGTTTCGCTTAATCCCGATTTGTACGACGATGAGATTATTGCTGAGTTCTCGAAGATGCGGGACCACTATGAATCTAGGCTCGAGGCACTTGAAGCGCACTTTGCAGATGCAAGCGCCAAAGCCGAAGAACAGCATTTTGACAACGAGATCGACAAGCTCGGCATGGTCAAAATTTTCGGTATCACCGGAAAAGAGACCGCCGAAGAGATTCGAAGACGCGATGATGTCATGGCGCAGGCAAAAGTTCTTCAAGCGGGATACAGAAACTTCGGTCGAGACATCCCTATTGAGGCACTTGTTAAGCGATCAGCACAAATCGTTTTTCCATTGGATTTCGAAAAGCAATTACTCAAAGATCGTACTAAAAAGATTTCAAGACAGAGCAATGGGCGAATGGGCGGAAGTCCGACCAAGCCACAGCCACCGCGGGAAGATCCACGCGATGAAGCTGACAGGCTCTATCGAGAAATGCAGAACAAGTAACAAACAACCGTAACAATTCACATAAGGAAAGTGCAGTATCATGGGACTGGGCATTGAGCAAATTGATGATTTCGTAAACTCGATCCTGCAAACGTTCGCAGGCGAGGAAAGAATGGCAGCGCAGGATATTTCCTTGCCGCTGCAAAAGTACAAGTACGCTTCGCGTCTTTTCAGTGGCAACATTCAAAAAGACACAATGAGTACTTCGCAATGTAAGTGGAAGGTCAAGATTGCCACAAATGACAACTTCCAGACTGTTGGACTGTACCACCGAGATTCATCCTCTCGCGTCAACACGTTGATCGAAGGCAGCATGAAGTGGGCATTAACCACCAATAACTACCATTACGACATCGACGAAGAGATTTTCCAGACTGGCGGAAAGCAGATCTACGATTACCTCAAGGGTCTGGAAGATGACTTGATGACTTCGTTCTACACCGGAATGGAAGATTTGATGTTTGGACCTGGACCATCCAGCCCGACGCAATCGCCATTTACAGTGGCTTCGCTTTTATGGTGGATCACCGCTACCGATGATAGCGTAAGCGAGAACAATTCCGAAGAAGGATTCGATGGATATGCGCCGGTCGGTTGGGGATCAAACGGTGTCGGTGGGATTGATCCGATTGTCTACGACCAGTGGAGAAATCGAACGTTTCCATATACAAACGTCGATCGCGATGACTTCGTTGAAAAGGTCATCAGTTCGATGGATCTCTGTTCGTTCGAGCCTCCCGTAAAACGACCTGATATTGTTGATCAGACTCGCCACGACTGGGAACTGCTGACAACGCATAGCCGATTAGCCGCCTGCCGTCGATTGCTGCAACTTGGCAACGACAACATCGGCGACGATATGGCAGCGCATAGCGGTGCTGTCTATATCCGTGGAACTCCATTGAACTGGGTTCCAGCTTGGACAAACTCCTCGAGCGTCAACGCGCGAACGGACGGAATTGTCTTGGGAGTAAACTGGTCGACATTCAAGGCATACTATGCCGCTGGTCGACAGATGCGAAAGCGAAAGCCATTCCAGCATCCTGAAATGAGCAATGTTCGAGTTCGCGCCATGGACGATTCTGTGCAGCTAGTTTGCTTCAATCGTCGCGCCAACTTCCGAGGATTCTGCACCAACACGGTAACAGAAACGACATAAGCCAAGTCTGCAAACTTGTAGGCATGACTGTAAGCGTCTTTCGGCGGGTGAGACGATAAATTCCACCCGCCAAATTTTAATCATGGGACAACTCTCACCCTTGGCTGAGACTCCCGCTTTCACCAATAGGAGTGCATTATGCACACGCATTTTGACGAAATTTCGACACGGCATTTGTCGCCAAAGCTATGGAAGGGATTTCAGGCCCCGCAGTTTATGAATCCATCCGGAAGCTCGTTTCAGGATCCAAGCGGAAATAACGCATTCGGATTCTTCGACGATTTCCACACGTTCAATGCGACCACTTTGGTTGGTCCTTATGCAAACCTTCTTGGAACTGGCTGTACGGTAGCATTGGCTGCTGATACCGCCACCGAAAAGGGAGTGCTGGCACTGGCGATCGATGGTAATGCTGCCAACGATGAAGCGGTTTTGAAGTGGGGTGGAACACTTTCTGCGCCATTCAAGCTTGCTAACAACGACTTAGCTTTTGAATGTCGACTGTCCGTTAGTGCTATCACTGCGGCAAAGTGGTCTTATGCAGTCGGACTTGGACAAGCCGATATGATTACGACAGACTTGCTGCACGTTGATACAACTGGCGCGCTGGCTGATAAGGCTTTTGTTGGATTCCAGCATTTGCAAGCTGAGGGCGCTGCCATTGATGCGGCGTACAAAGCTGTTGGTCAGACGTACCAGAACGGTGCGACTAAGACTAAGCTTGATTCGCTGCATACCGCTGTAGCATCCACCTATGTCAAGCTTGGTTTCCGTTACCGCGCTGCTCAAAAGACGCTTGATTTCTTCGTCAATGGATCGGTTCCTGGTGGAAACATCACTCCAGCGCGACTTACAGCCAGCGAGCTTGATGCTGCAACATTCCCTGACGATGTGTTCCTCGCGCCGATCATCGGTATCAAGGACATCGCCGGAAACGCTGCTCTGACCATCAATATCGATTGGTGGGCTTGCGCTCAATTCGAGTAACCATTCAGTGATGCAGGGAGGCTGGTAATCCAGCCTCCCTTAGTCTTGGGCGCAATCGGAGATCGGCAAGTGACCAGCACGAACGTAAGTCATCCAATACTGCAAGAGCGTATTGGGCACTACCTATTTGGCATTCGATCAGGCTTTTCGGTAGATCAGCAAGCTGATATAGCCGATTGCATGAACGATGGTCTGCGACGAGTTTACTCCGCACATAACTGGTCTTTCTTGCGTCCAGTTGCCGATGTAAGTACGACAGAGCCATACGCCACAGGGACAGTAACGGTCGCCGCAGGAGTAGTGACGCTAACCGGAGGAACGTTTCCGTCATGGTCTGCTTCTGGAGTATTTAAGATTGATAACCAATATTACTCGGTAGCGACCAGGGACAGCGATACACAGATTACGCTCGACTCTAATTCACTAACTGTTGCATCTGCCGAAAGTTATCAGTTGGCACGACCGGAAATTCCGCTTGATGCTGAATTTGATTCGGTGGCAAATGACAGTGATTTGACATATTACCCAAGCCCAGAATCTTGGTATCCGCCGGCGAAGTGGAGGCACGACTCAACTATTCGCCAGCTTGAGTCAAGCAATCCCGAAATAAGCCGACCAATCTTTTACTCGGTTCGAACGGTTACATTTGATCCGACGGTAGGAAGCCGAAAGGTGTTGGTTATGTACCCAACCCCAGATCAAGTTTATACGCTCCGGGTTCCGATGATCCTGCGTCCAGTATTGCTTGATTCCGTAAACCTATATCCGATTGGCGGTGAACTGCTAAGCCAAGTCATGCTAGAGGCTTGCTTGGCAGCAGCAGAGCATAATTTCGAGGAAAGAGAACATGTCCACGAAAAGCGGTTTATGGAATTGATCGGGTTAGCAATTCGCGATGACCAAGAACGAAGCTCGCCAACTTCGCTTGGTCCGGATGCTCCTCGAGATGAAAATTTCCAGTTCAGTACAGAAGATTATGCGTGCCGACTTCGAGAGCAGCGAATTGGCGCATTGACATTCGGCGGAGACACGCTGTAGATCACCACCAATAGGACCATATTATGTTTTCATCAGCCAAAGTTGACATTGTTACGGACGCTAGCGGAAATGCGGAAGTCTATCTGTCTCACGGAAATAATCGCCCGCCAAACGGATTTATCGTATGTATCAAGTATACCCCTGGAACAATCGATACCGGAGCTGATTTGACTATCACCGGAGAGGTAAGCGGAATTCCGGTACTGGCAAAGTCTGATGCCGGAACAAGCACTGTCTTTTACTACCCACGCGCTTTGGCAAATGCTGTTTCCGACGGCGCGGCGGCGACGAACTCAAGCGAATTCATTCCCATAAAGGAAGAAAGAATTAAAGTAGTCGTTGCTCAGGGAGGAAGTACAAAATCAGGTTCGATCGAGGTCATTCTAATAAATGATCCGCCTTACTAGTCCATGTCCCTATTTTTACTATTTCACTTCACAAAGGAACGTTAGTTATGCCGGGCAATAATGCACACAGAATTTTGAACACACTTCGCGATGCGGATCACACAATCAAAGATCCAGGCGCTGGTGGACGAATTTCAGTCAACAAGGATTTGGGAATTTGCGAGCTGGTAACCGCAGCAGCGGAAGCCAGAACGCTTGATAATCCAACCAAGGCTGGAATTACGCTTACGCTGCGAATGAAAACAGACGGTGGCGATGCAACTGTTACCGCCTCCAACGGATTCAATGTTGCTGGTAACACTGTAGCCACGTTTCAAGATGTTGGCGATCAACTCCACATGATTTCGGTATCCCATACAACAGGATATCGTTGGGAAGTGCTAGTGAACGTGGGAAGCGTAGGGTTAGCGTAGGACGACATCCGTAGTCAACGCACGTTCTATTGACCAGCCGTATCGCGTGATGCGGCTGTGGAGGACGGAGTACTTGATTCCAACTTCGGATGCCCAAGCGGCAAGGCATTGAGTTTTTCCGCGAAAGGTGATGATATGATTCTGGCTTGTATTGCGAGCTTGCTGGCTGCGAGTAGCCCAGTAGCAGTTGTCTTTGAAATACCCAAGACTGCCATCGCGTCTTTCGACGCTATGAGAACAGCCATGCAGCTACAACGTCCTGGCTGCTTGCATTTTAGCACACTTGCCATTGGAGGACCAATCTAATGGCGACAAAAGAGATAGTTTGGCCAAATGGCGTTGGCCGAGGACTTTCCTTTCGTCAAGAGGTAGGGAAGCGAGAGCAATACGCCTGTCCCTGGAGCATTAACTGTAGAACTCAGGATTTCACCGGCCGCCTACGTGGTGGCTCGTGGACTCCGGTTGCTGCAGCATCAACAGTAGGTGTCGTTCATAGTGGAGGCTATGTCGTTGCTTCACCAGGGGAAACTGCGCCAGGATCTAGCAGTAATGCAGACTGCATCTATCGGGACCGATTCATTCGACCAGCGAATCAAGCTATCTGGGCGAGCAGGATGGGCAGCTATACGGATTGGTCGATGGCATCGGATGTTAGCGATGTTGGTAGACCATTCGTTATGCAGCTATCCGAGGCTGGTGAATTGGGCGGAAATGTCATAGCCCTAGTTCCGCACAAAGATGCGTACTTATTGGCGGCAACTAGCAATTCACTATGGTCAGTTCGTGGTGATCCAGTTGCCGATGGCGGACTACAGAACGTGTCGAGAGATGTCGGTATGGTTGGTCCAAGGGCATGGTGTCGGGATCATCTTGACCGATACTATTTCCTATCTTCACATGGGCTTTATACAGTCTCAGCTAGTGGCGATGGTTTGCAGGGATTGTCGGAGGATGTTATTCCTGAGCAATTAACTGGAGTATCGGACGCGGACACTGTTCTTGAGTATGACCACTCAAAGCGTGGAGTCCACATTCATATACCGTCGGCTGAAGTTTCATGGCTGTTCGAAACCGATCGTAAAGCGTTCTGGCCGTTCAAGGTTGGCTATAACTCATCGCACATCGCGATAGGACCAATTCGAATGAATGATGGATCGTCATTCGGTAGATTGATAAGAATGCACGGAATAACCGCATCGAGTAGTGCAGATGTTACATGGAGGATTCTTGTTGCTGATACAGCCGAGCAAGTTGCAGCCAATGCTAAGGCTGCGATAGAATCGCTGGTAACGAGTAGTTCACCTTCAAACGTACACAGTAGCGGAACATGGACTGAGGGAATTAACCACCGAAGCTATCCGAGGGCAAGAGGAGTTTTCATGATTCTGCTGCTTTCATCCAGTGGCGAATGGGGATGGGAAGGTGCTTCGTGCGTTACAGAACCCAGTGGAGCATGGAGATAAAACATGCCGGATCAAGAAATTCCAAATATACCAGAGCAGAGTCCAGGTCAGAGTCCGATACTTCTTCCGCCAATTGTCAACCCATTTCTAAGCATTTGGTGGGCTACTCAGACTGTTTCTAATGTTCCTGAAAATGTCATGGGATGGTTGGTCGCCCAGGGCTATGAAATAACTGGAATTACTCAGGACACTTCAACTGTTCCACCAACAAACTACTTTTCTCTGACTCGGGAGGGCATGAAGCCACTAAATGTTCTCTTGAGTCTTTGCAATAGTTATACGGTTGCAGCCAATGATGCGAGGGAAGCCAATCAAATAAGATACAACGAAGTCCTGGTGAACTGGACTGAAATGATTTCAACATCGCATGATCAGTTCGATGCTCAAACTGAGGAACAAAACGCGCAGGCTGGCTTGTTCCTAACCGACCTAGACGGCTACATGAATGCGATTGAGACGCTAATTGCCGATAACCAATCTCAGCTTGCACTCGACGCTACTGAGGCAAAGGTATCGTTGGTAGTGATGGATTCACGATTGACGGAGCTGGAAGACAACGCCTCGGCAACGGCTGACATCATCAATGACCTATTGGCTGGTTTATCAACCAATGTCGATAGCTATGTCACCGAACTTGGGACAATACTGAGTCAGCTTGAAACTGACTATACCGCGATCGAAACAAGCCTTAATTCAATCAAAACATCTTCAGGAACACTTGTTGACGCATTTGCTGGAAGTTACCAGTCAATTCTAGATCAGTTAGAAAGCGACTACGATCTTCATGCGATTACAGCGCGAGCGCTCCTGGATGATCTAGGATCAACGGACCTCGCTAGGATAAACGAACAGTTTGCTTCGCAATTATCTGTTCAACTGCAATCGCTGGTTTCTCGTGGATTGTCAACAGCGACACTCATCAATGACATCACTGAACGCAACCATCGCGATCGAGACGAGCAAATTCAAGCCCTCAACGACCGCTTGGCGCGTGAAAAGCTACAGAATCAACACACGCTGTACCAACAGCAGTTCGGCATGAGAGCCAGAAAAATGGATGCCCTCAGCCAGCTTCACGGAATTCGCCAAGAAATTCTGAAGTACCAAGCTTCGCTTATCAGTGGAGTTTATGCCCTACTTCAAGAAACAAGAAACAGGATCATAGCCGGGAAGCAAGCTATTCTGGCTGCTAGGGATGCTTACGCGAGACTAAGCATCGAAGTAAATTCAACATTGCTGCAACAACTTCAATCCGCTTTGACTGGTGTTTTGGGAGGTAAGGAGCGGTTCTCGACCCTGCTAATGCAGAACGCCAACGTGCTTTCAGAGCATAAACATCGTGCAATTGTCGAGCGCATGAACACTGCTATCCAACGACTAGATGGATGGAAGTCTGTTGCGGCTGACAACAGGCAATTGATGGCATACCAGCTCGACGAGCGCAACAAGCTTTTGGTTGGTCTATACTCGTTCGTCGAAAGGCGAGACGACATAGCCCCAGAGTGGAAAGACATGGCAACAATGATTGCCAGCCTAGGCGACAGTGCTGGAGGCTGGGTAACACCGTAGTTTTTTAGAATCCGTTTCAAACCATAAGGATACTTTATCGTGGCAAATCCAACGATGCTTCCGGGCGACCTTATCGTCGCTGGCGATCTTCGAGTAAATGGCGCAGTCAACCCGAAGATAGCAAAAGGAAACCTGATATTGCTCGCTGAACTTCAAGCGTTTCCAATTCCACTGACAGATTTCCGTGTCTGGGATGCAATGCAGACACTACTTCCAGGAACTCCATCGGCGGACGATCTTGGCTTGGTCGGAGGAACATTCGGAACAGCTACGCCATCAATTCGTACCGAGGACCTGAAGGCACTCGGGGCGACAAACAAGCGAGCAAGATTCTTGGTGCAACTTCCTTGGGAGTATGTGGCTGGAGAAACTGTTACGCTCAGATTTAAGGCTGGAATGATTACGACAGTTGCAGGAACATCTGCAACACTCGACTGCGAAGCGTACAAGCTTCAAGACGATCCTGACGATGCGATTGGATCGGACCTTGTTACCACATCGGCAACATCGATAAATAGCCTGACGTTTGCGAGCACTGATTTCGTCATAACGCCAACATCGCTATCGCCTGGCGATATTTTGGATGTGCGAGTTACGATAGCCGTCAATGACGGAGCAAGCGGAACTGCTGTCATTGCTGCCATAACTAGCGCGAAGCTGCTAGCGGATGTTCGATAGTGTTTCGGAAGCGGCGTCGTCCAACCCCTAACTTCAAGATTCCTCCGCCTTTCAATCCTATCCAAGGCGAGAATGCCAATCTTCGGCAAGATGGCATATCGCCGTTTTGTGCGATGATGCAGATAGTGGAGGAAGATACTTACGACAACTATGTTGTTTGTCGCGGGTTCGATCCGCGATTTCTGCGATTCATGGAGAGCATATCGGTTGCAAAGCCATTTGGGAAACGCACCCCAGGAACGTATGAGGTCGCTGAGATATACCCGGCGTTCCTGCCGACTCAAGGCAATGCGAATTTCATGGACTTCAGGCAGGTGGTTTATGTGCCTCCGTCGCCTGCTGATGTTCAGTGGCGAGTCGGTCAGAACCCAGGAGTTGTAGAAAACGGCTTAGAAGGAGGTCAGCCTGGAGAGTTAACTGACGCCATTGAAATACTGTACGATCACAATGGAAAGGTCATTAACTGGATATTGATCGACAGTAACAAAGATCCAGGAGTGATGATTCAGGGAGAGCTAATAGCATTAGGGGACGGAGAAGGTCCATACACTGGGAAGCAGGTCGGAACAATTACTGTCAAGGTAGCGTCATGTAGTGAGGGGGAATTGATTAACACCGATGTCGAAGTTGTTGACTGGTCGGGGTGCGTTTTCGATTTGCCTTTCGAAGACCTTGAGGGAGTTTGGGTATGGGCTTCCAAGGGCGTTGCGGAGAGTCAAGATCCTGAAGCCGAAGCTGGCGAGCTTACTCCATGTCATTGGACCGCTGACGATAGGTGCTGTGTCTAATGCCAACTGCCAGATGTTGTTGCGGTCCATGTTTGATTTCCAGCGATGATTTCAATCGCGCAGACTCGAATCCGCCATCGGGAAATTGGATCGTCGTAGATGGCGAATGGGAAATAGCATCCAATCGACTTCGATCAATCGAAGAGGGTCCAATTGTTACGACGATTCGGCAAGACGCGTCCAGTCGACCCAATTCAGAATACTCCATTCGAGTCTACTTCAAGGCGCTCAATCTAAGTGAGGGCGCTAGCTTCGGCGTCATCTGTGGTTATATCGACGAAAACAATTTTTCATGGGTTAGGTTTGATGCGATCGGCGGGTCAGTCTATCCGACGTTTTACAATCGTTCAGGCGGTTCTGACGCGTTGGTAATGGACATCACTACGCACCCAGCAGGAATCGGATTTCCAATCGATACCGGGGGTGGACAAAATACTTGGGAAGGAAAAGTCTGCTACAGCGAAACCGACTGGACTGTAGATAGTGGAACCAGCGAAGAGAGTGGCTACGGAATTCAGAGTGTTGGTAGCGAGCATCCTTGGACGGTCGGAACCGAAGGTGGTCAAGACCGCTTGCCATCGGTCGGTGGAATGGTAGGGTTTCTCTGGGGAGAGTTCGACAACTGGGCGTTCCACAAACACTGGGAAGCCAAGTCATCGTGTGATTATTGCTCTTGCCTGTGCATCAATCCGAACGACATTGACGACTACATTGCAATTCCTGAAATTCTGCTAGTCACGTTCGTACCTCAGTTCGATCCACTGGACTATCCATGCAGCCTAAACAATGCGACAGTGCAAATCCATCAGGTTACTAGCGTCGGTGAGGTGTATCTGTCACCCACTAAGCGAGTATGGTCTAACGAAAATATTGAGGTTGGCGACGGAACGCCTGCGGACGCAGTTGTTACTTTGCGATGTCATTCTGCAGCCGGGACACTTGAAGACAGATTCACACTTTCTCTGAAGATACCGAGTACTAGCGGATCTTACAGTTGGGGAACCGACTTGGAGGGAGGAGTCCCGTTTGCCTACGTTGACTGGGATTTATCAACCTGCGACCCAATCAATTTAGTATTTGGGGATCTGGCAGCAAACAGCCTATCTACGTGCGAGACGATTCCAGGTGGTGGACCATACAGTGAGTACGGCTATAAATTTCCATTGTGTGTTGGCGATGGATGCTTGGCTCCTCAGACACCGGAACTTGAAGCCTTTCTTTATTCGCTCCGATGGAAGTTGGTAGTCACTGAGCCATGAGAATGATAACGATCGAATCGCTGCCAGCTATCGACTTGCCTCGCCCGAAGCGCGAGTTGTGCGTTCTGGTTGTGGCTCCAAACGATAGACCTAAAAAAGAACTGCTCATAACTGGCGATCGAATTAGTCGATACTCGCAGCAATGCGGGGCGGATTATCTAGTGATCGACAAGTTGCCACCAGTCGGGCATGCTTGCGCGTACAAGCACGTACTTTCGCAGGTCGCACCACTCTACGCACAGACGCTAATGGTTGATACGGACATAGTTATTCGCGACAACTGCCCCAACATTTTCGCTGAAGTGCCGATAGGTCTTTGGGGCATGACCGACGACTTGCCGCGGATCAGAATGTGCGGCGGATCCGAATGGATCGATCGAGAATGGGTTAGTGTCTGCGATGCACTTGGATTATCCATAGAGTTAGCAGCCACATGGAATAGCGGACTCGTAATCGCGCCTCCGGACGCCTATCGCGAATACCATGCCCCCTCTGTGCCAGTGCCGAATTTATGGTGTGTCGAACAGCACGCCTTCACGCACGAACTGCTGAAAAATCCTTCGCGAGTCCACACGCTTCCGATGATTTGGCAAGCTGGATATCCCTGGATCGATTTTTTGGACGCAGCTCAGTATTCGCACACGATCCACATCAACGGCTGCCATCATCATCCGACTAGGTTGGCTCTGCTGGAGCATTTCTGCCAAGACCATCCGCCCCCGATACCAGATGAGATCCTGAAAACCATTCGATCCGCTGACTGGGCTCCCTGGTGGGTATCTATGCGACGAGACAAGCGGCCGGTTCGAAGAATCGAGCCAAGTGATGGTATCGTTATCGAGGCAAAGCCATGCGAATGCCCTGTATCTGGATGGTGCGATCGTCACGCGCTGATGAAACACGACAACTGGCATCAGCTTTGCCAGCGAAGCGAAAAATATAGGCGTGCCTGGGATGCCGGAAGAGGTCCAGGGCAGCCAAAGCAACCCCTTACCGTCGACGAAAAGAAAAAGAGAGCCAGCAGAATAGCGGATCGAAACGAAAAGTCAGCAGCGGCTTGGCGAGCCCTCCATCGATACGCAGTTGATAATTATCTGTGCTGGGATGAGATAGAGGCTGCGAGATGGTATCGGAAAGAATGGCTGCGGACGATCCCTCGGTACGGCTGCAAGTGCCAAGAACACTGGCGAGAGCTTACCAAGAAATTCCCGCCAGATTTTTCGAGCGCCAAAGCGTTCTTCGAATGGGGATGGGCTCGACACAACGATGTTAGCACAAATTATTCGAAGAAACCGACTATTTCGCTTGCCGACGCTTACTCGCTACACTGGACAGGCTATCAGTTAGAATTACACCGAACATAAGGTAATTGACAATGGCAATAAGGTTCAAACACGACGCGGCAGCGATAATTCCACCATCTAATTCGTCTACGCGAAAGTATGGTCAGTCTCTCGTCATGCAGCAGCAGCAGCAGAAGTATCAGTCCCAACAGGCTGGATACGATCGCATGTTCGATGCTTATCGGCAGCAGACGGCGAATCAGTTCCAGCGTGAAAGAGACTTGAATCAGCAAGCATTCATGGCTGGCAGAGACAAGGACCAAAGAGATTTTATCGCCGCTCGGGACCAAACGCAGTTTGATCAGCAGCAAAAGTTGATTGACCAACAACGTCAAGCAAAATTCATGGATGACGCCAGGAGGATGAGTAGCGGAATGATCATGGACGACATCCAGAACGGAGCCTACGATCCTGCGACAAGCAGAAAATTACAACAGAACCTTGTTGCAGAGTCTGAAGCATTGGGCAATCCTCATCTTGACGCTACTCAGCGAGCAGAGATCCTTGATAAGATTCGCGCTGAGAGATCGGCACTAATGGCTAATCGAATGGAAAAGCCGCCAGCACCAACAGCCCAAGACTTGCACGACCAGAGTGTTGTTTACCAAGATGGTATCGCTGGGCAAACAGACAAGAATGGCATGTTCGTTCCGCTACCACAACAGACAAAGCGACCAACATCAGCCGAAGATGCTTTCAAATCAGATCCGAAATTGGCTGATAAGTATTTCAAAGATGCAAAAGACATAGTCACAGGAGGCGGAGAAACGCCTTACGACGAGGATGCTAGGAAAAAAGCAATGGATATGGCTAAGAAGTTGTACGAGCAGGACAACAATCTTGGCACACCAACGCCAGCTCCGGAAATGCCTGGTCAGTCGCAGGCTCCAACTACTCCAGATGCAACGCAATCAATTTTAGATCCGTCGATTTCTGGTCAACCACAGACTCCGGAAGATTCTCGAAAGGCTGCCATGCACGCTGAAATGCTTGCCCGAGGATATCAGTTGATAACACCTAGCGATGGAGGTCGTCCGTACTATTACCATCCAGGCAATAACCCAACGCCAGCTCCGGAAATGCCTGGTCAGTCGCAGGCTCCAACTACTCCAGATGCAACGCAATCAATTTTAGATCCGTCGATTTCTGGTCAACCACAGACTCCGGAAGATTCTCGAAAGGCTGCCATGCACGCTGAAATGCTTGCCCGAGGATATCAGTTGATAACACCTAGCGATGGAAGTCGTCCGTTCTATTACCATCCAGGCAATAACCCAACGCCTACACCAGAACTTCTTGGACAATCTCCGGAAACTCCGTCGCAAGAGCAATCGGCACAGACACAAAGCAATTGGCCGCCGCCTGCATCTCAAGAAAATGTGAGTCCTTCGTCAACTCCAATAACAGCAGATGAATTCAATTCAGGCAATCCAGCAAAATCTTCACCGGCACCAGACTTCTCAGCACTGGCGTCAAGCGCCCAAACAAATCAAAGTCGAGGAATAATCAAGAATTTACAAAGCATCTATCAACAGCAATCGCCGGACGTTCAGCAAGCGATCGCTGTTTACTTGGACAAGAATTCTACCGACGCTGATTTCCAGCGAGCAGAACAACACTTGCGATCGAAGGGAATAGATGTTTTGAAATTGGCTCCTCCTCCTCCAAAGGGAAATTGGGATTCAATGATCGACACCCAAAGATCACTAAGCGGCGTTCGATAACATTCACCAAATAGATAGTCAGTAAATTATGGAAACTCTTATTGATCGAACGAAACGACTTCGAAATCAAGAGGCGACTTCAAATGATGCGGTTGATCCTCGAGAACAAGCAATCATTGATAGTCATACTAGTAAGGTTCCAAGCGACGATTTTTTGCTCCAAAGAACAGCTAAAGCAAGAGCCAATTCTGAAATAGAAGGTCGTCGTCAATCTAGAGCTTACGCTGAAGCAGCGCCTTCTGAGATTGCTGATCCAGTTAGGGAAATGCTGAACAATTTGGACGATCGATGGAGAGTTCTAGGAATCATGCGCAAGATGACTCCAGAACAGAGAGATGAAGCGCTCAGGCTAGCCCCAGGAATTGCTCAGCAAATTGGCGATGATCGCGGTGGCGGTTTGATTCGATTTGGAGACGCATTGAGTGATGGAGTTGCCAGAGTTTCGCAGCCGGTGATGGAACTGATTGGAATTGGAGGAACGAACGAGGAGATCGATTATATTCGCAAGTTAGAAGCGACATCGCAAGAATTTAGTGCCGCGCGACCCGACGATCCCTGGTATGAGCGTGGACCACTTCAAGCGACCGAAATGGTTCCGTGGATGACAACCATCGTCGGCGGCGCAGGTCTAGGACGAGCAGCCGCTACAGGAGTTGCTGGTAGATTTGCGGCCGGAAGAGCAGCCGCCCAAGGTCTTACTGCAAGGCAAGCGGTTATCGCTGCGGGAGAGTCTGCTATTCCAGGTCAGCTTGGACGTTCGGCAATACTAACTGCTGGCAGGGCTGGAGAGCTGGCTGGAATGGTTACAGCCAATGCTCTTGCCGGCGGATATGCTCAAGAAGTCGATCAGCTAAAGCAGATTGGCATGGAAGATGGCGTGAAGATGCGACTTCTTGCTGCAGGAACTTCAGCAGTAGTTGGGCTCATTGAGGGCCTTGTCCCAAACCCAATCAAATCTGGTCCAGTTCCATTGACTCGGGGAGCCGCTGTAGCTGCCCGTCAATATCTTTGGGAAGCGGTCAAGAGAGCCCCAGCGGAAATGTCCGAGGAATACCTTCAGGGTGTCACCAGTGGTCTCGGTCAACACGTCGCCCAGTACATCGATGAAAACGTACAGGACAAAACAGTAGGAGAGGCATTCGCTTTAGGATGGGAGCAAACCAAGGACGCTGCATTACCAATGGCGTTTCTGCTTGGAGTTCCTGCTGTGGGCGGTGCTGGAATGTCTGCCGCCAGGGCACAGCGACTAACCAAACTTCAGGAAATGAGATCCAAAGGGTTCATTTCTGAGGAGGAGGCTAAAGCATGGGGAATTGAAGGCAAAAACCGCAAGGAGCGACTTGCCAATGCTGATAATGAGATCCAGGAGCTTCAAAGCCAACCAGAAGAACCGCCGCCGCTACCAGATCAGCCCACCGCGCCCCCGCCGGTTCCACCCCAGGGTCCGCCTCCACTTCCAGGATCGGGCCCAAATCAATCGCCTCCACCATCACAGCCTGGAGGTCCACCGCCTTTACCAGGATCGAAGCCGCCGCTACCAACCGAGCAAATTGGATTGAAAGGCATGGGGTCCGGAATTTCGTCTGGGCTATACGATTCGATGTTCGAGCGGCTCCAAGCCGGTAAATACCCAGGAATTTCTAAGACGCCGGCGGATGATGCTGTTGCGGCCGAACACGCTCGAGAGCCATTCAAGACAGCAGACGAAATTCGCCAGTTCATAAATGACGGTAGCCGTCCTATTTCTGCGCAGCAGCAGGAGTTGACGCAAGAGGAAGCCTACAAGCTGATGCAAGATAGAATTGCACAGCGGCGCGGACAGGTTCAGCCGACGTCACCGGTTGCATCCGAACAGACTGATGTGGAAACGAAGCCAGGCGAAGAATCCCAGGTAAAACCGAGCGAAATCGATCAAGCGGCGCCGCCAATTGGCGACAAATACGCAAACATCAGAACCGTGGATCAATGGGGAAGGACTATCAATCCGGACACGCTCAAATCTAGGCAGGAATTTTTCGATCTCGCTAAGCCAGGTTTGGAGTTCTCGCATAAGGACTACAAAGGTCAAACGTTCAAGGTTCAAGATGATGGAACGCTGTTGAATTCGTCCGGTCGGAAAATGGGCAACGTCCTGGAAATGGCTAATACCATCAAGCCTGGAGACGTTACATGGCTGGCATCTGTTCCACAACAGCCGAAAGGAGGTGGTCCAGCCACGACTCAGGCGGAACAGGTGCCGCCTGCAACTAAGCAAGAACCAGTAGACACCGCTGCACAAACGCAGGGAAAACCGAGCGAAATCGATCAAGCAGCGCCGCCAATTGGCGACAAATCTGGCTGGGATGTTGTTTCCGGTCCAAACGGTGGGCTTTTCCGAGAAGATCCAAATGCGACTACTCCAGCAGAGAAAGCTCGTACTCGAGTTCCTGTTGATCCATCGGAGGGCGTTGCCCTTTTAACCAAGGATCAGTGGGGAAAGCCGATCAAGCCAGAGACTTTTGCTGCGCGCCAAGAGTTTGTCGATCGAGCTAAGCCAGGAACAGAGTTTGAGATTGAAGGATTCAAGGGCTCTAAGTTCAAGGTCCAGGACGACGGAAAATTGCTCGAGACTAATTCCAAACGAGTAATGGGCGATGTCCAGTCACGCGCCAACATGGTCGAGCCTGGGCAAATCAAGTGGATTACTGAGCAACCGTCGGCATCTGTTCCACAACAGCCGAAAGGAGGTGGTCCAGCCACGACTCAGGCGGAACAGGTGCCGCCTGCAACTAAGCAAGAACCAGTAGACACCGCTGCACAAACGCAGGGAAAACCGAGCGAAATCGATCAAGCAGCGCCGCCAATTGGCGACAAATCTGCACCACCGGCACCATCATTGCCTCAACCGAAAACGCATGAAGAAATAGAGTCCCTTCCGAAAGAGTCCTTGTACGGAACGACAGCCGGAGGCAAGAAGTTCATTGCAGTTCGTGGCGAAGGAAAACGCGGCGGAGATCGTTTATTTGAAACGATCGAGGAAGCTAAAGCTCACGTCGAGAACCAAAGGGTCATTGATCAACAGACCGAGGATAATCGAAAGAAGCGAGAGGCTGTTGAAGCTGAAGAAGCCAAAATGGAATCTGATTACGTTGCTTCATTTCAAGGGTTCCACGAAGGAAATCCTAGAGAGTTTGGACGCGCCAGGAAAGTCCTTGACGTTCAGAGAAACTACCGCGACAAGGTGCAAACTCGAAAGCAGATCATCGAACAGTCCGTAGCCGATGGTGCAACGATAGTTGACGGACGGCTTGAGCGTCCAGATGGAACATCGCTTGGATCGGAATCGCTAACAAAAATAGGAATTCAGTACGCCGAGCATTTGATTTCCAAGAAGCCCGAGCAAGTCAAGCCAGAATCCAAGTGGCAAGCCGAAACACTCGCCAAACTGGAAACTGTTCCAGCACTCAAAGGCTCAAAGTTCGAGTCTGATGAAAAAACAGGTACGGTGAAAGCTACTCGACCAGACGGTCTTACGACTACTTTCCATTTCAATTCCGACGAAGAACTAGCTGCAGCAGCCCGGCGAAAAGGGAAAAACTCCAAGGACATTCACGGATGGCATGTTCGGCAAGATGGAGAAAGCCACATCTACATTCGTTCGGATGCCAACCATTCAAACATCCTTAACCACGAAGTAATGCATTGGCTTCAATCCAGTGGCGTTGTAACTAAGGAGGAAATCGACCAGCACGGTGGCGGTGAGAAGATGGCGGTTGACTATGGCAACTGGGCTGAAAAGAAACAGCGAGCAAAGAATTCCGTATTTCAAAAGGTCTACGACGCACTGGAAGCAGTCTTTTCGTCTCAGCGACGGTTCTTTGAAGAAGTTGGGCAGCGGCAAGCCGAGACACAGAAGAAGCCACAAGCATCTAAAACCGTTGAGAGAACTCGCGATCGAGTCGCTGCGGCTACCGCTGAAGGTATTACGCCGTACGTCACTGTACTTCGGACGCTTCCAAATGGTCGCCGCCAGTATGAGGCTTATAACCCGAAGACCGGAGATAAGATTGCTACAGGAAATGTCATTGCAGGCCCAGGGAGTGTTCCGCACAAGCTCAGCATGCGTAAAGGTCGATATCAGTCTGTCGATACTGCGTTGTACCCAATAGCTGAGTCGGATACGTTTACTCCGCAATGGTACGAATCAGAAGCCTCGAAGTACGACAAAGAAACCGACAAGAGAATTACTGAGGCAGACCAACGAGAACAAGCAGGAAAACCGAAATCCAAGCCGAACAAAACTGACAAGGATGGTGCAAATAAAGTTAACGTCGATTCTGGTGCAGAAATTAAAGTTAAGAAACCGAAGTTCTCTCCTGGTCAATCCGTAGTCAAGGTCGTTAATGGCAATCGCAGTCAAGTGTGGACGCTAGACACTCGCGCTCCTGCTGGATCGGGGTACGACTGGTACGCAAGCGATATCCATGGAGACAAGATCAACCTTAGCGAAAATGAAATGGAGCCTGCCACTCCGGAAGATGGCGCAGATCAAGTTAACGTCGATTCTGAGTCCAGCGGGAGTCTTAGTATTGATGAGTTTGCTGACATCTTCGCAAACCCAGAGCAGGCATCGCCGAAAGCAAAGACGAAAGCAAAGACTAAGACAAAACGACCAAAGCTCAGTGATGACGATGTTGCTGACCGTCTGTTTGACATACAAGACGGTGATTCTCTAGACCTGCCGCTGTGGAGAGCTGGAGAGGTCAACGATGCTCAAGGAGCGTTTTACTCTCCACGATCAGAGCGTTCGCTGCGATATGGCAGGAAAGCGGATCGCGTTCGGGTAAAACTCAAGTCTGTCCTAGTTGCTGAAACCAAGGAAGATGCAGCCAAGTCGCTTGGAGTACAGGCGGAGTTTTATGACGCACAGGACAACACTTCAGAGGATCAAGACCCTGACGCACTGTCAGACATTGTGTTGAAGGAAGCTGCCCAAAGAAGCGGATACGATGGCATCGTGTTTCGAATGGACGGAATGGGATCGCCAGAGGTATATGCGTTTCCGGAGACAAAGCCTAAGAAAACAGGCGAGAAGAAGACTCCAAGCGAAGGTATACAGGAAGGACTAGACGAAGCTAAGGCTGGTGCCGACCTGATTCGCAAGGGATTGAAGGATTTGAAAGACAGTGCTTTCTCTGGTCCGCCAATTAACCGTGACATTGCAGTTGGCATGGGGATGATGGCAAACGGTCTTATCAAGGCAGGTAAGTACAAATTCATTGAGTTCATTGATGAAGCGGTCAAGTTGCTTGGCGCTCCAGCGGTTCGTTATTTAGGACCGTACTTAGAAGCTGGCTGGAATAAGAAATCCGAAACAGATAGCAGGCTAGATAAGGCTACCAGTGTTGCCGAATACCTGAGCGAACCTGAAGCACTTTATACCGTTGAAGGTGAAGAGGGCATGATTGCCCGCGTGTTCAAGCATAATGATGGATTCTCCGTCAACGTGACCGACACGGATTCTGGCATGAGCGGGGATCAAGTTCGCATTTTTCCGACGCTTGAGCAAGCCAAGACACACGCAGACACCATCAAGCCGTCATCAGATTACGGAACAGTCGAGTCTCCTAATCGCGTTGAACTTGGAAGGTACTTTGCCAGTCGATTCGCAGAAGGAGCGTCTTACGTTCGAATCACAGATGCTCGCAGGGAAGCAGCAGAGTTAATTGGTGGCACTCCAAAGGATGGCACTTCGGCAATCAAGGATATTGACGAAGCTGTAGAGATTGGTGTTGTACGACATGCCCGAGACATCGCCCAAAGCGGTTTGTCCGATAGCGAGATCTACGATCAACTTGTGGATCTCTACACTCGACAACCAAACCTTGGAACTCGCACTAGCACGTCGATGGCCGAGCAAGCTTACAGCACGCCTGCGCCATTGGCCTATGTTGTCAACAAAAGAGCTGGCATAACAACAGACGATACCGTTTACGACTCTTCAGCAGGAAACGGAATGCTGCTGATCGTCGGAGGAACGAGGTACGCAAATGAACTGAATCCCGACAGAGCGGAGTCGCTTCGTGGACAGGGCATTGAGACCACCAGCGAGGATGCTACTGAATTCGAAATTGGAAAGCCAATCGACGCACTGGTAATCAATCCGCCATTTGGCCAGGTCAAGAATGACGCTGGAAAGCCAGTTCAGTGGAACATCGACGGAGTTCGCACGGACAAGATTGACCATGCAATAACACTTCAATCGTTGAAGGATATTCCAGAAGATGGCAAGGTAGCAATTATCATTGGTGCTAAGGGCTTTGAAAAGAGAGAGCCCAAAGCGGACAGCCAACGAGGCGTTGCGTACCTTGGAGAAAAGAAGTTTTACGACACGCTGTACGATAACTACAACGTAGTCGATCACTTCACTGTACATGGGGATCTGTACTCTCGTCAGGGTGCATCATTCCCGGTAGACGTGATTATTGTACAAGGCAAGGGCAAGAGCCAGCGACCAAAACCTTACAACATTACTGGCGGGGGTATTCCATCGGTTATCAAAACTTGGGAGGAACTGAAAGATGCAAAACTACGGCCCATCACTGGCGCTAGCAGTGCCAGTATCAGAGGGAACAACGCAGATGACTCCGCTTCAGTGGGAAGCGGGAATGCGAGCGCGACTTCGAGCGATGCAAAAAAACCATCCTCAGAATCTTCTAGCGGAAGAGTGGGAGGGAAGGACAGGGGAGTCACTAGACCTGAAGGACTGGGGCAACCTAGTGGACAGCCTGGAGTTTCGAACACGACTGATGGAAAGAAACCAACTTCCGGAAAGTCCGATGGAAATCAATCAGGAAGAACTAATACCCGACAGCGAAATGCTGACAGACCCAGTGGACCTGATAGCGGCGATCGCTTAAAGCCAGACGAAACAGCAGAAACAAGTTATCAGGTCTCTTATCGACCTGGATCAAACAATGCGAGTGTTGACACACTCATCCCCCGCAACCACCAGTCTGCCGTAACAAAATCGCTTGAGTCCGTTGCCGACATCTACGGTGACATTGATGAGTTTGTAGCAAGTGAACTCGGATACTCAATGGATGAACTTGCGGACGCATTCTCTGCGGAACAAGTCGATGCTTTAGCGCTCGCAATTGCCAGGCACAAGGATGGCGGTGCATTCATCATCGGCGATCAGACAGGTGTTGGAAAAGGTCGTGCTGCTGCTGCCATGATGGTTTACGCCAATCGGCAAGGATTGATCCCGGTATTCGTTACCGAGAAGCCAACGCTTTATGCTGATATGGTTCGAGACTTAATCGACATTGGAATAAGCACTGAGGACGCTCCGTTTAATGTCTTGATGACCAATTCACTTTCAGGTAAAGACGTTGTTCCACTTCCTGACGGGCGAAGTCTAAAGCAATCGCCTACCGCAGCTCAAAAGAATCTAGCCAATGCAGTTAAAAGCGTGCTTGATGGAGGAGTGCTTTCTGTTGAAGGAAAGGGCAAGAACGCGGAGACTGTTGAGTACAACGCGATCTTCACAACCTACAGCCAGTTGCAGCCAGTGAAGCAAACAGCACCAGAACGATTTCAAAAGCTCAAAAGCATTTCTGATAGGTCGTTCTACATTTTGGATGAAAGCCACAATGCTGGTGGCGGTGCAGACAGCGACCCTAACGCTAACCAGGAACGCAGAAGCAATGGGCAAGAGGCAACCGTCAGTCGCGCAGAACTCGTAAGAGATTTGATTGGAACTGCGGCTGGTGTTTACTTCTCGTCGGCAACATACGCCAAGCGATCCCAGACGATGGGGCTCTATGCTCGAACTGGAATGACTGCGGCAACAAACAATGACGCTGCAAAGCTATCTGAAGCGATAGCCACTGGCGGAGTTCCATTGCAACAAGTTGTCTCCGAGCAGCTTGTTGAATCCGGAATGTACTTGCGGCGAGAACGTTCGTTTGACGGTGTTGAGTTTGCTACCAAGACGGTTGGAGTTGACCTTTCAAACCTTGACAACGTTTCGGCAATATTCAATGCCATCAACACGCTAGACAAGTACGCGCAAGATGCGATTAAAGAGTTGCAGGACGAAATAACTTCGGCTGGTGGAGCAATTCGGGACACTGAAGCCACAGGCCAAGCTGGAATCGAGTCAACTTCGTTTTCTTCGATCCTGCACAACTTAGTGGACCAGATGTTGCTAGCCGTCAAAGCTGATGCCGTAGCCGATGAAACGATTGCTTCTATCAAGGCTGGTGAATCACCTGTCATCTATGTGGACAGCACCCTTGAGGCTGCACTGAAGCGACAAGTGGATGATATGAACGTCAAAGCTGGAGACGAGATCGACTTTTCTTACCGCGATCTTGTACGAAGGTACCTAGAAAGAAGTCGAGAGTACACAGTACGTCGAGACCTTGAAGACGCAGATTCGGTTGAACGAGTAAGGCTTACAGACGATCAGCTAGGTCCAGCAGGAGTTGCAGCCTACGAACGAGCGTTGGATATGATTGCCGAATTCGAAGGCAACATGCCAGCCTCTCCAATTGATTGGATACGCAAGCGAGTAAACGATGCTGGCTACTCGATTGGAGAGATCACAGGAAGACAAGTTGTTCTTGAATACGGAAATGACGGCAAGGTTAGACTTGGAAAGCGACCCGACGAAGAGGCTGGCGCGGGAGGGCGAACAGCTACGGTTGCTAAGTTCAATGCTGGTGAACTTGATGCTGTGATAATCAACCCGTCTGGTTCGACCGGGATATCCATGCACGCCTCGGAGAAGTTCAAGAATCAAAAGCCTCGGCACATGATTATTGGCCAGCCGTCTCGCAATATCGACACGTTCATGCAGGCTCTTGGTCGCGTGCATAGAACTGGGCAAGTAGTGTTGCCGCGATTTACTCTGATGATGACCGATGCACCGGCTGAGATCCGACCCGCGAGCGTCTTGGTTAAGAAACTTGCCAGCCTTAACGCAAATGTGACTGCCAGTGCAAAAGGTTCGGTTAGCTTTGATGCCCCAGATGTCATCAACATTATCGGTGATCAAATCGTTGCCGAGTATTTAGCCGACAACCCTTTATTGGATCTTGCAATTGGAGGCATCGTTTCTTTAAGGTCAGACGGCACGCCAAGACGTAATCCAGGGATAGCCAAAAAGGCCAGTGGCCGAATGGCGCTTAGGCCAGTCGCAGAACAGCAGCTATTCTGGGATTCTGTTGTTGCTTCGTACAACGAGCTTGTTGACGAACTAAATCGCATTGGCAAGAACCCACTCGTGGCAGCAACACTTGACTTGCAAGCAAAGACACTGGAGTCTACGACAATATTTGAAGGCGATGCAACTTCTGCAAACGCATTCTTGCAGCCAGCATCTATTGAGCTTGTTCGAGCCAACAAGCCTGGATCGCCAATGGCTTCAGCAGGAGTGACTGAAGCGATCACGACATTTTACGGTAAGCCTGTAACTCGATCGGTAGCTATCGAGTGGCTACGCGCAACACAAAAGGAAGTCCGAGAAGCTTACGCGGAGTACGTGGCTGCACAAACAAAAGACTTAAGCGGAGAGGAGCTGACAGCCACACAAGAGTCGATGGAAAAGGAAGGAAACACAAGACTCACAAACCTAATGAACAGACTGCAAGATTTTGCTCCCGGAATGGCTGTTTCGGTGTACGACAAGAACGGCGACGGTTCAGTGCAGGATGTTGTCCCAGGATTTGTAACAAAGGTTAAGCGATCAAAAGGTGGAAACCCGCTAGCTAGTTCGAAGTGGTCTATAGAGGTCGCCATTGCTTCACCAGACCGCGTTGCCAAGTCTCCGTTAAGCAGAACAGGAGAACAGCAACCAGAAGGAATAGAAGGGTATCGCGAGTTCCTGACTAACAATGAATTGATCAACGATAAATTGCTCAAGGAATTTGAGGAAACAGACTCGTCTCCAACCGAACAAAGATACATCGGTGTTGGAAACATATTGGCCGCATACTCCCAGCTCGGAAAAGCTGGAGGCCAAATAACATTCTTCACCGACGCCAACGGAAACGTGCGACGAGGCGTTTTGATGCCACGCTCGTTCAACGTTGACCAATGGGCGGATGCTCGGCCTGTAGTGCTTGATACTGTTCAGGATGTTCGGCAGTTCCTTGCTTCGGGAAGCTACCTAAACACTCCTGATAAAGCACTGAATCTAATGATGATTCGTGGCGATCTTGTTCTTCGGGCTCCAAAAGCTAAGTCGCGAGGAGGGAAGTACACGCTCAACTCTGCAATTCTCTCCGCAGCAGCACCACTTGAGTTTGTTTCAATTGGAAGCCGCATGGAAATGGTGGTGCAAGATAAGTCACAGCAAGACGCTGTGTTGTCGGCAGTTATGTCAGTCGCGTCTTTGCAAGCTGATTCCGACAAAAACTTAGCAAGGCAGATCAAAGCGGCATCTGACTCTCTTCGCAACCAGTCCGGAGAAACCGATGTCCTCTACCAAAAGACCAGCGTAGACCCACAGATCGTTGTTCAGGCAACCGATCTTGCTATTGACGCCCAGGACGCTGGAATCGAGTCGTTTGACGAACTGGTGGCATTCTCGGTCAAAACGGTCGGAGAACAGCGTACGCGAGATCTGGGGCAGTATTTGGCGGCTGCCGGGGACATGCTCGGGC
>ERZ724522.86-NODE-86-length-51161-cov-15.718781_pt1 | contig 51161 bp, 61 predicted proteins | sample MGYA00376055_ERZ724522 | MGnify/ENA primary metagenome ERZ724522 (study PRJEB28724, sample SAMN07190884) | wastewater metagenome | isolation source: effluent of sewage treatment plant in Hong Hong | place: Hong Kong | collected 2016-03-17 ... | reverse complement strand
ACAGCGCTGATGCCTGGGACATCGGCCCAGTTGAACGTCTCTCTTTCGGTACCTGCCGGAATGACCACGGGATCGCCGACCGGACCCTGCCCGCTCACATCGGCGCAGCGTAGTGTGAACTCCTCGTGAGTGATCTCGATGATGGCAGGCGTAAGCTGCACCAGTGCCTCCCGAGGCACCCCGGAAGGTACGAAGAACTCCTGCGCGGGATTTTCTGCCGGTACGCTGCAGGGCTCCGCGGCCTTTGTAGGTCGCACCCATCCCGTCACCGGCGTAATCACCAGCGGACAGGAAGCTCGGAGAATGTCTATGCGGCGAGGCTTGCTCATACGAGTCGGAAGTTACCCCATTGTACGTGTGAAAAACTGAGCTGCGTGCTTGCGCTTGGCGCTCCACTTTTACCAGACACTGTATGCGAGACCGCGGCAAGCAGACCGACGAACAAACTAGCACCCTGGATGCCCACTTCGTAGGCATCCCCCACTTTCCAGTCAGCGGATAAAGGCAGGCTCAAAAATGCGGTGGAGTTCTGCAACTGTACGCCTTCGAACACGCTTTTCGCATAACCCTCCAAAAAACTGTGGATTACGTCCGTGCTCTTCACCACCAGCTGTCTCAGCTTTTCCTGTCCATCCCGAGCCTGCCCTGGGAGCATGCCAGCCCCCAAAGAAGCCCGCTGTCCCAAACCCATAAACACCGGACTCAAGTAGGCAGGGACTGGTGCTCTGAAAGCGCGGCCGGTAATACGATCCTTGGGGTAGCGGATGTTCACCCGGTTGATCTTGTTCGGCACCAGCAGATCATTGTCATGCGCACGATACACCGCCGGCATGGGTACTTTGGAGACCAGCACATGCGTGATTGGTAGCTCCGGCAGCGCCAGCGCCGGGTTGAAGGTGAGTCCGTCCAGCTTGGTTCTGGTTGTCGGCTTCTGCAGCTGCGCCTTTATGCTGATCACCCTGCCACAGGCATTGCTGTCTCCGATATCCGGTGCATAAACCAGACCGAACATGGTGAGCAACTCTCTAAAGCCGGTCCAGGAGTCCATTGCGTCACTGGACAAATACTCCACAACCATGCCGATGATGTGCAGCCGTATCATCGGCAGTTGCTTGGCCAGCGCCTCCAGTCCGTCGATACTGTGCGGTGCGCTGTTTGCCAGGATGCGGTCAATGATGCGCAGCGGTCCTGTGTTGTTTTCGTGCAACTGTCTGGCAGTTTCCTTATCCGCCTTATCCAGTGTGGGATACACTTTGGAGCGCCAATATTCCACCTGGCGCCGGATGATCTCCCGCATGGCCTTCACAATGTCTTTGACCTGCACATCCTCCAAGTGGGACAGCGATCCGGCGTACAGCGAAAAGTCCAGGCGTGTGACAAGGCTGGCGGCATGCAGCCCGGCGATGCCCGGGCTGAAGTAACCCACACCCACTGTCATGCTGGGTTGGACTTCGAAGCCTTGAAAAACCAGATCGTCACCTCCGCCTGTGATGGTGATGCGCATGCGTGCGTTATCCAGCTGTAGTGCTCTGGTTTGCGCACTGCCCAACACCTGCGCGATCTCTTTGTACGGGATGCTGGGTGTGTCCTCCTTGGGTGTGGGGTACACCTGCCCCGTGGCTCTGGCGAAGTCGCGTAATTGCGCAGACACACTAGCCCCGTCTGTGACCGTGCCCACTGACGTTTGCACTTTCACTCTGGGGCTGCGTATTTCTGCAGGCTGTGTGCTTGTCGTCATGAAACAGGATTCAACACTACCAACGCATTCAACAGAATAGCCAGCGCACGTTGCGGCTGTGCAGCCGATACAAAAGCGCCGGTCAGGGAGGCACGCTGTAGAACCATCATGCAGTCCTGGTTAAGCAGGCACGCTTCACGGACGGCCTGGTAGTTTACAGCCAGAGGGTAGCACTGCAGCTCGGCACTCTGCCCGGAAGTCCATCCGCTCATGGATCGAAGCGCTCCGACCACGCACGTAGACGCCGGCCAGTCGACCACCAGCAAATCTCCGCGGATGCTGGAATTCGCGGTGTACACCGCAGTCCCGTGCTGTACTTGAGAAGCACTGCCATCAAGCACCACAAGCTTCACGGTGTCCAATGCCGGCCACTCCTGGGCCACTCTGAAGATGCCTGGACCGCGCCCTTGGTGAGAAACCAATGTAGCGCCTGAGGTGGTGTACCGCGGAGGGACAAAACTGCCGAGGTCGTACGACTTCTGCGTCTCGCCTGAATTGACTTTCAAATCGTCGTACATCGACGCCACGCGCAACATGAACACAGGCCAGAAATCCGACCGGTGATCGGAAATCTTGAGAAAGTCGCGCACACCCTGCTCCTCGCTAGACAGTTGTCTGGGCCTGAAGTCATCTTTCACAGGAAATACCGGGGTCAGGAAATCACCCGCCCGGTTGGTCAAAGCATGAAGCAACTCGTTCATAAAATGTTGAGGAGTACGGAGAAGGGTTGTGTGTTGAACTCGACATCCGGGGGTGCCATACCGAACCCGGTGACCGCAACTCGGAATCCGCCCAGCGGAGTGGACAGTGTCAGCTTGCCGCCGCCAGCGGATACACGCATGCTGTCCACGGTGCGGGTGAATGACGATACGCCGCCGCAGCCGAGCAGCGCCACTCCGTTCAACTGTCCTTGCCCGATGTTGCGTCCAAACTCGAACAGATAGCGTTTACCGCCCAGTGTAGGCACCGGCAATACGATATCCGTGTCTTGCAGCACCGCACCCTGCACCAGAATGGGAGGTGCGCTCTTGAGCCCTGCCAGCGCATAGCCGCTGCCAGCAGCCTGCGTAGGCACTGCGTACACGCAACCAGAGGAGCAGAGGAGGTTCATTGAATTACTTGGGTAGTGTGCCTGTTGCTGTGGCGGTGAGAGGAATCGTCATACCTCCAGGCCAGGTGACGTTAATGGTGAACGGAATGGTTGCACGCGCATTTCTCGCAGCCTCTTGCTGCGCTGTACGTTCAGCCGCCGCAGGATCTTGAAGGCTGCGCACCTCTTTATCGTGTGCGCCCTTCAGCTTGCCTCGGTCTCCATAAACCAGCTGGCTGTTGCCGTCTTTGTCCAGACTGAGCCCCGCCAGCATATCCGGATTGCTGCGCATGTATTGCGCGACGACTGCACTGGAGCCGGGACGCTGCAGCGCACTCGCCAGTGCCTTGTCATCCCCCTTGCTTACGCCGAGCAGTGAGTAAAGGGACACACCACCCTCGCCAGCCGCCATGGCCTGTGCCAAGGCTTTTGCTTCCGAGGCGGAAGCCTGGATGCCGTCCGCACTGAGCTTCAGTCTGGTGATCGAACCGTCGCCAAGGCTCTCGCCGTAGGTCAGAAGGGCTTTGTCTTCCAACGGCATTTCGCCGCCGAACATGCCTTGTTCCAGACCCTGTGTCACACCCACCTGCACCTGTCCCTTGGTCGTCAGAGCCGCCATGGCCATGTCATGCTCCTTGCGCTCAAACTGCAGCCTCCCGTCTGGCGAGACCAGACCTCCCATGGAGCCCATGGCCTGAATCTGCGAGTGCATGTAACCCATGAAGTCATGAAACCCCATACGACCCGAAGTACCATTGCTGATATTGCGGTGGGCCTGCATCAGCACGTCACCCGCCGCACCCAGCCCAGGAAGCACGACACCGTTCGTGATGCTCTGTACTGCAGCCATATCCCCGGCTGCGAACGCGGCCGAGAGGTTGTTGCGCTGTACGCTGGACAATCCTTGAAAAACACCCTGCGCCAACCCCGCGACGTTACCTGCTCCTCCCAAGGCGTTTAGAAAAGGGTTGCTCTCGTGCATCCCTCTGGCCAGCAGATTGAAGTCCCCTACCATGGCAGCCTGATCTGTGCGCAACAAGGCGGATGTACCCGCCTTCAGGATATCATCCGGAATGGCGGAGAGCATACGGTCCATGCCGATGTTGTTGGTCAAAAACCCGGAACGCGCCCCATAAGTCTGCTCCATGAGCGTGGCCATCTGACGCTTGGCCATTTCTCGCTCCTCCACGGTACCTGCCGATCCAAAAGCCTCCACAGCCCCCATCAGCGACTTCCGTGCTGCGGAATCAGGTCCGAATGCCGAAGCTGCAAACATAGCCTCCACCACTTCCGGGGATTCTACCATTAACGCGCTCACGCCGCCGGCCAGCCCCGTCGCGATTTCCGGCATGGTGCGCCGCCCGCCGCCCGCCTCCTGATCTTTGAACGCCATCGCAGCCTGCCGGTCGATCAACCCGCTGATTCTCCCGGCCGTGTCTGCGTACGCCCCGATGGGGTCTCCGGTGCGCGCGGCCATCATCGCATCGAACGTACTGGCAGTAGCTGCATTGAAGCTGAGCGTCTGCTGGGCGTTCATCCCTACAACCGCACCCGTATTGACCCGGCTGCGAAGATCCTGCACGGCTCGGGTCATGGCGCCTGGCTGTCCGATGTCCATGCCAGTCAGTCGTTCGAGTTCGCCGTACAGTTCCTGTACCGGGAAGTTGCCGAGCATGGACCGCAGTTCTGCCACGTTCTTCAGCGCATTCTTGATCCAGTTGTTGGTTTTGTCTACCAGCTGGGCGGACGGACGGACAAACAGCTCACCATCCGCGATGGATTCCAGTTCCTGCAGTGCGCCTGTGTCCCCTGCCCGCATAGCCTGATCCCGCATGGCGCTGCGGGTTTTGGCGGTCATGGGCTCATAGGTGCCAGCGATGTCGTTCTGGAACACACCCAGCCGCTGCCCCTCCGACAGGACATCAGCAATATCCTGTCGGCTGCCGCCGTAGGTGCGGCTGAGGTTGATGGCACCGCCTGCGTGGAAGAACTGGGACTCGATGTTGTTCCACAGTTGTCCGGACAGCTGTGCAGAGGCTGGGCCATAGGCGTACAGCGGCATGCTGTTGCGTCCTGTGCTGTCCACCAGCTGCATTCCGCCTCCGCTGAGGACGTTTTGAGCTGCTGCTACGATCGGCACGGGAGACCACCCCGCCCACTCGGCAACAGCCATGCTTGCTGTGCGCATGGCTTCAGCTGCAGCTCTGTCGCCAAAATTCGGAGACCGGCTCAGCTCCGATACAGACCCGCGACCATACAAAGAGGCAAGCTGCCCTGCGATCTCGCTGGTCACGTTGCTGGTAAGCGCAGCAAATCGTTGCTGTTCCATGGCGGCACTCTGTGCCAGCCAGGACAGCGTCTCCATGGACCGGTCTGTTACCGAGGGCTGTGCTTCGTTGCTCATTTGGCGCTTACATAACCATGATCAGCCAGCAACTGCCACAGGGAAGCGAGGTCGAGCTTGTTTTGTGACGGAGCTTCCTGGCTGGCGACAACCGACCCTCCAGCCACAAATTCTGCCAGATGCATGACCGTATCTTCAGTCGCGGTCATGACTTCTTCCACATTGCTCGAGCCGGGAACCTGCGGAGCTTTCAACATTGTACGTAGCAGAAGCCGGAACTGGTATGCCTGCCCCAGCTCTTTACGGTTGACGTCACGCAACAGTATTTCCAGGCGCAACAGCGCCATCGTGTCCACGTTCTCTGCAGGAGGATCCAACAACCCGTCACGGTACACCTGCAGCATCAATTGGTACCGGCGGGCCCCCAAAAAGACCCGTCATGAATCATGCGCGTGGCGAGATTCAGTTTCCGCTCGTGTACTGCCAGTGCCGCGGCAAACACAGAGAAGTCCAGAGGGCTGGTGCTCGCCTGCCGCTGGTTTACCAGTTCGTCGAGCCACTCCATATCGCTCAGTGTTTTACGCCCTTGTTTTCTGGGCACCTCCGGAAGCGTCTCTGTGTCCTGCCCCTCCCGGGTGATGGATTTCACCCGTAGGAATACATGAGCGCGCTGCAAGTGTGTGGCCCACATGGTCATGGAGGTGATTCTCTTCTTGCTCTGTAGCCACTCCAGCCAGCGCAGCACCAGGTCTTCCGTTTTGAAGTCGGTGATCGACTCCACGGCGCAATGCACCCTTCCGCCAAACAGTGCAATATTCCAGCGCACGGGCCGGCGGTGCAGGACTGCTGCGAAAAAGATGTCCTTCTCTTCCTGGCTCAGCACTTCTTGCTGTTGCCCAGGTGACAGTACTTTAGACAGCAGATCCATGGACTCTGGAACGCCTTTGGCATTGACCGGATTGGGAGGCGGTGCGGAAGACGTGGCTGGCGCCGGTGCAGCGGCTGGTGCGGGTTCGGCCGAGATCGTAGCGCCCCCGACAGGTATACCCACCTGAGAGGGTGTGGCAGGTGCAGGAGCTGCAGCGGCAAATCGCTGCAGCTCGGCCGGAGTGGCGGGTGTCAAAGGAGGTGTGCGGGTGCTCATGATGGCAGGTGTTTGAATGCGGCAGGTACTTCTTCGGCCTGTGTACTGACCGGCCTGAACTCAGATGCTGGCTTGGATGTGGGAGAATGCAAGCTGTCTCCTCCGCGGTACACACGCATCTGTGCGCCCTTGCCGGGGTACGGATGCGTATGGATTGCATTCTCGTCGCCGTTGGCGGCATCCGCCTCAAAGTTCCAAGTATCAAAAGTGACGTCAGCTGGATGTTCTTCCTGCTCCGCGATTTGCTGCATCAGGCTCTGATCCTCTGGTTGGGCAGGATACGCAGATTTGGGCAGGTAGTCGCACACAGGTCGAGCTCTTGTACTCTCGGCCTGTGCGCTCTGCAAAGGCGGCACGCTATGCGGCTTCAATTCGTCAGAGTCTGGCGTATCCCCAAAGTCGGTATTCAGATCCGGAGCGAGTCCTACATGGTTCACATGTTGCTCCCTGCCTCCCGGCAGCCTGGTCCCGCTGGCAATGGTTTTGGCCAGGAGCGCCGCCGCTGTAAGCGTACGCGCGATCAGTTTGCCCTTTCGTTTGGCCAGCAGGCCTCCAAAGTCCAGGTCCTGCGCTACAAGACTGATCCACTGCTCCGCTTGCAACAACAGCTTCGAAGCCTTCACCACCAATCCTCCTCCCCCTATTGCCCGCATCACACCGTCTGAACCTGTACGCAGTGTCATGTCCTGCACGGACTGCAGCACAAGTGCCGGCTCTTCCAGATCTTCTGCGCGACTCTCGACTACGGCACGTCTACCAGAGCTCATCACAACGTCAGCATGTGGTGCATCAATCAGCACACCCACTTCCTTCTTGTTGAACCGGTGGGCCGGAGGCTCTCCTTTTTCTGCAGGTTGCATCAGCGAACGCAGCAACACAGTACCCTGTTCTGCCCATACAGCCACACGGGCGCGTGCCTTGAGCAGCGCTGTGCCTAGCACGGCAACCAGCTCTATGTTTTTCCTGGCCTTCACAAAAACATTGTGACCGGCCTGCAGACTGATGTTCCTGCCCGCCTGCAGGGACAAATCCTGTACCGCAGACACACTTACGTTTTTGCCGATCATTGTGACCGCGCATCCGTAGCCGTTGAGCATGACCTGCGAGCCGTCACGCAGTATGCGCATGCAGGAATAAGTGGTACGTGGCACACGTTGCTTCTGCGGTACGGCCTGCTCTCTGGATTTCTCCCCAGCCGCATAGTCCGGATCAGGAACTTCGCTTTCGGCTGGAACTTTCCAGTCCTTGTTCTGCTGCAGGAACCGGGCATATGCGTGGTAACTGGCCAGCCACCTGGAGTACTCTCGGATGCGCAACGCGCACTCCCAGGGCTTGTCAGCATCCACCGGCCAGGTGTCCAAGAACTCGGACGATGGCGCCTCGTCTGCTGTATTGCCGCGCGCGTCGGACTCCGTGAACTGTTCCTCTGGAACTACGATCCTGGTGACTCGTTCCAGCACAATATCCGCCACACTCTGCACCACCAGCGAGCCATCCACATTCACATGGGCGTGAAACTTACCAGCCCGACTTTGCGCAAGCATGCCCAGAGTCTTAACTGGGTCGGTGACAAACACGTGCATGAAGTCCCCCATGTAGCCGAGAAACTGGGAGAACCTCCAGCGCGCTGTCTCGGCCTCTTCCTTCATTTGCGGCATGCCATCTTTCTTGCCCGCAGCCTTGGGTGCATTCTCATCAACGAGGCCCCACGTCTCGTGCTCGTGCGACGTTCCGTTTTGTCGCAGCGTAATGCGCCCGCCATCGTTTACCACCCGTAGCTCTCCGAAGGAGGTGAAGTGTTCGAACGTGTGACTGATCATGCGCACCAGGTCATCCACCAGGTGGCATTCGACACGGGCTCTGCCGCCTGCTCCTAGCGAGGCCAGATGGGTCAGGATGTGGATTCCCACCTGAAAGACATTTTCCAAAAGAAACTCGCCATCCACAACATCGGCGCGCGGGCGTGCTCCAATGGCGCTCGACGTGCTGTCGTCTGGTTCAATGTCGGTCACCCGCAGGTCCCCGGTGGTGGCAGGCCCAGACAGGGCTGACCCTGGATCACCTGCCTGAGATGGCAGGGTGTGCAAAATGATTGCTGGTACACAGGTCAAGAACGAGACCTTGGTACCGACCGGTATGCGGTATTTGGACTGCACACCAAACAACGGCGCGAAGACACCGCCCACGGCAGACGTGCAGTCCTGAAAAGTACCTCCGTCGTCCGATTCGACGTCATAGACCTCCTGTCCGGGGTGTACACGGGTGACTACGCCAGTAGCATGTTCGACTTTCATCAGACTACCGTATCCGGCTGCGCGTCCGATGCCAGCACTAAGGTGACAGCAGATGTTCGAGCAGCTTCTGAACGGCATCTTTACCCAGCAACAGCACTGCAGCCAGCACGATAATAATCGTGTCCTTGGGGTTGGTGCGACACCAGTCCAGAAGAGACGCAGACCCGGTTTGCCGGGACACTGTCATATCTGACTTGGTCACAGGTTCCAGCGTCATACTGACGCCTGCTAGTGTGTTTTCTGTTCGAAGCGCTGCCACTACCAGGCGGACTTCTATCAGTCCGCCTGCTTTTGTAATGAGTTTCGGGAAGCAGACATGTACGTCTGCGTCACGATCGGTTCGCAGCTGCTCCAATCCTGCGGCGAGATCGTTGTAGTCTTGGGGATGTGTGACGTCTCGGAGTGTTTTCTTTCGAAGCTCGGAAGAGGAATATCCGAGGAGCGCCGCACAGGCCACATTACAACTGTGAAGGCGCCCGCCAGGATCAGCCAGGACCATGGCGATGAACGTGCGATCGAAAGCTTGCTGCCAGAGGTCAGCCTGAAGTGGCGTCTGCATGCGGTAATGCTCATAATTTAGAGGACTTATTCGCGTGTGACAAGATCAGGTTTCTTAACCCACCAGCTCCAGAGAGCTGATCATGATCTGGTACTGCTCGACGATTTCTGGATTGACGGTAATGCCCATGGACACACCGGAGAACATCGCACCGCCGAACGAAAGGGTTTTGGTAGGGGCGATCATGCAGCGACCGCCGCCAACCTGCACTTGAAGGGCGCTGATCGTACCGCATTTGCCGGCATTGCCCGAATTCAGAAGGTGGAACACACCCTCTGGTCCGATGATGCGCCCCACATTCACGGAACCCTGACCCTGACCGGTGTTGAAGTAAATGTGCGGATCCCCGATCGAGATGATCGGGCGCACGGGGCGAGCGTACTGGATCTGCGCTTGCTGTGCCAGCGTAACGCGTTCGCCCACGATGATCTGCGCAAACTCAGACCCGGCCGTTTGACCGAGAGGGTTTGTGGTGCGGTTGGAGCCGAAGATTTCCATAAATGGTGTGGTGTGAGGGTGAGATTAGGCGAGCAAGGCAGCCGGGATGCTGGCGTAGGTGTTGAGCTCCACCGCAATGCGGTTGGTGGGAGGGCCCAGTTCCACAAGTACGCCGACTTCGATCCGATCGCGGAAGGAAGCCGATTTGCGCACGTTGACCAGGCGGTAGTTGTCGATCAGCGGACCGTACGGAGATCCGACGGTACTGATCTGGCGGGCGGTGTTGAGCAGGGATATTAGCTGCGACCGGATCAACTCCACCGCGGCGTCAGTAGTGTTGACCTTGCCGATGAGTGCATCGAGCATCACGTTGATACGGGCAGAGAGCACGTCGAGTCGCACTGTGGTGGACTCTTCGTAGTTCAGGATGTCCGAAGTGTCAGTCGTGGCTTGATGCCGCACGCGCACGTTACTGGCCGGAGTAGGCTGCTCGAAGATGCAGATGCCGTAAGCCGCGATGGTGTCGAGCTGCGCCTGCGTGTACTTGGAGTACATCGACGGCGCTGCGGTGAACGTAGGGATGTTCTGACGCGTCAGACCGACCTGCGGCGGAAGCGCAGCGCGAATGCCCGTCATGCGGGCGGCGCCGGCCACCACAGGAATCACCTGCACGCTGCCGTCGACGCTGGCCGTGGGGCGTTCAGCCCAGCACAGTGTGATGCGGCGATCGGTCATGCTCACAGCCTGCTGACGCAGCCATTCGATTTGGGACTCTGCGGTGTCCGCCTTGTAAATGGTGCAGGCCTCCGCAGGATCCACAGCAGTGTCCGGTCCGGAGGACAACAGAAGCTCCGTGTCAGACACCACAGAAGCGATCGGGTACTCGGCAGTGCCGAGCTTGAACAGATCGCCGGCGACCAATCCCAGCGAAGTCAACGCCGACTCATCCGCACCGTCGATGATGGTGACGAGCTTGTTGCCACCTCCGTGTGGCGACACCGTGGCAGTGAAGTTGGTGGTGTCGCTGCGCTTGGAAAGCACGGCGTACGAACCGGGAGAGTCGAGGCCGAAAACGGCCCTGCGGTAGTGCATGTTGCTGTCGGCACTTGCGCTCTGCACGTGGGCTTGTACTGCCTGTCGGATGTCGCTGGATGCGTCCAGAATCAGCAGCGAGTACACCTGGTCGGAGGCCTGGATGGCTGCAAGAGCCGCTTCATAGTCCTCCACAGCAGTGCCGCCGGTGTTCAGCACGAAAATAGGCACACCTGCCGCGCCGATGAGCTGCTCCCGTGCACAGTACCCGAACATGTTGTCCAGATCCGATGCGCCGGCGGCGGCCGTCAGATCTTCCGCCAAGGCAATCTGCTCAAGTGCGTGTTCTCCCGCGGCCACTTTGTACGCAGCTTTGTATGATGGTACGAGCTCGCCAATGGTCGTAACGAAAGAGCACCATTTGTAGCCGTCGGAGCGCGAGCTGATGTACAGTGCGGCACCGGAGGTCACGACCATTTCGGTACCGTCCGATGTCCAGGCCACTCCGGTGCTGTGTGCATCGCTGGCGATTTCGCCGGTAAACGGCAGACGGAATTCGACGCTGTACAGCTCGGTTGCAGCGTTGGTGAAGGTCAGCGTGTCGATGGCAGGTCCATCGAGAACCACCCGGTCAAAGTTGGTCGTGCTGACCGCACCAGCCACTGCTTTGATGTAGTACACATCTCCAACACGCAGACCGGCGTGGTCAGGCATGTCGCCAGAGCCGTGAAACTTGATGGTGAGGCCGTGGCTACCGACGTCAATGGCGGTGTTGTCCGTGAGTTCGACATTGTACTGCGGATCATCCACACCGGCAGTGTCCGTGATACTGACCGTGGCGTCAGAAAAGCTGGTGTTGCCGCTGTTTGTGCCGGTGACGCGAACCATGTAGGTCGTGTCCACGCTGCCAGTGTATTCCCCGCCGGCGACCACCTGCGTGGTCGACAACCTGGAGTAGTTTCCGATGATGCGAATGCGGAACGACATGCCCACGGTAAGACCGCCACTCGGAGGAGTGAGCAGCAACGTCACGCCTGCCAGGGCACCGCTGGCATTGGAGTTGGTGATGGAGAAGTTGCCGCCAGAGTTCACCGTGGCCACGTTGGTCGCCGAATAAAGACCGCTGGCACTGGAGATGTTGACAGTGGCGGTAGCCGGCGCTCCAGCCGTGTGTACAGTGATGGTGAAGTCTTCGCCATACTGCGTGCCGACCTTGGCACCGGCCAGACCGTTGAACGCACTGGGCGTGGCGCACGAAATGGACCAGCCAGACGGCGCAGACAACTGCGTAGCGGACGCCGTGGAATCCGTAGGGTTGGCTGCCACATTGCCAGCATCTCCGTCAGTGCCTTCCGTGCCGAACGAACCGGCTGCGACGACACCCAGCAACCCGGTGACTTTGCGCTTGAACGTGGCTCCGCCGTTGACCGAGACCACATTGACCACGTCGCCGACCGTGACCGGGCGATTGCGGAATCCGGAGGACAGCGACCCGCCCTTCACATGCCCAGAACTGAGTTTGATGATGTGCGGGCTGCTCAGCACAGGTACGGTGAAAGAAGGATTGCCGGCGGCAGTGAAGGTTGCGAGCGTGGCCTCCAGGTTGCGACCGTACAACTTCAAGGAAGGCAGGTTGACGGCGAAGGCGTCGAGATCGAGGTCTTCCGCGACCCCGCTCACCATGCGCTGGAAGGTCAGCGTCTGTCCGGCCGAGTTGAACGTGGTACCCGGCACAGTCTCCTTGCCGTAGCGGTTGAGCAGGAACTTGGGACCCACCACACAGGCATTGACCTCGGAAGCCGCGGTCTCACCCGAAGGGACCAAGGTTTGCTTGATGGTGACGCCTGGACGATGAGCTGAGTAAGAAGGCAGGGACATGACGCTGAAGTTTACAGCCCACGGTGCCAGCTCGTCAAGTTGGTAGCGCAACGGTTTGCAGCACCACGCGCTTGAGCGGTACGCTGGTCTCGCTCAGCCGCAGAATCACCCGACCCTGGACAACCACCTTCAAAGTAGCGCGCATCATGGTTTGCGGCGGGGCGTCCACTGTCTCCGCGTCAGACAGCGTATCCACATCACACTGATTCAAACCGAGCTGCGACATCCACTTACGTTTGGTGCACTCGATGTGCGTGGCGAGCTGCTCGATCAGGGCTACGGCAACGTCGGCCTGTTGATGGTCAGCCTGGAACACCGCAGTACCTGACATGTTCTTGGTAAAGTACTCAAACTGCGCTGCAGGGCTCAGTCCACCGTAGTCAGCTATGCTGATTTTGGTCCACTTCACGTCCCCCACACGAACCCATATGCATGGCTTCTGTCCAGTGGTGTACTTAGTGCCGTACGCCGGTTGTACATCAAGTGGTGTGTTGACGTCGTCGTGCAGGTACTTGAGACACGTACCAGAGGGTACGTCCACGCCCTGCACATCCAGTCCGTTTTCAAAAGCCTGCCGCGCGATCTGCAGCAATCTGGTGCGCAAGGACGGAATGAAAAGCACATCTCCGGGACATTGGACGGAAGCTTCTTCCTTTGCGTGCTGCTCCAATGCGGCCTGTTTCAGACCTTCGTCGGTTACGGCGCTGAGACGTGACGGTGTCATACGGAGGGGGTGTACATGGGCTGCGCCAGCCTGGGGTTTACTGGCGGAAGGCCGAGTGTGTAACGCGGGTCGTTTCGATCCAGCAGCCGCAGCGTTACTTCGAATGCCAAAGGAACCAGACCTCTGAACTTCATCGGTGTGATCTCGGTGTCCACGGCGTAACGATCATCCGCTCCTGGAAGTATGACCAGATCTCCTGTGCGCGGTGTAGGGTAGGCCGGTAGCCTGGCTGTCGTCATCACGGTCTCCCGGCTCCCTGTACCGTCCGGTCGTTTCTCCTCCTTGGCGCGGGTACTCAACAACTGCACCCATGTCTGCCATGCGCCCTGCACGCGCAAGGTCGAGGCGCTGGTGAACGTGCACGCGTTGCTGATCAGCCCGCTGTGTATGTTCAGGCCAGGTGTGGTCTGGTTTGGTATGTCAGTGCGTATAGGCACCAACCAGCACGGAATGCCTGGCTTGGTGCGCAAGCGTGTCAGTTCGGCACTGATCATACGCCGCGCTTCCCTGTAGTCCGGTTCCGGCATGCGTTCAAAGAACCCCACCACGGGTCCGTCTACGATCTCGTCTGAGGATGGGCTTTGGGCGCACAGTCTGTACGACACGGTTTGCAGCAGGCTGGTGAGAGGCAGCCCTCCGTCGATAAACTCCGTGTCAAACACCAGGTCATCGTTCGGATTGCGCAACACCCACGGACCTCCCTGCTCGGTCTGCCGGTAAACCAGCACTCCAAAATCCTTGAACGCAGGAGCCAGCCGCCAAACAATGCTGCACGTGCCTTGCCCGTAGGAAGGTTGCACACATATGTGCAGGAAGGGCTGGTCAACCAATGGGTCCACAGAATGCGAGCATGTTGTGATGTGCTTTGATCGCCCGAGCCTCCTCGAGAAATCGCTTTCTCAACTCTTCGGCAGTGCTCTTGAGCGCTTCATACAGCTGTCGGTCTGTGTCTGTTTGTACGTTACCTGCTGTGAAGACTGTCAGTTGCGGAGCCATCAACCGCATCTTCCTTTCGAACAGATAAGACACTGCAATGTTCAGGAACATATTGGTGTCAGCACTCAGACTGTCAGCACTGACCCTCACCGAAAAGGGAGGCACCGAATTGAATTCCCGGGCAGCTGCCTGCAGCGCGGACAAAATGTCAGGATCCGAGAAGGCAAGATCACCTTCTCGTTTGAAAGGAAGGTCGCGCGTACAGTCTGCCGCGTGCTCCCGGATCAATTCTGCGGTCACCTGGCTCATGCGATGCGTCCGGCGATGTGAAGTCCTTGGTGAAACCAGTGGTTGGCGGCCACTTTGGACACGGCGCCGGCGACACGGTCTTGAGAAGCGCACTTGAGCAGTGCCCGAAGAGCCTGGTCAGGTGGAACTCGATTCTCGTACATGCGGCGGAGAAACTGTTTTGAAAAAGGGTCCATGCCACAACGTGCATCTGCATCATGTGTCTGTAAACAAAAAGACCGGGGTCGCGGGACCCCGGTCTTTGCTCAGCTGCGCTGGATGGCGCTTAGAAGAGGAACTTCGTGCGGGCGACAGCACGGTTGTTGGCGATGTGCGCGCCGTACTTCGTCTGTGCATAGGTCGTGATGGTTTCACGCTCTTTCTTGACGAAGATGGTGGCCGGCTGGTACTCCAGGAACTGTCCGAGGAAGTCCGCAGGAGCGAAGGTGAAGACTTCACCACGAGGAAGCAGCGTCGCCTTGATGGAGGCGATGTGCGGCGTGTTGAAGAACTCGAACTTGTCCAGGGCGGACGTGCCCTTGAGGAGGACATCCTGCGAGCGATCACCACCGAATTCGTCACGACCCCAGTTGAGGAACTCGAGAGCCGTCTGGCGGCTGAGGAGTGCGACACCGTTGTTGAGCGTTGCGTTGATGAGAGGACGCAGGATTTCCTTGTAGTTGACACGGGTGATGCCGCCGGAGATCTCCTGGTACTGGCGGTAACCGCCTTCGCCGTCGGCGTCGGGATTGCTGCCGGTGATACCTTTGACGGTGCCGATCCAGCGGTAGTCCTTCGTGTTGTCGAGGTCCTTGAGGGCGAGATCAGTCACGACCTGACGGAGGTCAATGTCGTAAAGGGCCAGGGCATCGACGCTCTTGTAGAACTCGTCGGTGTGGTCCTTGCTGATCGCCACCCAGTAGCGGACGCCACGGAAGGTGGTGGATTTTGGCGAGGCATCAAGCGGCACGGTGGTCGCGCCGATGCTGCCAGGCTCCATGGTGCAGAGGTACACGCCGAGCTCGGACACCTCGCCACCGCTCGGATCGATCTGCACGCGCAGGTCGTTGGCGGTGATCGGGATCATCGGCTGGATTGCTCCGGTGAATGAAGATTCGCGGAGGATGCGGCGGGTGTAGCGGGAGGCACCTTCAGAGGCCAGCTTGACGTCCCCGTCAGGGGCATCTTGGAGGCTGGCTTTGAAGCTCGCCTGCTTCTCCTTTGTCCAAGGGTCAGCAGGATTGTCAGTGTGGAAAACGGGGGGACGCATGATAGTGAAAAGATTGAGGGTGTCAGTTCAGGGGTTCACGATTATGCGGCCAGCTGTCCCGGCGACCAGGACGAGGCAAAACAGGCGACGTTCACCGCACCAGCGACTGCAGTGACTTCCGGGTGGGCGTCGGCGCGATTGACGAGACCGTCCTTGTGGTCGCCGGTGAGCACGCCAATGATGATCTCACCACTGGCCGCAAGTTTGATCTTGCCGCGGTTGGCGTCGGTACCATCCGCCGCACTGTAAGCGGAAATTTCTGCACCGGCATCCCAGTTGGCTTCCGTTCCCGTCACAAACCACGGCGTTTCCACGCTGAAGTTCTCGGAGAAGGCCACGGCCCAGATGCCGCCAGCTGCAACGACGTCCGGATCGGTGTCGTCGAGAATGGCGAGGAAGGGCAGAGCCACCGTAGCACCGGTTGCGCCCACGCCAGCTTTGGTCGCGAGGCCACGCTGGAAGTAGTAGGTACCTCCACTCGGGATCTTGGACAGCACCTGGCCGGACTTGATGGACTGGTCGTTGTAAGCGGGCCAGGTCTCGCAAAGCATGTGAGGCGCCTGGCCAGGGTAGCCAGACGTAAAGGTCACACGCGGAACGCTTCGATTCCGAGTGCCAGTGGTGAATGAGGGATTACTCATGTTGGTGGGGTGGGTAGTATTCCGTTACGACCAGACTTCCTTTTCATCGGAGGCTGGCGTTTCAGAAAGTGTTTGCGAGGCCTGCTTCGGGATCGAAGAGCCTTCTGGAGGTGCGACGCGCGCTGGTAGGGCGCTGGCAGCGGCTGCCAGCGCGAGAAACGCTGGCCGGTTGATTGAAGTCAAAGCACTGGCGAGTTTCGTGCGATTCTCGACTTGGAGGATGCCGCCGTGAATCAAACGGTCGAGAGTGCGATCAAGATCCGTTTGGTCTGGAGTGAACGTCGAGGCCTGCTTGGCTTGTTCAAGCTGCTGCACCTGTGCGCGCAACGCCGCAACCGTTTGCTCCGAAGCCTGAAGCGCACTGAGCGCGTCAGCCAACTGGCCTGCAGCTTGTTTCAACAAGGTTTCGGTCTCGGGGTTCATGCGAACGTAGGCGTGAGGTGATGCGAATGGAGATCAGGCGATCAAGGAGCTGATAAGGCTGTCGACCGAGGCAGAGGCTTCTTTCTCGGCCGGAGGAGGTCCACCAGCGCCGCCGCCAGCGAGTTCCGGCGGAACTTCAATGCCGAGGCTGGTCAGCAGTTGAATGGCTTCTTCCGGCGGCATGGCGCCAGACTGCACGGCTTCGATGACCGCCTGCAGGATGTCTTCGGGATTCGGAGTGCCGTCGGCACCTGGAACTGGAGCTTCTGCAGCAGCCGCCGGATCACCACCAGCACCTGCGAGAGCCTGTTCGGCAAGGGCGGCGCCCTTGTGGAACCAGAAAAGGTCGGTGGCGTCTTTGATGTCACCTGCGCTGATCAGCGCGTCTTGAACCGAAGCCAGTTTCACCGCCTGCGCCTGTTGAGCGGGCGTCAGCGTGTCGATGTAGCGTGCCAGCACCTGCTGCTCGGCCGCGAGCTTCTGCTGTTCCTCTGCAGCGGCCTGGCCCAGCAGCGCATAGACTTGCGCACCTTCCGCGGCAGACTTGAGCATGTCCTGTGCAGCAGCTTCCCCAGCCGACTTGAGAAGTACACGTTCGACCATCTGACGTCCTTCGGTGTCGGCACAGAGCAAGGCGCCGATGTTGCGGAACACCTCGTTGGCAGCTTTGACAGCATCTTCAGACATGCCGCTGTCAGAAGCGACTGCAGGGGCAGCGGGAGTAGCGACAGCAGCGGCCTGCTTCGTGGCACTGACCAGCGTCTGGATGTTGCCGAGCGTGGCCTGGATGGATGCGGCCAGCTTGGTGGAAGCAGCTGCGTCCTGTGCAGTGCCGTTGGCAGGCGCAGGAGGAGGCGAAGTGACGATGTCGGCGGGTTTGGTCACTGCCAAGGTGGCAGCATCAGGTGCACGATCCGTGGTCGGATTGGTACCAGATGCAGGCAGTCCGAGCTTGTTCGGATCCTCTGCATCCGGCTGCACGGGAATAGCCGGCGTACCTTTCTGGTCGGGATCTGCCGGAGCACCTTGATCCTTGGCAGCCTTTGCGCGCAACATGAACTGCTGCACATAGGATTGGAGCTCAGTGGCGGAACGAGGTTTGGCGATGGTGCTCATGGTAAGAAGGGTATGCGAAAAGCGTGAGGTGAGGTAAAACTCTGATAGTGTGGCACAATGTCAAACAGGTAATGCTGAATTCTGCACCACTGCCAAAGCACACATGACATCTTCATTGTGTACTTCTGGCATGTGCTGCAGTGCTGCCAGCTTGTACCATCCGTAAAGAGTACCCATGTGTCCAACATCGGACACTATCGGAGCGCCGAAAGCAGATGCACTGCGATCAGACGACTGCTTGATGATAATGGTAGTACTGCGTGTACGCAACGGCACAGGTGCCACGGAACATGCAGCGTGCACCTGATCAAACACCCGGTCCACATAGTCGCTGTCTCCGGGATCGAGTGCAGGAAGGTCAGCGTCGGAATGACTGAACATGTCGCGGTCTTCCTGCCCGACCAGTCCTGTACCCTCCTCCACTTGCTTGAGCAGTGTGCGGAACAAGCCTGGCAGTGCTCCGGCCTCCTTGATGTATCCGGCATCCTCGCGGATGTCCTGCAGGCTTCTGCCGGTGAGCACCGAGCAGAACACGTCGAACGGCAGCATGCTGGCTTGTGACGCCAGTTTGCGCCACATGTTTGCCGGCATCAGCTGCTGCATGCCCTGCACGTGCTCGTCTTTCAGATCGTGTACGCCAAATGCATACTTGGTGATAGCGTCCCGCAGCGTTTGAAAGTGCGGTACTTGATCTCCTTCCACCGCGGCCAGCTTGCGCAGCAGGCGATCCTCCCGCGCATCCAGCATGACGCCTGTGACACCCTGCTTCAAACCATCAGCCAGCGCCCGGTCGGCGCCGCTGATCACCAGATCAGAAGTAGAGGCAGCTTTTGCCAGGTGGTCTGCACCAAACCTGTACTCGATGTGTCGTGCCTCGCGCGCTGCCGGGTTTGCGACAAATGAACTGTCGAAGAACGTGGCGATCGGATTGATCGCGTATGCGTACTTCTTGCGACCTTCGTCCCAGCGGCGCATGCGGTACTTCAGATCGTCACAGTACGTGGCTGCAAATTTGCTGATGTTGTTACATAGGCTGCAGGTGTCAAATGGGACTCTGCTGGCCTGAGACGCTAGCAGCTCTTTGCCAGCCTTCGCCATTTCGTACTCTTTCTCGGCCAGCCGGATATCCACGTGCTTGAGCAGTTCGACTCTGCCTTCTTCGCGCGAGTACCTGGCGGCCTTGATACGGCCGATCGCGTACTTCGGATCCTGGTTGTGGTGCTCGCGAAACACGTGGCCGTGCGTGACGAATGTAGGATGGTAGCGCTCCAGGCAATCCGCAGGGTACGCGTCTCCGTTGTTGTTGAAGCCGAACTTCTCGAAGTCGCCCATCACCACCTGGTGCACCAGAAAGTGATGCGGTGGTGGTGCATGTGCTTCGATGTCAGCCTTGGAAAACAGCCGGGAAGCTGCCTGCTTGTAGCCGTGCGTTGCGGTAACCAGCCTGGTGGATACACCTTCGAGTACACGCACCAGTCCCGGCCACTCGTGTGCGCCGAGGAATACTTTTGGAATGCCGATGTCGGTTTTCATTGCACGATGTCGTCCGCTTTGGACAGGAGTTTGGCCAGGGTGGATGCGATTTCGGGCAACGCCAGGCTGCCCGCCATCATAGTGATGCCAGGCCAGCGTCTGCGTGCCCAGCCGGTGGGAACTCCGCTGCCGGTATAACCGCCTTTGCCGCCGAGTATCCCAGGCACCATGCCTTTACGCAGCTGGCCAGTGGCGTTGAGGGCCAGCATCTGTTTCAGTAATTCCGCATTGTCTGAAGGAACTGGTACCCAATTCGTAGTTGTTCTGGGCAGCGCTTTGCCGAACTGGGATCTGAACTCGCCCGCTAGTCCGTTGAGCTTGTTGGATACGCGTTCGTTGACCAGCTGCTCCTCCAGCGCCAGCCGATGTTGGTTGGTGGGATACGCGTGTTGAGTATTGTACAAGTTCGGCGCCTCAGCCAGCAACCTGCCCTTGATGCGCTGCAGTTCCTGTGCACGCATGTTGTCATTAGTGATGTCTTTTGGCAGCTCGCTTAAAGCTGCACTGTCCAGCTTACTTGTGTTTGCGTTGACGCGCGCGGTCTCGGCGTCGACCGCAGCTCGCGCTGCCTGCACGGCTTCCTGCCGTGCGTCGCCATACTGCGTGTTGAACCTGTCCAGAAACTGATCAGCCATACGTGTGACGTCCTTTGCTGCACCGCGGCGGTGCCACAGGTGGTTTGCGCCTGCAGCGCCTGCGAATGACATCATGCGACCTGGGGCGCTGGACACTGGTTGACCTGCAGCATAGGTCTTGCTCACGGCTTCGGCAGCCTGGTCTGCTTTTGTTGCCGGGGGCATCAGGGAGTTCAGCCAGTCAGGGAGTTCCGAAAAGGCATAGCCTGCCCCGCCACCCAGGCCAGCACCTACCAGGGTATTGCGCAGCAGCCGGTTCCTGCGCTCTTTGACCGACTCCCCGGATCGAGAGCCGGTCATGGCAGTAGCACCTCCAGACAGAAGGGCACCAAGCGCCGCACCTCCACCCGTAGAAACGAGCTGCGGATGTTTGGCGAGCAGGTTAGAAAACCATTGGGATGCAGTGTCGGTCGCAGAATCGGGCATAGGTCAAAGTGGTAGAGTCACAACACTGTCACTGCCAGTACGGGATTGCGCAATCCAGGCAGTGCGCGCCTCGTCGATGGCTTCCTGGACATGTGTCTTCCAGGCGGTGGCGATACTGGCGCCGTTAGTCAGTGTCTCGAGATCGAAACGCTGTACGATGGGGAAGGAACTGGGGACGCTGACAGTGCGCTCGGGCATGACCCAGTTAGCACCCTCGGCCGGATCGAGTGTGACGCCGCCTATGGTCACGGTGAACTCCCCAAAGGCTGCGAGCTGCTGCTGTTCTTCCAAAGTCAGCGCAGGTTTACCTGGCAGATCAAGCAGCGCCAGTGTGGCTACCTGCACGTTCTGCACAGGCTCGCTGGTAAAATGAAGTCTCATGACTGTTTCTTGGGTTGGGCGGTGTCGGCGAGCGTCTTCGTCGTGTTCAACGTGAAGCCTTGATTCTGGACGGCTTCACGCAGCACGGTGCGCGCCAGGTTGATGTCGGAGGCGATTGCCGGGTTGGTGCTGCGCAATGTGTTGAAGATGCTCACCAGGCGTCCTTGGTCCTGATCACGCAGTACCGGGTCGGAGTGCATGAGGCGGGTGATCACTCCCATCTGACGGATGGTGCTGAGACGGGCAGCCAGCCGCTTGCTGGCCTGGTCACGACCATGGCCAAACAACTGCTCGTACTTGCCTGCCATGGCAGTGGCCGCTCCTGCAGGGTCGACAGAGCCCAAAGACTCCACCAGCCGCTTGCCGAGTCCGCCAACTGCTTCTGCACCGCCGCCGACAGAGGACAGGATGGAGTTCAGATCGGCGCCGAACTGATCCGCGTTGTCAGGGGCTGCATGCGCCGGTGCCTCGTACGCCGGCGTCACGGGGTTTTTGAAAGCAGGCAGAGAGGGTCGCGTGGGTTGCGGCTTGCGTACCTTTGGACGATCGGCCGACTCGGGAGACGCGTGCTCCTCGTCATCGTCATCGTCAACACGTCTGGCCGGGTGCATGTCGATGTCTTTTGTACTCACTGTGCTCGGTGCTTCCTCGCGCAGGCTGCGATCCAGCTTGGCAACTTCATCATCATGCAGTGTCACTTCCTCCGCACCTTCTTCGTCCTCCTGATGGAGTCCGGCCAGGGTGCGCAACTTGGCGCTGGTCGCTTCTTTGGAAAGCTCTTCATGCACCTGCAGCATGGCATCTTCGTTTTCGAAAATGGTCGCGAGCTTCTCAAAAGTGCCTTGCAACCGGTGCGGGTCTTCCGCCCAGCTTGCAGCTTTGATGACAGGAACCTCCGTGAGCAGTTTCCTCAGACGCAGCCGTGTGGCGATCTTGCAGGCCACGTGCTCCCCGGCGAGCGTCGCAGCATCCTGCAGCATGCTTTCGACAGGATACGTGTGCGTAACGCTGGCAAGCTTGTCGATCAGCGGTCGGGCCGCGCACTCGTTGTCATGCATCAGACCTTCCAGCACGTGCAGTTCGGCTTCTGCGGACTGGCGCATTGTCTGCATGTCACGGTACAGGTTACCACTGCGCTGTTCCGAAGCTTGCTTGAACCCTCCGATCTGGTCGTCGTGCTCCTCCCACCACTTGTCCACTTTCTTGGTATCGATGGTGCCGTAGGAGGTATCGAACTGAGTACCCACGGTGAACTGCTGCCAGGGCGACAGCACCGCCACGGTAGGGGCCGCGCTTGCTGTCTTTGGCGTCACCTCCATGTACTGCTGAAGCAGAGCCGGCACATCGACCAGCCCGAGGTCGTCACCGCGGTTTTCAGCCGCTGCATATTTGCCCTGCGCGACGGCTTTCGACACATTGTACACCTGCGCCATGCGCTCCAACTGAGTCACTGCCAGGTTATGCTCATTGGCATACTTCAGGAGCGCTTCCTGGATGGTAGTACGGTCCAACGAGGCGGACTTGGCCGTCAAAGGCTGCAAAATGGTCTCAAGTGCGTGCTCGATCTGAGAGGGGCTCATGGTGCGTAAATGTGCGGGAGCGGCGGCAGCTAGGCAACACGTTTCTCACTTCACAACAGGCACTACAATTTTTGGACCACCGATCCGGAGCGCTTCAGTCTTCAGGGTTCCGGCCAGATCATCGTCCAGCGGCATAGACTCAGCATCCTGACCACCAAGCTTCGAAGCAGTGAGCAGATGCCGGGCATGTGCAATACCCGGGAGTGCTGTCTGGTTGATGCCGCCGTTATGGGCCAGGATGAAGCCATAGGTCATCATCAACTGCTCCAACTGTTTCGGATCAGTACTACGAAGCAGTGCGTCCAGTGCACTGTTGCTGGTACCAAGCATGAACTTCACGTGCGCTGCGCCATTGTTGTAGCCGGCGCGCATGATCATGGGCCCCAGCGGAGTGGTGCGCAGGTATCCCTCTGTGAGTTCCACCAGCCGCCCGTGCGGGTACACGATGGACTGCAGGTACGAAACGTCGTTCTTACGATCAAGCACGTTGAAGAACAGCTTCTCAAAAGCCAGCACCACACCAAGATCCAGTCCGCTGTCCTGCGCGACGCTCAGCACCGATGCGTCTCTGGACAGCAGCAGACCTTGCAGCAGTATTCTGGTGGTTGCCATGGCAGGTGTGGTCAGTGCCAGAGCCCCCTTGATGTCAGGGTAAGGGAACTCTTTCGGAAACCGAACAAACAGGTAGGCGCGGAAAATGACCTCGTCATCCCCTAGCAGCTGGGAACTCTGCAGGTGCATGCGCCCGTTATTGTGCGCTGCAGTGGAGGCATACTTCCAGCCGAAGTCTGTCATGCGGTACAGGCTCACGAACCGGTAGACATCCGGATCAAAGCCCATGCCTGGTACATTTGCTGCACGTCCTCCCGGGCGTGTTTCACGCAGCAAGTCGTCCGGGATCGAGGCAGACAGTGTATGGATGGTATCGGCGGTCACGCGTCCTGCTCTTGCGCAGTGGCCCCAGAGGTGCGCGACTTTTTCAAGAGCGCAAGCACAAGGTCGCCCTGTGAGCGAAAAACCGACAGCAACTGGTCCTCCAGTTCCTGCAGGTCATCCAGACCATACAGGTTGCGCCAGTCCTGCGGCTTCCAATAGAACAGGAAGATGCAGCGGCCGAGCGCATCCAGGCCTTCCTCCAGCTTGGGAATGTACGATTCGAGGAAGGTTGCTGAATCGTATGCGCGGCTCAGCGAACCCAACACCGCGTGGTCGAACACATTCGGCATCTGTTTGGTGATGGCGAACTGGGCGATGTTTTCCGGATCTTCGGTCTGCAGAATTTCCTGCCAGTGACCTTCTTCATCTGGTCGTGGGTCGTTGCTCACGCCGCGCACGCTGTCGACCTTGTCGCCGATGCGGGAGGCGGGCAGATAAAACGGTGTACGCATGGTGCGCAGACCGAAAGCCTGAGCGCGCTCAGCTGGAACACCCTGCACCGGATCAAAATCTGTCTGCCAGACAGGTGTATCCACGATCTGCAGCGCAGCGGCCTTCAGGTGTGCTGGAAACCGCAGAACCACTCGGGTAACATTCGACTCGCCATTCACACGGTCGAGCAAAGCAGCTGCGGCTTCCGGATGCAGGCCGAGCTGCGCCGCCATTTTGATGTGCATGTCGCGCCGGGAAAGCCAGCCCGAAGCATTACCCTCCACCTCGATGATGTAGGCGTCACCAGTACGGCGTAGGCTTGCGCGTTTCAGGTGCATGTCCGGGTTGCGCTCGAATTCGGCACGGATGTCCGCAGCGGAGGCCAGCGTCAAAGGCTTCACCCTCCATCCAGGCGCCTTATCGTAAGTCTCGGCCGGACTGGAAGACGCGGGGGAGCAGCAAGTATCCTCCCCTTCGGAGTCCTTCTCGTGAGGTACCTTCAGGCAGCGCCAGCTGCCGTCGATGACATTGCCGCGCTTCGGCTGGTCGGCATCCGGATTCAGTACCAGCAGGCTGCCGGTGCTGTTCGGCCAGCAACTGACCGTCAGGTGCCGGATCGTGCCGTGCTCTTTGTTGCCCAGCACCCACACAGGTCCGTACACGTCCATGGTGTGGGGGCTAAAAAAAAGATACAGACCTTTGTCGACCTCTGCGGCGGGTACGCCAATGTCTTCTGCCGACTCGGCAGCCCCATCTTCGGTCCAAATATCGTCACTACCCTGCCACATAGTGCCAGAGTCCGACTTCTCGAGCGCACAGACAATGCGACTGCCTGCAGGCATGCCCAGCGGAGAACAGCAGCCGACAGAGCGGTATGGCTCGGTCAATTCGTAACCGTCACGATGATTGCCAGCCAGCGCCCGGATACGTTCGCCGCTGGCGGCTACCACCGTAACAACACCATTTGTGCCTGGACTGACGAAACCGTTGTCGGGTGCGTCGAACACTTCAGTTGCTTCTGCCTCGTGCGCAGGGTCCATGGAGATGTGATACCCCTGGGTGAAGATGTCTTTCGTGGCCTTGTCTGCGTCCGCTGCGCTCTTGAGCAGCTCGAGAGAGGGTCGGCCCTGCAGCAAGGACACGTACGGCTTGTCGAGCGCAGCTTCCCTGGCCTCAGCCGCCTGCTTCTCCTGATACATACGCTCCAGCAGTGCGACTGGGAAGAAGCTGTCGTGCTTGTCGAGTTCGCAGATGGCGCGGGCGAATTTGGGACGCGCCTCAATGGTACGTTGCAGACAGTCGAGCACGGCGTCATTGCCGTGACGCGTCATAAAGTCTCCGATCAGCGCCGCCACTTTTTCCTGCCTGCACAGCTCGGTTTCCAGTTCGCCGGCGTCCGCACCTTCCTGACAGGAGCCTTGTTTGCCAAAAGCTGCCGGCATGCGGGACAAGTTGGAAAGCATGACCTGGGGCGCGAGCTTGCCGGACTCTGACTTGGCGTGAGATACGCCCGTGGACTGCGAGCTCAGGTCGACAAGGAACTGCATCCATTCTGGCGTGTTGCTGACGAACCGCTTGGCCCCGGTGCGGTACAGCAGTTCGGTGCCCACCACCTTGCCGTCGGTGTAGATGCATGGGATGTACACCAGCTTGTCTTTGGATCCGCTGCCCAGACGCAACACGTAGATGCCCAGCATTCTCGTGTTGTCGTCATCCTTTTTGATCACTTCGAACCCGACGAGATTGGGGCTGGTCATCAGCGGACCGACTTTGTTGCGCACCGCGGTGTACGCCATTTCGGCAAAGGCGCGCTCCACATCCTGATTGTCTGCCTGCATACCGGCCAGCTTTTGCAGCCCAGGTAGGGCGTCCTGAAGGACAGCGAAAGACAGTCTGCGCGAGATTGGGTGGGTAGAACGAGAAGCCATGACGGGAAAACATCCGCCGACTCCGGTTCAAATCAACCGCTTACTGCAAGGTGCTGGCATTCACCCCTACACCCTGCTGTACTTTGCGCAGCTGCTCCAGTCTTTGGTCGATCAACTGCTGCTGCATGTCCATGTATGCCGGAAGAAACTGCCCCATGTTGGGTTTATCCGGTTGCTTGCCCTGCCGCAGCTGGTCATACATGTCGAAAGTTCGCATAGCCACCGGCGCCACGTAGGCCTGCTGCTCTTTGGGGAACCTGGAGCGCATGCGCTCCACGAGTTGAGCGCGCACATCCTGGCTTTGCAATGCGCTGGGCATCATCCACCTTTGCAGCCAATTACTGTCGTTTACTTCGTGGAGGGTACGCGCCGAACCCTCCACCAAACCGTTCAAGTAGCTTTGCCCGGCGTCCTGAATGTCATGCTGCCGGGCAAACGCTTCCTGACCGCCGCGGAAAGCGTCAATGCCCATGCCGACCGTACCGACGCCCAACAGCGCCTTGTTGGTGGGAATGCCCTTGAGAACTTTGCCGGCAGTCGCCGGTGCCGCCTTCAGTGCAGCGCCGACAGGTCTGGCAACAGCGCCTGCTGCGGAGCCTACTGCCTTACCAGCGCCAAGCAAACTGGCACCGAGACGGCCGAGAATGGGGAGAAGAGCGGACTTGTACATCAGAATTGACCGGTTTGTTTGATATTGGCTGCGAAACCCTCGCCTACCGCGAGGCGTGGTGCAAAGTGTACGTTGTGCTTCACGTTGGTGTCCTGCCCGCGGGTGACACCCGCCGCCAGTTGCTTCCGCAGGTACGAGGTGTGCATGCTCGCCAGCCAGTCGTCATTGGCAAATGCCTGAGTCTGCAGGCGCAGCATTTCTGGCCGGAAGCTCGGGGCGTCCTTGCTGGCGAACACTTCTTTGAAGCCCGCCCCTTCCAGGCGCTTTGTCATGGAGGGCGTGAGCTTGGTGCCGATCGTGTAGTGTAATGCTGGTTTCTGCAGGTACTGTCCGACAGCCAGTGCTGGTTTCTGTGGAGCGGCCGAAACCGGCGGCATGTACTTGGAGGCCAGTCTCTGGTAAGGCACGATGTCGTCCGGAACCGTGTTGTCATCCAGGTCCTCTGGGTCGTCGATCTGCACGTGGTTGACCGCAGCTCTGGCAATAGCTTCCAGATTTCGCATGGAGGCTGGAGTGCCGCCTTCCGCAAGCATCTGGTGCAGACGTTCTGCGTAGTACCGTCGACCTTCTCCCACCCCTCGATGCCGTACAATGTCGTCAGGGCGCACGATGCCCGCCGACAGTACGTCCCCCTCTTCCACGTCCTGTCCATTCTGGACTTTCAGCTCCAGGTGCTGCGGTACGTAGTGTTGCTGGTCTCCCACATGCACATAGTGACCGCCTTGCGGGGCTTGCTGAATACTGACAGTGCCACTTGTCTTGGCCACTGGAGCCCGGTCTGGGAAGTTGTCCGGGATCTGGACGAACCGCTCCAGCCAGTCCAGACCTGAGTACTCTTTGCGCGCCTGTGCTGCGCCGCTGAGATGCTTGAACGAGAGCGAACCTTGCGTAACCGGTTCGCCAGTAGCTGTACTGGATGTGAGCCCCACTGCATACCCGATGTCCGGCAGTTTGCCTTCGGGCAATGCACCTGCGCACTTGGCGCACACGCCGCTCGTGGCTTCACAAGTCAGGGGGCTGCGCACGAGTACTGCACCCTTGGCCTTGTTCTTGAGTGTCGCCCACTCTTTACGACCTACAACGGCTCCAGGTTCGATACCTGCTGCAGACCGCGCCAGCACGCGACCCCGCATGGATCGATCTTCGGCGGGCAGATCGATACCATTCTGAGTACCACAGTCGTCCATGGTCACCACCACTGGAGCAGCGACCTGCGCCAGCATCTTGGACCAGGCCCCGCCGCGTGCCGTGTTTGTTTTGGTCGACGTCACCGACGCACGTGCGCCGTAAGTACCGGCCAGGAACTCGGCGGGCGAGATGCCCTCTCCATAAGACGACCTGGCGAAGATGGGTACCATGCGACCTTTGGAGTCTTCGAACAAGGCAGGAGTTGCCAGCATGGCGCGAGCCTGCAGCGGCTTACCGCGGGCTCCTGACCGCACCGAGTCGATCACTGCATTACCTTTGGCCGCGCCCTGCTCCATGGTCTCCCGCTCCAAACGAGCGGCCCACTTGCCCCAGACCTCTTCCCGGATCTTGCGCTTTTCGTCAGGATCGTTGACTCCTTTGAGAGCGCTTTTCAGCTCGTTGCCCATGGCCTGCAGAGCTGCTTTGGTGTCGACGACATTCTCGAGGTCATCCAGTCCCATGGTCTCGCCCTGGTAGTAAGCTGCGTGCCGGCCGATGTCGCCCAGATTCTTTACTACTTCAGCGTACCGGTCCGGGTAGTCCACGGCCACTGAGTGAAGCACACGGCCGAGCGCCTTGGCGTCAAGCACGCGGTCATACTGCCGGAGTTCTTCCGGCAGCGCTTCGTTGGCCAGGAGATTGACAGCGCGTACACGCATTACATTTCAGCACGGGTGTTGCAGGAGCAGACGAGTACTTTGATCTTGTCGGCGACACCGTCATCGCGCACGGCCCGCACCTTGGGCAGCATCTGGTTGGTGATCTGCAGCAGCGGCGTGGTGTTGTTGAGAGTACCCAGCGTACTCCAGCTTGCTTCGTCCGTGTCGTCGACCTCGAAACACACCTGAATCTTCACCGCAGGGTTTCCGGATTCGCCTGTCTTTTTGATGCGCTGGAACGTGTGGTGGCGGAAAGCGGTGCGGGAGATGGAGGAGGAAGTGTCGGTGCCGTCCGCGTGATAGCTCTCAGTCGCAGTGCCGGTAGTGCCAAACAAGTAGGCAATGGTGGGGTCTGGGTTCATGACCCACCATCTTACGGCGCAGCATCCTGCGCGTCAACATGTCGGCGCGGCATGACCGACAGATCAATCTTGCAGCCATGTTCCAAGTACAGGTTCCAGGCCATGCGTCCGTGTGGCTTGAGAGTTGCACCATTGGGAAGTTTCGGTTCACCGATGCGCTCCGCCTCCTTCTGAACCATCTCATCCACCTGTGCCGGCGTAGCCCACGTACAATCTCGAGCCAGCATCCCTCGGTAGTCTACAGCCTGAGCATGCTCCCGCAGTACGTCGACAAGATGCTCTGCCGACACCGCCTTGGCAGTCCACGGTACGGCTACCAAATCGAGGTCAGTGATGACCGAACCGTGAATGGCCAACGCATACCCGTTCTCGCGCGCTTTGTCGCAGAGCCCTGCGTACAGGCAGGCGTAGAACGGAGCATGCGTGGCCGGTTTCACAGGTAGTAGATGGCTGCTGCGTTGATTGCCAGGTGCAGCGTGTTGTCCGCTGCAATGCAGAGAAAACCCGCCAGCCAAGCCGGTACCGATTCGTGGTACCCGGTAGGCTGGCACTCTTCCCACGGATGCCACCAATCCAGCCACTGCCTGGTCTTGCCCGGGCCAGTGGCTTGCGGCGTTACCTCCGTGGTGATCGGTGCCAAAAAGTTCTTGGCATACACCACGTACCTGGCCAGTCGGAAACGATCGATCAGCAGGTGCGTACCCCAGATGACAAACCAGGCCGGCCAGGACGCGATGAACAGGAACAGCAGGCTGTAGGTCGTCGCATGACAAAAAGCTGCCCAGGTGCTTTTGGTCTTTTGCACTGCCATCCAGTGAGACTGGAGCAGGTAGTCGCCGATTAGATGAAAGATGAGTTGTGTCATGCTTTCGCTGCTTTGGTCCACTGGTTCATGTCATGCAGGCACAGCCTGCGCAATTCATGCATGACGGCTTTAAGATCGGGGCGAAGGTCGAACAACCTTCGCGCATCCGACCCTGGACGCGCATTAAGCAGCGTCCCAGCCCGTCTGGCCCCTGCAGCGGCTTCGACGGCCGCTGCTCGTTGAATGTATTGTACTTGAGATGAATTCATCGTGTGGCTGCCGCACCTGCACCTGCTGCACTGGCTTTGCCCAGCAGCCCGCGGGAGAATGATCCACGCAGAGCTGCACTGTCACCAAACAGGTCTACGAAACCTGCCAGGTACTCCGTGGCGTCACTGCGCAGTGTCAGTTTCACGCGATTGCCGGCATTACCTTCAACCGCATTGAACTTGTCGCCTGCAACAGCTGTCGCCGCCACCAGTCCGATGTGGCCCTGCCCCGTCAGTTTCCCCGCAGCATTGCGGTACAAAATGACCATGGCATCGCCTGGCACCGGGGGCTTGTCGGCGGTGTAGGTACGACCTTGGCTTTTGGCCTTGTTCCAAAGAGCGGCCACCAATCCGAAGCGCTCACCAAACGGATATTCGCCGGTGCCGTCTTTGAACCAGGTGCTCAGCGCATGACAGCACCAAGGGGCCGGACCGATGCCCTGCAGGTAGCGGGACACACCGTCGCCGAAATTGGCACCATCAGGAACTTCGGCGACGCCCTTGGCGTGGTCGGCCAGCGCCGCACGCAATACAGCGATCCGAGGCTTGCTCAGGCCCTCAGGGATGTCCCCCTGCAAACCCGAACGCTGGGCGGCACCAGATGGATTGAGCAGAGCCCACCACGTCTGAGGTCCGACTTCGCTGTCCACGACCAGCATCTTGCCGTTCTTGCCGATGTGTGTGCTTTGGAAGTGTACGACCACCTTTTCGAGTTCGTCATTGTACGGTCCGACCGGCTTGCAGGGAAACCCCTGCGAGTTCAGGATGGAGCGGAGGTAAGTCAGGACATCGACCGGTGCGTCGGCCCCGGGACGGAGAGTGGGCAGGTTTTTGAGGTTCATGCGCCGCTATCAGACTCCGCCTGCGCCGGATGTCCACCGGTTTCTGCCTGCATGCGTTGCTTCGTCGCTCTACGTACCAGCCTGTGCTCCTTCTTTTTGCCTTGCGCGCGTGCCCGCCTGCTTCTGCGATTGGTGTAGCTGTCAGCTGGGTACTTGTCGTGCGCCGGACAACACGCGACGCCTGTACGCTTCAAAACTAGCAACTCACGTCTCATACCACCTCCCACTCCTTGAACGATGGATGACATTTGTGAAAAGGAGCTATGTCTGCTTTCTGTGTGGGTGTTGGAGCGCGCAGCCATAGCACCATCCGCACCCCCACGAGACCTCGCACAGATGCCGTGCTCGAAAAGTACTGCAAAGTATCTCGCCCTGACCTCAGTATCGCCAGCAGGTAACGGCGCTTTCCGCTCCTCCTTCTCAACTCATTTTTTGCCTGCGCGAGCAACTGCTCCGAAGTGTACACATTGTAGTGCGCTACGGTGTGCAACACGTTTCCGACTTCCTCGACTATGTGCTCGCGCTCGTGATACCCTTCTTTCCGGTCGTACTTGAACGCCTTGTGGATGTGATCCAGACAAGCCTGCCACTCACCAGCACGAAACAACGCATACAGTTTCTGCAGCGCCTTCTTCTGCCTGGATGTGTAGCAGATCTGAGCTTCCAGACGCTTATCGATTGCGTCCATGTCTATGTCGATGGCTTTGAATACAGTCATGGTATTGAACTCGGATTTACTACCCAGTCATACACACCGTCAGGCAGGGTTGCGCGAGCCTCCGTCATCCTGATATGCACCATAGGATTCATGGTGCATATACCCTGCGGCTCGCTCATACGCAGGCGGTGCACGCTACCTCCACGCACGTCCAGGCGAATATGCATGGGCGTCGGCATAATCTGCAGCCTGCAATCATACAGCAGAGCACAGCACACGAGCTGATGATCGACACCCACCACCAACACCAAATCCCAAGGGTCGTTAGCTTCAAGCCTCAGGTCCGGTACAGTTACCGGACCTGCGAGATACTCTGGTGTGATTTCCTGTAAGTCCAGCATGGGCGTTTGTTTCATACTACCAGCTTGCGAGCATGTTTAACGATGTCGTTCCTTGCATTCCAATACCGCCAGTAGCAAGCGCTGTGCACATGGTCAAGTACCACCTTGTCGGGCTTGTTGCGGTTGCGCAACGGTGCCTGCTTTACAGTGACAAAAGCCAGCCGTGCGGCTGAAGCACGCCGGAACATCTTCAACCCGGCATAGTCCGGGACACTGATCTTGTCCGCCAGCGCCTCAGGCACCACCAACCACCAACGCGAGGGGCCCAGTTCAGGCTGCGCCAGTTGATCGTGCTTCCGTTCCACTATCTCCTGCCTTGTTTTGCGGCACCAGTGCGTACGAATCTTGGTCAGGTCTTTCTTCACGTCTGCGGCCGTGAGTTTGATCTCAAACTCGGACCACAAACCCGAAGCCTTCGCCACCGCCCAGATGTCACACTCCCACCAGTCTCCCGGCGTGAAGTTTGGCATGATGGGGTGGTAGCTGTTGCGCAGGTCGTTCCATATCGACTGCTGCACGATGCGCTCTGTGAGTTTGTCCGGTAGCTCGTTCATCGTTCTGGTAGGTGTTCCAATGTCGGCACCGGTTGCCACTCCAATGTACGAGGGTACTCGGTGTGTGAGTACTCCGTGTGATGTTCGTCCATGTACACGTCCACGACGCTGTGCCGTTCGAAGCACTGATGCAGTACGCCTTCGAACCAAGCCAGTCTCATGGTAGGTGTGCGCGTTGTACTGCGTGCTAGCAGATGTCCTGTTGTGCTCATGGGATGTTCTCCTTTTCCGATATAGTTTCCAACAGCCAGCTGATCTCGCAGGTGCACTGCCTCCCCCTGTGTACCGCCGAGGACCCGTCGGAGTAGAAGTGCATTGTTCTGGATACGTGACTGGTGTGATCCAGCACTACTCGCGATGGGTACCCTGTGTACATGGCACGCCAGCGCTTCCATACAACCTTCCAGCGTCGTAGACGTCGCGACGCCCGTCTTAGCATAGCCGCAATCACAGTCGCCTCCTTTTCTGCAGTGCCTCGTGCACCAGCTTGCTGTCTACGTTGTACTTATTGCACACGCTTTTCATAGTGTCATGCGCATTGACCGTTACCAGACTGTGCTCGTGACCATTCGCGGGCCACGTCACTCCCATGTCGTCCACGCCAGTGCACACAGTGGCGTCGTACTTATCTGTCAGTCTGCTGTACTCCTCTGCTGCCAGCCTGGCCCGCTTCTCCATTTCCGTCTCCTGCCAGGGCAGCCCCCGATACTCATTGAGCCAGCCGGTGAATGCGACTTCACAGCTTCCGGTGGTTGAGGGATCGATCGATGACATACTCGCGTTTTTTACCTTCAGGCCTGACAGTCATACTGAATATGCTGCTGTACACAACTCTGGCTTTGTCGCCTTTCTTGAGTATGCGGCGATTGCCTGCATTCAGCACGTCTGTCAGCAGTTCGATTGTATCGCCAAATTTGGCGGCGTTGCGTTTACGTGTCATATGCAGCGTCCCCCAGCATTGCAGCCAGTGCACGTATTCCGACAGACATCTCTTCATGAAGTTCGTGTGTGCGATTCATCCACGTGGTTGTAGGTAACATGGGCGTATCAGGCTTGCACGGGGCATCATCCGGGAAGTTGGGATCCTTGCCGGTCAGGTTGCGCTCGTCCATGCGCAGCGTTTGCCAGATGTTGGACTGTGCCCGCCTCAGCAGACTCAACGCGGCTTTCAGTACTTTGCGCTGTTCCTGCTCTTTGGCGAGTTCAGCCATGAGGTAGTTGGACTGATCCAAGGATTCCTGCAGCGCGTGTGTGAGGCGCTCCTCCCTGGTCCAGTCCGACCGCTCCAGTGTAGCCTTGTACTTCTCATACCCGATGTCGGATCTGGTGCGCAGCTCAGCTACCACCTTCTCCACCACAGTATCCCGGCACGGGGTATTGTCCCGGTTTGTGCCCAACAGTTTTGCTTTGTGCTCACTCATGAGTAACTCGATTCGTTTGCCAGTCTTGCGGCCAGCGTGACACAGTACTTTGCTGTATGCCCTACACCGTCGTGCAACACAGTGCGTTCGACTCCGCTGTGTGCGAACCGGAACTGTGTGAATGCCGGCAGATCCCGTTGAGAGCACACCAGCACCACGCCGTTCGGGGTCAAAACCTCCATGTCAAAATTACGACCACGTGGTGTGCGGCTCAGCACCCGAGGCCTGGACACCACGTATCGCCGTTCCGTAATCGTGACTTTTCGACGGCTCATGCCGGTGTGTTGTGTTCCAGCAGCCTGACGGCCAGCGCCGAAGGCTCGTCGAGGACAATGACATCAGCCTCTTCCTGGGAGGGGACGTTGCAGTCCTCCATCCACAACACCACTCCGAACTCATCACTTTCAAAACCCTGCACAGCAGGCCAGGTGGAGGGCCACAGTGCCGTCGGCGTCCGCCCCATCTGAGCAGCCAGCTGCTCGCCATGCCGAGGGTGTCGCATCATGATACCGTGCATGGTGTCGATGTCTTGCTCTTTCCACGAAGTCAAGACACGGCGCACGTCAGGCGCCTCATCTGTCGCAAAGCGAATGGTGTGCCGGCAGGTGCCTCCGCCAACCAGCTCGATCAAGTCGAGCAGTGACACAGTCACTTCCTTGATCTGACATGCTCGTGCAAACAGCGTTTTCGCTCGAGCACCAGCTGACCTGCGCCAGCCCGGCATCTGCAGGATGAACTGGGCGCGGGACAGCAGCTGGATGCGGTGCACCATTGCCTCGGTGTAGGTGAGGTAGTCAGGCAGCTCCGCAGGGATCAACAGCCGGGCATCCGGAGCAGCTTTGTGCAGCACCGTTTTCCAGAAATCGAACGTCTGCTTGTACACGGGATTTCCGGTTACCGGTCCTGCGACATACACTGTCGAATCTGCCAGCAGTGCTCGTAGTGTCAGCGCGGGTCCAGTGGGCGCCTGCTCGAGCTTGGGTGGCTGGAAGGTCAGCGAGAACGCCGGATTGGCTTCGATGAAGGTTGCCAGTTGTTTTTGCATCGGTAGAAACAACTGGTCGAGCTGTTGCTGGGCGGATTCCAAAGACAGGGTCGGTGCTGTCTCTTGCGGGGGTGTTGCGTCGGTCATAGGTCGTTGTCGTTGAATTCGATCGTTGCTTCCAGGTCGGCCAATCCAAACAGGCGTCGTGCCTGATGGTAGCCCTGTTCCAGCAATCCAAACCGGTTGGAGGGTACCACCAGCCTGGCCTGCAGGTCAGGCTGTCCTGTATACCGGTGCGGATCGTCGTCAATGATGATCCATTGCTCCGGTTTATGTTCGTGCAGCAACAGGCGCACAGCCTGAGCCTGAGCATGGCGCAGCGGCGCGCAATGGACACCACCAATGCCAGCCGCGTCCAGGTCGATGCAAAGCTGCGGCCAGGGTGTGGTGTTCCGCCGCGAGCTGATGATCCAGATTTCGGCCTGTACATCTCTGCGCAGCACTTGCAACAGCTCTACGGCCGTGCGGCTGATCACTGTGTTTCTCCGGTCATCCTCCAGCAGGACGACACCATCAAGATCCAGATAGATATGGTTCATGATTCGCTGCACTGGCGGCACATCTTTTTGCCGTGCTTTGTGGTAACTGCCTTGCGACCGCATTTTTGCCAGGTCTCGCCTGCCAGTTGGGTGATCCACCGGCATGACTTCATACGCCTGGCCTCACAGCGTTCGGCTCGCTTCGGTGTCGGCTGCTTAGGGGCACCGTGCGGCTTGTACCATCGCTTTGTGTTAGTCCGCAGCTTCTTCAGAGTACTGACCACACCATCCCAGTAGTCCTTGGCGTGTTCCGAGCACGCTTTCTCTGCGATGCGCTTGCATCGCCTGGCTTCCTTCAGCTTGTCGGCGATGTAGGACTCCAACATGACGCGTAGGCATGCCGCACTCATGGTTCGACCTCCTGACTACACAACAACTGTCCCAGCTGGTTTGATGCGTCCCCTTGCAGTGTAACTTCTGTGACCAACCACGCACGCGTACGTGACAATACACCTTTAACCTGTTGCCAGCCGGCGGCCACTACAGCGAGTACAGCCACCAATGAGTAGTTTGTCCATTCCATTTTGGAGGGATGAGAAGCCCGTTGCCAGCGTCAAGCCGTTTGACGGCATCAAAGACAAGCCAGAGTGTATAAAACCATGCCCGAGCTGCCATTACCACCAAGCACACCCCCTCCCAACTTCCTGGGAGATAGCATGTCCGACAGGATGCAGCAGACAGGAGGCATCCCTGTCGCAGGTTCCGGTGTTGCTGGATGGTTGCAAAAACGCATGGGACTGCCGGGATACTCCGGATCCTACACCCCGGCGCAATTCAAAGAGCCTGCATACGGCGGTGAAACTCCGCTGCGAGCAGAAGTACGAGCTGCTGATCAGTACAGACAGTCCAAAAACCTGCCTGCGCTTGACTACGAGCGCGTCTGGAAACCTGTGCCACTGTTCCAGAGTTCCAATCTGAACTCCAATGTGGGTATGGCAGTACACAACGATGATGGACAACCAAACGTGTTCATGGGGCAAACTATGCCTGCCCGTTGGGAAGGGGGTAACTGGACCATGCCATACCCAGCATCGCAGATCGACCCCATCATGCAGCGCGGCTCCGCCCCTGCGGGCATCCTGGCCAAGTTGCTTCCTGCACAGCACCAGCGAGACTACGCATCCTTAGGCGCACTGGCCCGTCACTTCGGTATACCTCAAACGGCAGGCAACCTGTCCGACATCCGGGACAAGGTGATGAGCAATGCAATAAGCGGAGGATCTGCATCTGACGATGTCCGCGACCCAGCGGGTGTACTGGAACATGAACTTGGTCACACCTGGATAGGACAGCCCCAAATGGATTTTTCCGACATGGTCAAGATACGACCTTCCTCCATTGCGCCGGACGATTGGGTGGGATTGGAGATGCAATCCGACAGCGCGCGCGAGGCACTGAGACAGTACATCTTGAGATCCCAAGGCAATCGGGCTGGCCTGCCTACCACCATGCACACTCTGCAGGCTCATGACGCGCACCTTCCAGAGCTGCTCAATTACGGCTCCGCGCTGCAACAGCACATGTTCAAGACCCGCGGCGCTCGCTTGAAGAGTCCGGAGGAGGTACAGAACTGGATGCAGCAACTGCTGGGGGCTCCGGACGAGCCCACGTTCGAAAATGCACTCAAGTCGTATCCGTTCGACGTTCGACGTATGATGCGGCACAACTGGAGGTTGCAGCAAGGAAGCGGCTTGCCCGAGAAAGCCAACATGCTGAGGAACCTGCAGGATCGGATGAAACTCTGGTTTCCAGCGCTGGTGCACAATACACCCCTGCCTACGCAGACAAAAACAGCGGCTCTGGGAGCCGTAACCAAAGCACTCAAGTACATGGCTAGGGTACCGGCGAACAAGCCTTTCGCACCAACACTTGGCTCAGGCATTCGCAACACTCTCAAGGTAGGCTTTAACCCTTATCTGGGGCGCTACGGACACTGGCCTAAACGGGGACTGCAGGTTGCTGGTTTGGGCATGGCCGGCAATGCTTATCTCAACGCACGTCACCAGGTAACCGACACCGCCTCCCAGGTCAGCAGCTTGATTCCTTCCATACCGGTCACGGCAGATGCCAAACAGTATGTCGGAAGATGGGCACAAGCTCCGGAATTGGAAGCGGCCAAACTGCTTTGGAACGGGCGTCCTGAACAAGTACCGGAACCGCAGTGGAATCTGCTCACAGACCTGGCTGGCATGTGGATACGTCACAAATTACACTCCATGCAAGCAGGCTGGCCCAGCTGGCTAAAACTCCCCTATGCGCCAGCAGCGCCAGTGGCAGGGGCCGCCCTGCGTACTGGCGCCCAGCAGTTGGTAAGGCCGGTTAATCTGGCTGATCTGCTGCAGACCTCCACACATTTACGGGACGCGGCACTGCACGCCACACTACCAGCTCATTGACATTTCTGAAATTTTATAAGAGCGTTCGATGTCATGATCACACGCTACGCTGTTTCCCACCCTTTGCTTAAACGCAGCAGTGTTGTTGCTGCCGTGCTGCAGTCGCTGCGAGTGAAGCAGGCTGCAGACCAAGGATCTACACTCACCCACCTGCTCAATTCATGGGGCGAGTACTTGCAAAGCCAGCCAGGAGGTCCCGACATCGTCAAAAACTACCAGAATGGTGGTCCCGGCAGCAATGCAGGGGAAGAGTTGTACACCTCGCTTATGACTGCCCTGCCGGGTAGTGTTGCTCAAAGCGGTGCATTGGGTGCTTTGCTGGGCGGTGGGCTGGGCGCAGGCAGTGCCTGGCTGTCGGACGATCCATCTGCCAAGACCAAAGATCGTCCGTCTTATCTGAAACGTGTTCTGCTCGGTGCGCTTCTCGGTGGTGGTGTGGGTGCAAGTGCAGGTGTGCTGGACACACCGCGTTACGCATACAACAACAGCAGCGCAGCTGGTTTTATTGGCAAGATGAATCCGCTGGACTACGCATCTGGAGTTCCTGGTGTGTTCTCTAGTATAATGGTAGATAATGACAAAGGCACGCGAAACCAGCTCATGCGCATGTTCCTGCCCGTGTGGCAGCGCCATGTACAGCAGAGCGGTGCGCCGGACATCCTCAAACAAGAGGTGCAGAAGCTGACACCTGCAGCGCTACCCAACGAGCTACCTCACAGGCCGTAAGCTGCAGCATCCGTCAGTTCCCAACCCATCTCCCGCGCAGCTTCCTTCCAGATCCAGGCAGGAATGTGCAGGCGGTTCTGGTGAAACCCGCCTGACCGAAACTCTTCGGCGTCCCAATCGTGAGGCTCCAGCTTCGGAGACACGCCATCGTCATTGCACAATGTGAGCATGCAGATGGACATCGACTCTCTCGGATCAATGCGGTAGAGCGCAGGACCGTAACGCGTAATGCAATACAGGTCGCCTGCCCGAACCTCCCAGTTCTGGTGCTGGTAGTACCTCCAGGCAACCGCGTGCAGCTTGATGGTCCGCCAGTGGCGCTTCCAGAAATCGACCAGCGTACCGCGGCACGTGCAATGAGCCAGCGTCTCCGGCTGTCCCAGCTGCACGAGCAGCCTGTTCAAGGCCTCCCGTGTAGCCTGCTCTTCTGCAGGTGCCATACTGGCCAGCCGCTGCTCCCGCACGGTCGAATCACAGAGCATGAGCTGCTTTGCGGCGGCCTCTGCCAGAAGAGTTTGGGCGGAGCTCATTGCTTGTTGGGCGAAGGCATGGCACGCAGCGCCTGCTCCAGAGCGTCGTGCAGCAGCGGGTTCTTGGAGCGCAGGACATTCATCAGATCCCGGCGTACGTTTTCATCCGCCACCGATGAGATGGTGGGAAGCAGCTCAGCCACGGCCGCGCTGAGTGTCTGGATCGGCGCTCCTGATGTCTTGCAGCGCACCCAGATGACACCGATCAAGCCGACTGCGGTCAGAATCGTGGACACCCAGCTGGCAGTCTGCGCATCACTCAACTGCACGCCAAACACCTGGGTGGCCACCAAACCGAGCAAGGTGGCCACGGCCGTTTTGACGACATGGCTCTGCAGCGGATTGGTATAGACTTCGCCGAAGTTGGTCTTCGCGATTTCCTGAAGCAAAGCGGAGGGGAGCTGACGAGGTTCGGACATGGTATTGGAAGGGCTGTTCACCACCACCTTACTTCGTAGAAGTGCCGTCCGCCACCGGGATTTCGGGCGGGTAGAGCTTGGCGATGGCTGCGGCTGCGGTAGTCAAAGCATTCTCGGCCGTGCGTGCCGTCTGCTCGAGCATTCGGATCTTGGCCTGTCCAGTTGCATCGTCCGGTGCCGTGGTGGCTTTGGCCTCCGCCAGCTTGGTCTGCGCCTCCGCCAGCTTGGCGCGTGCCAGCGTGAGTCCAGCGTCGGCAGCCGCCACGGCGCCGGCCTTGGCCGTCTGCTGCAGGAAATCGACCGCCAGCTTTTTGGCCTGTGCGCGCTGGTCGACGCTGGGGCAGGCAGTGAGGAAGACAGAGAGAATGAGGGCGATGAGGTATTTCATAGGCTGGCAATGTGTGAGTACTGAGGACCGGTGCAAGCGGTTTGATAGCTAAAACAAAAGCACGGGGGTTGCCAGGCCCCCGTGCTTTTGTATGCTGCTAGACTTGCGCTGCTGGTTCAGGAGGGTGTTGACGTGTGAACTTGGCGTGCACGCGCGCGCCAACGTACTTCGCAGCAGACGGAGCCGGACAAATGCTGCTCCACACATCCGGCCAGAAGAACAACACGCCGAGAATGGCAGACTCAACCGCCAGAACGATGCAGCCCAGGATGCCCGTACCGAGCAGACCTCCAAAGGCCAGCAGCAGCGCCCAGAACCCGGCAGGTGGAACTTCATACAGGACATACACCTGGTGTGCGAACGAGACGCACGCCGGGAACAAGAAGGAGAGTGACAGGATGCCGCCGACAATCAGCGCCAGCAGCAGACGAAGAGTAGTGAGAAGAGTTTTCATGATGTGATATGAGGTGGCCGTGGGCAGGGTCGCCTCCCACGGCCGGGGTTGTTATGCTTGGTGCCTGGACCAGTTGCGGGCCAGGATCATCAGATCCTGTCCAAGCTTAGCAGGTCCTACGCGCACGACGCGCTGCAATGCGACGTCGATGACGCGCACACTGCCAGTTTCCTTCGGCTGGTGGATATAACCGCACAGCCGATTACCATACCGCAAGGAGTGCGTGGGAGGCCACACACGCTGTACGGTATGTTTAGCGGGATTGATCTGCTCGAGCTGTTGACGTTCTTGTTTGGAGATAGGGGTGATACCAATGGTACCACCACCTTGGGCAAGGTATTGGTTCATGTCTGACTATGAATGCCCTGTGAGTAATGCCATCACCTCCCGGGCCAGGAGGCGGCGAAAGGGTGGGGCGGTTCTCACGCCCCTCTGGATTACCCTCCAGTGGGAGCGGCAGAACCTCAGTTCTGCGCTGTCTTCGTCGTGATCATCAAGGCCTGCAGTCGTGCGTGTGCACTGACAAAGGCAGGCTTGGCTGCGCAGTTCACGACGAGCGGCGGCAGCTTGTCTTTTGGTGCGCCGTTTTGAATCCACGTGCGGGTCTCTTCGAGTACTTCCGGCGTGAGCTTTTCACGCTCGTCGTAGGACAGGCCCTGCCAGAGCAGATCCCACATGGCGACGCGCGCCAGGTTGGCCCGGAACTCTTCGGGATCGTTCTGAATGAACGTGATCAGAGACTGGGTACGGAACGGGTTCTGGTAGTACTGGGTGACCGGCGTCGCAGAATCCACCGAAATGCCGGCGGAGATGAAGCTGGTCAGATTCCCCACGTGACCTTTGAACTGTCCGAACAGGTCGCCCAGCGGCGCCACGTACTGCGACACGCGCAGGTGGACGACGACGTTGGCCCACCCCTGGGCTGCGGGCAGATCGCCTTTAAGGATCGCCTTGGCGGCGTTCTGTTCGGCGGCTTCGATGGCGGTATTGAGCTCGACAGGCTTGCTGTCGGCGAAACTGGCGGCAAAACTGCAGGCCAGTGTGACGAGTGCGATGAGACGTGTTTTCATAGTAGTGTGCTTGTTGTCTGACATGCCCTTGATTGAACACCGGGCCGGTGGTGAAGCGTCTTCCGCTTCAAAAACTTGGGCCGGTTCTCACGGCCCTTCCGGACTGCCTCCGGTGCCTGTTGTTCACAGCGTCGTGCGCGGAGTGTAGCGCCTGTTCTTGGTACCTGCAGGCACCTTGACGCGGATTCCGGGGTAGTGGCGCATCGTATCCGAGTCCGCGAGCGTGAAGCAGTCGATTGCCTCGTCCGGCAGCTTGAGATGCTGAAAGTCCTTCCGCAGTGCCGCCGCCAGTTCCAAGTAATGCGCCAGGGACAGGTCGTACTTGTGCGACAATACCATGGCTGTGGTACCGCAGTACATGATGCGTGTGAGTTTCATGTGATGCTGGTCTCGATACCTTCTGGAGTGTGCTTGAAGAAAGCGTCCACGAAGCTTGCTTCGTCTCCGTCTTTTTCCACAGTGATACCTAGAGAACCAGCATCGGTGATAAACAGATCAGCCTTCCATCCGCGGTAGTGGACTTCCATGCTGTCTGCATCTGTTATGAAGGCATCGTCCGACAAGCATTCCAGAAACTGCTTGTTGAAAACCGCCATAAACAGGATGATCCAGAAATACAGCGCCAGTAAGGCACACATAGGGCCTGCCGGGATGCCGATGTACCCAGTGCAGACAATGTACCAAGGAGCGCCTTCGCTTCCAGACAGCAGAGGAGTCTGCAGCGCGCAGATGCCGAACAACGTCGCCGCTAGGGTAGACAGCACACCGAAGAGGAGTGCAATTATACGCAACTGGTTGCGCGTCGAGATTTTTACAATATGGATTTCAATGTTCATGATGTTCTGACTATGAATGCCCTGGAGTAATGCCATCACCTCCCGGGCCAGGAGGCGGCGAAAAGAAAGCACCGCAGCCCGTTCCCTCGGTCAGACAAACCGGGAAGAGCTGCGGTGCGGCAGGCGTTTTCCGCCTGAAAGGTGCACGGCTCTTGCGAGCCGGCGGCTCTCACTGGCGCCAGTACAGGGGACGGCGCTTCTCCAGGCGTACCAGCTTTTCGTCCTCCTTGGACTTACGCTGTGCTGCCTGGTTCTGGTTGATGGTGTTGAGCAGTCGTGAGAGGGACTGCTCCACCTGCTGTGGTGTGGGCATGTTGTTCCAGTGGATGGGGCTCTTTGCTTTGTCGTGAAAGCTTGTGTGCCAGCAGTGTTTTACGGTCTGCTTCCGGTATTTCCTGCACCGGTGTCCATACACCTCGGTACAACCACAAAGCAATGTCGATCATGATGTTTGAAAATGGTGCACCTGGCAGGAATCGAACCTGCGGCACGCGGATTAGAACCCCGCTGCTCTGTCCACTGAGCTACAGGAGCGTTGGTTATCTTGGAATGAATACGAACTCAAGACCCTCTTTGCCGAGCGGAAGTTCTTCATGCGCAGTGCGCAGGAAAGAGGCAATCGCCGACTCCACAGTAGGTCCGCAGCCCCAGGCCACATCCGGCAACTTGACCATGTAGTCACTGACGCGCTGATGAATCTCCACTTTACGCGGAACCAACTGCACCGAAACCCAGCCTGGACAATGTACGTCCAGCCATCCTTTGCGCTGGACGTGCTGCCAGTGGAAGAAGTCGTGCGGGGCGGTGAAAGTACCTGCAGGTCGCGGAAAAGCTTCCAGCCTGTAGGAGCCGGTGGCGTCCGCTTTATCGCTGACGCAGAAAGTACGGCCGTGGTACTCCACAGTAATGGTGATAGGCAGTGGTGCTTGTTTGCGTTTTCTTGGCATGATGGTGTGTTGGTTATATTTGATGGGCAAGGCATGAGCGCCTTGTTCAAAAGTCTATAACACACCACGTCGTGTTATTGCACTGCTCGACAGGCAGAGCATGTTACATGAGCAAAGCCATCGTACGATCGACAGCGTAGAGCCGAACTTTAAGGGGTGTCCTGCGTAAACGTCAGCCCGGTCGCAACGGCAGTCACGGCCACCGCGTACCAGCTGGTTCCATCCGATATCACTTCCACGCGGTCTCCGATCACCGCGTCGCCGTTTACAAACGTGATGGTGTCGTCCGCGGTGCCTGTATCGCCGGCATCTCCTGCCACACTGATCTGTCTGCCTTTGATTGTGTTGGAAGAACCGTTGGTGACGATCGTGTGGGAGCCACTGCTCAGAGTCGCGGTCAAAATAAACGTGAACTTCAGTCCTGCCGCCGGAGCAGGGAGCGTGGTCACAAAGCCCGTAGTCGAGTTGAGGAAAAACACACTGCCGCTTTCGGCCGCCGTGAGTACATTGGTCGTGGTTACGCTTTCGGTCAGCGGTGTATACAGCAGCTTGTTTGCTGTGACACTGCCAGTAGCTGTACCATTGATGGTCACACTGCCGCTGCCTTTGGCATCGATTCTCAAGCTCTCGTTGGTGCCGCTGCTGGTCACGCCAATGTCAACTCCAGCCGCCGCAGCCCGGCCTGTTACTGCTACCCCTGTGGCTGCGCTGCTCACATTGCCTGCAACTGTCAGCACCGGGTTGGTGCTGCCATTAGGACCTACCGCAAAAGCCGTGGCGCTGTTGCTGGTCATTACCAGTGCTCCGGTCATACCCAACTGTCCGGCAGAGTGCGTAAGCGTCAGGTTACCGTTGTTGAAATTGATCACGGCACCCGATGCAAGAAACAGGTCACTCCACTGCAGAGTCGTCGTACCGAGCGCCGCGCCGTCGTTGAGAGTAGGACGGACAACAGCGTCGAAGTTATGAGCCGATCCTTTGAACGTATTCACACCGCTCGATGTGAGAAAAGTACCCGTGCTGCCGCTGAAATCGTTGGCCGTCGATCCGCTCGCCGTCAAACCGGTGGCGATCACCGGAGTGGTGAGCGTCTTGCCTGCCAAGGTCTGCGTTCCAGTCGTGTACACAACCGTACCTCCATCTCCGAACTCCACGGAACTCGCATCGGTGCCAGTGAAGGTCAACGTGTTGCTGATGGTGATGGTCTTGCCGCTGCCCAGCGTCAGAGTCGCTGCTGACGCAGGTGCCGTAAGCACGATGTTGTTGAATTTGGGGGCTGTAATCGCACCGCTGATGTCGCTGAGCGTCAGCACCCCGGCCACCGTCAGGTTGTTGAACGCCACGTTGGATGTGGTGCCTACTGCCTGTCCGATGCTGATGGCTGGCGTCGAGCCTTCGCCGCTGCCCCCGGTGACCGTGACACCAGTACCGCCTGAGATACCTGCCACATAGTCTCCTGTGGTATCGGTGGTGAGCAGTACGCTGTCTGCGGCAATGGTCGGGCTTGGGTAGGTGCCTGTAAGGTCGCCTCCGGCTGATCCGTTGGGTGCGCGGCTGTTGGTCAGCCTGGAGTCGTCACCGGCAGCCACCGTTCCAGTGCTCGTTCCTACGTTGAGCAGCGCCGCACCGCCCAGTTGCAGGATGGTGCGCATGGAGCTCTCCGAGCTGGCTGCCAGCAGCGTACGCGCAAGTGTTGTGATCGACGTACTGCCGAACACACCTGTGCTGGTGGTGTAAATAAGATTGTTGGCAGTCAGCGACCCAAAGTTCTGACCCGTACCTCCGCGAGCCGTGGCCAGCGGCGATCCCGGCAGCAGGCTGTCCACCACCAGCGCAGCATCAATCGTCACTTCAGACGTGTCCGAACGGGAGATCAGGATGTCCTGCAGCGTGATGTTGTTGGCAACGGTCACGGTGTCGGTCACCTCGTCTCCCAACACCACGTTGCCTTTCACCGTCAGCGGGTCATCCGTGACAATACCGCTACCGCTGCCGTACCAAGCACCGGCTGAGCCAAACTGCAGACCGGTACTGTCTGAACTAGCCCCTGCGGCCGTGACCTTGCCGGTCAGTGTACTGGCGCCTGTGACTGCCATGGTACCGCTGGCAATGATATTGGTAAACGTGACGTTGTTGCCTGTACCGAGACCGATGGAGTCCCGTGCAGTGGATCCGGACTCTGTCACGAACGCCGTACCGTTACCGACGATGAATGCGCCATCGGACGGGTTGAGACCGGCCAGTGTCGAGAGCTGGGCAGAGTATGCCTGCACGTTGGTGCCGGGTACCAGGTCCAAGGCATCCCGTATGGCATCCCTGCTGGTGTTGTCGGACACGGTGAAGCCCAGCTCGAAGTTGGGTACTCCACCGAAATTGACGCTGGCGTTGAAGTTGTTGGTACCGCTGAACGTGTTGGTTCCGGCCAGAAGTACAATGCCGGTCCCTGCCGACACGCTGCCGCTGACCACCAGATTGCCCGTGAGATTGATCTGTCCGCTACCACCCCGGTAAATGGCTGTGTCACTGCCCCACTTGATGCCATCCGCAGCTGTGGTAGGCGAGCCCGCGGGCAGAATGTGGATGCGGGCGGACAGCGAGTTATTGGTGGCGCCGCCAAAGGACAGTTGATCCAGTACGCGAATGTCCTGTCCGTTTCCATTGAGGTCCGTGGTCAGCTTGCCTCCATTGATGGGCGTAACCACCTGGGAAAACAGGCTGATAGTGCAGATGAGGTGGATGCAGAGGGTCAGTAGTTTCATGGGAGTTGGCGGGCGAGGTAGTACAGCAGTGTGTTGTCGAGATCAGGCGAGCCTGAAAGCTGCAGGCTGAATCCGTTTCGGTCGCTGGCGATCACCTGGTGGTTGAGCAGCGTGACTGCGCCTCCGCTGGTGTTGGTGAACTGCACAGCAGTCAGTACGGGCGCGTTGCCCACAGGAAACGGTGTGGCGTACTCCACATCAAACCGGCTGCTACCTGCGTCTGTAACGGATGCGTGTGACAGCGCCACCTGCCGTTCACGGAATGGAACAAAGAACGGCTGTGCGTTCCAGTCCGAGGACAGATCGATCGCAATACGCCCCCATCCGCTGGAAGTGCTGACGTACAGGAAGCCGGCAGCAGGGTCTGCAATGAGTTCCATACCGCTCGTCATACCACTGAAAGCAGATGCAGGAATAGCCGAGGCACGGCGCACCACCGCATTCCAAAACGCGGTAGACTGCACCAGCTTCATCGAAGGGCCCGGCACCGTGGACATGCCTACGAGGGCAAAATTGCGATCCAGTGCCGGGAGATTGGGCAGTTCGTGTGTGCGTACGCCTGCCTGCACCAAAAGCGCGTCCATGACGGCCTGCGCATCGCCTGCCACCCAGACGAGCTCGTAGTTGGCTGAGTTGGTGGTACCTGACAGTGTGGCGGTAAACCCCTGCCTGGTGCTGGTGGTCTGGATGACCGACAGCGCTGTCTTGGAGACGTCCGCAGAAAGGTTGCGTACAAACGGCCATACCGCGGCGGGCGTTGCGGCGAAGACTTGAGGAAACACAACACTGACTGTGCTGGCCCCGTTGGAGATGGCTGTGGATCCTTGCTGGTACATGGGAGTTTAGCGGGGTGGTGGGGCAGGACGCTGCAGGACACCCAGGTCAGGCACCAGCAGCTTGCTGAACTCCACGTTGTGGGCAGCGGCGTAATTCTCGGCGACGTCCGTCTCTTCGCTCTGCGTGACCAGTTTTATGCACTGCTCGACACGGCTGGGTAGCATGAGCAGTGCAATGCGCCCCTGCATATCGAGCACTTCGACAGCGGTGTCGCTGGATAGCAGCAAAGCCTGACCGGTGCTCAGGCTGCGCAGGCGTACGAGAGGTGTCATGCCATGGGCGGACCTCCTGCACCGCCTGGGATCATACCTCCAGGCATCATGCCGCCGGGAGGTTGCATGGCCTGATCCTGGAGCTCCTGCTCGGCGCGTGCGAGACGCTGTTCGAGCTGCTTGACCACGCCGCTTGTCTCCATCTGCATCTGTTGCATGGCCTGCTGCAGCTGCTGGTTCACTTTGCCCTGCTCCTCGAGCATGGTCTGTTGTTGCTGCACCATTTCGGTGAGCTGCTGCACGCCTGTGGCCAGCTGCGCAATCTGCTCCATGAAAGCTGCCTGTGCCGGATCACCACCCTGCGGTGGTGGAGCCCCCTGCGGAGGCGCACCGCCCTGTTGCATGGCTGCCTGTTGCATGGCCGCGGCCTGATTCGGATCCATGGGGGCCTGCTGTGGTGCGGCTTGTGGCGGCGCCTGCTGCGGCATGGGCGATCCTGGAATGAAGGCCGTTTTCGTGGCACCTCCAGCAAATGCGCGCAGGTTTTGGATGATTTGGTCGACGGAGCTCATATTTTGATCGGGTGGGAGAAAGAGGAAGCGCCTGCACCTTGCTGGACACCTGGTACATTGGGCTTGGGTGCCTGGCGCCACTCTGGGTTGTCGTAGGTTCCAGGAGTGAACTTGGGCGCAGTGGGGTTGATGAACTGGGGAGCGTCGGCGATGCGGATGCGCTGGCCGGTCTGCGGACTGAAACGGTAGGCTTCGGACTGCGGTGTATTGACCATTCCCGGAGGGGGCGTAGCACCAGGTGTCCACTGCGTTTTGCCCATGGCGTCGGGCACCATGTTATTGCCCATCGGTTTGGCGGGCGCCTGTGCGACTTGCGGCGCTGGTTGCGGAGTTGCTGGTACTTTGGCCGCATTGCCTGCAGCGGCGCCAGCAGATGCCATTGCCGCCGACACAGGACCTGCCATCGCGCCGCCGGCGGCTGCCGCCAATTGACCGGCCGCGCCCTGTGCCAGGTTCGGAAAAGCATTCGGAGCGTTGCCCGCCATGCGACCGGCGAACTGGAAAGCATCCTCCTGCCCTTTGGCCGGAGTCCAAGCCTTGCCATTTTCGAAAACATGCGGAGCACTGGCTTGAGCCGGAGTCAGCGAAGCTGTTGGTACGGCTTTGCCGATGCCATACTGACCGATCAACGCCTTGCTGCCCGCAGGCATGGACATGCCGTTGAATGTACCTCCTGCACCCATGTCAAACGACTGTGCGGTGGGTTGAGCTGTTCCTTTCTGCCAGAACTTGGTGCCGTCTGGCGTGGCAGTAGCTCCGCTGAAGTTGCCAAGCGTGTTGGTCCAGTTCATGGAGGACTGTGGCACCGCCGCGGGGGCAGACAACATGGCAGGAGACCCCGCTTGCGGAATTGTCGACGCATTCACTCCCATACCACCTCCAGACATGGAGGGTGGCGGTGCGGGTGCCGTGATAGTGGGAGATGCAGGTAACCCAGTACTAGTCGGCATCTTGAACGGAGAGGCGCCGCCCATAGCATCGAACCCGAACCCAGGCCGGTCCGCAGCCTGAGCAGCCGTCATCTGGTTGAGCTCTGTCATCGTAGCGGGCTGTCGCGCCGCAGGCGTACCCATACTAGAGTTGGGGGCTTGAGCCATCTTGGTCAGCATCGCAGCAATGTCGGCAACAGGTGTTTTCATGCGTCAGGGAATTCCAGGTCGTCGTCATACCTTACAGCCCCGGTGCGGACTGCGGCAAGTGCTTCCTGCTTCGAGCCGAACTTGAAAGTGTTTCCGCTGGGGCGGGCTCCGGGCACCCACAGACCGAGTACCTGTTCATGCTTCGGCTGTGCCATGGTCACATCCGGGTCGCGGATGGAGAAGATCATTTTGTCCGGCATCAGCTTCTCCTTGGCCTCCTTCACACTCTCCGGCATGATCGGTACGTTGACGTTGATCTGGTCACCGTCCACATCCGCCGCTAGCCCGGCCATGACATACGGGTTGACTGCAATATTGTTACCATCGTGCAGCCGGACCCACCCGGCCACCGTGTTGAACTTGTGCCAGGCTGGCGCACGGCTGTACAAGGCAGGGCGTTCTTTCAGCTCCTGCTCCAATGCGATCTGCGCCTCTTTGGTACGATTCTTGATGGCGCGCACAGCTTCCGACACCTTCATACCAGAATTGCGCACCAGACGGCTCTGCACGTGGCTGTCATACAGTGTCCATGCCATCTCCCGCGGCAATGAGATGTCATTCATGCCAAGATCCGGATCGACAGTGATGACACCACGCCCTACGCTGTCGATCGGTTTGGAGATCAGACGTCGCTGAAAGAAGCTTGTCTTCGGTTTGTCCCCCAGCAACTGGTACAAGTACCCTTGAGTACCACGCGCTTTCAACTTGGGACTGACTGGATCGCCATAGCCGTACAAGGCGCGTGCCGCGTTGTACATGTTCAGCCGAGAGAGTCCAGCACCTTCCTCCCCGAGTTCGCGTAGTGTCTCTTCGTGCACGCTGCGATGACGGAACAGGTCCTGGTACAGTTCGTTTGCGGAGCCTGCAATGAATGTGTCGCCCATGGCACTGAACGGTCGGAACTGCGGAGGTAGCACAGGCACCTTGCTGATCATCAGTTCGTGCGGTGCTGTGCCGTTGCGCTCGAGGCCGACGATCGCGTTAAGCATTTTCACCCCACGATCCCGGCGGGTGACCTTGCCGCTGCGGATGTTGTCCTCCGCCTCTTTTTTTAGCTGCGACAGGTCCAGATTCTTGAGGGCTTGCAAAATACCGTGCGGTCCGGTCATGGCCTGGCGCTGCAGTGCCGCGGATTTCTGCCACATGCCTCGCGTATCAACAAATTTGCCGACAGGCGAGGAGGCTTGCTTGACGTTACCCATACTGCCGTGCGACTTCACATACTTCTGCATGCCGTCTGTAGCGGCAGCCGCAGCATAGTCCTGCACATCGGGCTCGGCCGTGTCGTACTCCTTACGCTTTACCGCCTGCGCCTTTGCAGCTGACGCCCAGGCAGCCTCCGCCGCCTCAGCCCACTGCTTCAACTCAGCGCGCTGCTTGTACGCACGCTCGTCGCCTGGGGATGGAAGGTTGTCCGGGTACTTGAGTTCAATCCAGTGCCCTTGAGCCAGCGCCCTGGATTCCTCGACATGCGTTACCCACATCCAGGTAGTAGTCTCCTCCCAGTCGTTCTGACCCGTCCAGAACGTCACGAAATGACCTGAGCGGTCTTTTACCTTGTCCCAGTTTTCGGGGTGGGAGAAGTGCGAAGCCTGTTTGACGCTGCTGAGAGTCCACTGATGCTTGCAGCTGGTGCATGTCAGCGGGTCGGCCTCTATGTCTCTCGGCATGTCGCCGCACTCTGGACACTCGCCGCGACGCAGACGCAATTGGGACAGTCTGCTGGCTTCCTTCTCGATGAACCCGCCCGTGTTGGTTTTATTACTTTGCATAACTCTTTTCGCGCCTTTCTGCAGTGTGCTTTGAAGTGTCGACAGGTGTGGTCAGCGCCGTCTCCACAGACCAATTGTACTGGTGGATGCGTTTTGATAAGCAGGATCTCGGGATACCGGTCTCTGCGGCCCACGCAGTCAGTGATTTGCGGCTACCCTTGAAGGCAAACAGAACACCTTTGCGCCCAGTGCGCTTCCCCCACTCCCCTCGCCATATGGACGCATTGCCGCGTGTACGCATGCGATGTCGCACACCGCCGAACGAGCGTCTGGCCGCTTCGGCTACCGTTAAAGTTTCACCGTCCTTAATAATGTGCACATTTGTTCGCGTGTTTTCAGCTTGCTGCCTCGCAGTAGCCCATCGGCAGTTACTCAAGAAGTATCCTTTTGCGTTGTCTATTCTATCCAGACTGGTACCCCGTGGTCTTGGACCCATGTCTCGACAGAACGCCTCAAAACTCTGAAACCATTCATCACATACATCGATACCTCGTCCACCGTAAAGCGGGTAATTACAGTCTGACAAGTCTCTGCAACGCCTGCGCATAGCCTGCCATGTTTTGTATTCTGCAGTTTTAGTGCCTCCGTGGCGTTGCCGCTTTCTGGAGTACACGTTACCATCCGACTGTAGCCAACTCCAATAAAGACTAGATTTTACACAGGTGATCTGCATACCTTCCAGCCCATGTTTCTGCAGCCACTCGCGCACAGCGCGTACCATTCCAGGGTCGTGTGAAGATGCACGGGCGGTAAACAGCACAGCGCGCCGGCCAGATGCCAGTTCCTGCTTCAGCCGGTCCATGACCGGAGGTACAGGCTCCCCTACCGTGTAGGGGTTGAACGGGTGCTGCTTTTCGGCCAGCGTACCATCAAGGTCGACGGCCAGTACTCCTTTGGACTTGGGCATGCCACAGTCTGACATGTG
>ERZ724522.84-NODE-84-length-51308-cov-12.455603_pt1 | contig 51308 bp, 64 predicted proteins | sample MGYA00376055_ERZ724522 | MGnify/ENA primary metagenome ERZ724522 (study PRJEB28724, sample SAMN07190884) | wastewater metagenome | isolation source: effluent of sewage treatment plant in Hong Hong | place: Hong Kong | collected 2016-03-17 ... | reverse complement strand
CCGACAAATCGAGACATCCGGATCGTGTGGCCCGACGGACTCGGCGGGAAGGTTGCTGGAAAGGTTTGGCACCAGTACAACGACGGCGCAGGAAGCGGACTGGACGCGGACCTTCTTGGAGGCTTGCCTTCGTCCAGCTACCTGAGCAGTTCCAACTCGACTGCCATCAACTTCGCGGAACTTGCCTCCCGAGAAGCTGATTCCGGACAAATCGCGTTCGTGCGGGCAGGGTCGGAGATTCGGAAGTTCTACGGGACCAACTCCCTTCCGGCGACAGGAACGAACCGGGCGAACGTCAGCGCTTCAAGCAACCCGGCAAAATGGTGGGTCGCGGAAGACATCAACGTGCGACCCCAAAAGGCTGTCTGGTGGGGAATGGTCGGCGACGGGACAACCGATAACTCAGCGGCGTTTGCGGACCTTCTTGCGTTCAGCCGGGACATTCAGATTGCGCGAGGGCGATATGCGTTCGCGTCGCCAGTTGCGATCACGAATGCCGAGAGCATTTCGATTACTTCCCCCGACGGTTCCTACCAAGGCGGCTACCACAGCACAAACTTGGTGACCGAATGCGAGTTCGTTTACACCGGGCCAGCGACCAACATTTTCTTCGACTTTGAGCCGACACCGCCCGGGACGCTGCGATACGGCAACAGGGTCGAAAATATCACCTTCAACGCAAACGGACTTGCCGATACCTCCGTGCGGATCGGACATATGGGGCGCGCTCGATTCGTCGGTTGCCGGTTCCTGGGAGGAACAGGGGTGAACTGGCTGGTGAACGCTTCGCAGTTCTGCACCTTCATCGACTGCTCGACGAGCATTAATGACGAGACCCCGACTCCAACGGTGCGGGCAACCTACGGAATGTCGCTGACTAACTTTTCCCCGGCAAACGTCTTCATTGACTGCCAGTGGGAGAACTCTTCCGGAACCGCAGTGCTGCTAGCCGGAAATGCGAAGAACAACTCATTCGTCGGAGGGGCTATCGAAGCCAACGACGGCGACGGTCTTGTGCTGGAATCCGGAGCGACAGGGAACACATTCAGCGGAACTTGGTTCGAAGCCAACGGAGGAACAAACTCGCTCTGGGTGAAGACCGGGGCGATCCAGAATTCGTTTACGGGGCTTCGCATGTTCGAGGACCTGGGAGCAATTCGCGTGGCCGGGAGTTACAACACGTTCCAGAACTTCGGTGCCCGGAGCATTTGGGTTGAGCCCGACGGAACCAGGAACAAGTGGGAGAACATGATTTGGGTCGACTGGTTCGTGGACGAAACCGCCGGTGGGAATTCCTTCCGAGACATGGTGAACTCCACGGCAACGATCCGGACAAACACGCTGTCGTCCCCATTCGTCCAGTACGGGGAGCCGTTCGCTTTGTGGAATTTCACGAACCTCTACGCCCGGACGGAACTGCGCCTTGGTCAGCTCAGTTTTGGAACCGGGTCGAACCCCCTGGACTGGACCCTCCAGCGGTTCGGCGCCGGGATCGGCGGGACGACAAACGAGTTCCGGGTTATCGCCCCGTACTCCTCGTTTCCTGCCGTGTCTCTCTACAACGCCGAGACTTGGCTCACGACCAACGAAGTCGTCACCGATCTCGGGGGCGGCCTCTACGAGACGAACTCGGTCCTTGTGACTAACAGCCTGCCGTTCACCTCGGCAACGTGGTCGCCGGAAGAAATCGCCTTCGGGCCTGGGACTACAGTGCGCGACACGTCATGGAAGCGGCGCGGAGTTTCCAACTGGGTGACCACCGCTGAGGTTTGGCTTGAGAGAATCGCAAACGATGTCGCCCTTGCTACTCTTACACCAGAATCAACCGTCACCACTCCTTTTGTTATCAGAGGAGACGGAACCCACGAGTGGGGTCCTGGGACTGCTATCAGATCAGCGTCGATCAAGTACGATTCGACTGGTACTTTGAGAGTCACGACAAATCTCGTGGTTGACGGTGCTATTACACTTGGAGGTGTTGCTCATTCGTCGTGGCCTGTAGGTGGTGGACTTGGCGACGTGACGCTGGCTGGAACGAACGCTTTCACTGGCGAGAACTCGTTCAGCGGGTTGACCACGATCAGCAACCTCAGCGTGCCAGGCGTCCTATCGGTTGGCTCGATCACGTCCGGATCGGCCCTCGGCATGGCGATTGGAGGGACCGGCGGCACGAACGCGGCCAGCGCCCGCGCATCGCTCGGTGTGACGTACGACGTGGACGTTCAGGCGTACCGGCTCGGGCTTCTCCAAGCAGCCCTCGCGCTCACGGCGGACGGGCACATGGTCTACCACAACGGGACGCTAGTGACGAACCTCGCGAGCACGGCGGCGGGCCGTGCTCTCCTGACCGCCGCGTCCGCATCGGCTCAGTGGAACAACTACCTGCTGTCCGTCGCCAGCACCAACGGCGGATACGACTCGACAAGCTGGGACGGGGTCACTGACAGGCTCGTGACGCTCGACCAGTTCCGCGATGCGATCAATGCGCTCCCGGGCGGCTCCAACGCCATCACCAGCGTCACGGCGCCCCTCAGTCTCACGAACGGCGTGCTCTCGATCGACACGACTGGCCTCGGCGGCGGCGGATCCGGTGGGTACACGTACCTCGTCACGAACTCGCTCGGTGCGTGGCAGGGGCGTGATTCCTCGACGAACTGGACAATCCTCAGCACGACGATCTCAAGCAACGACGTCCCGACCGCGACCGGGCGGTTTTTAGACGGCGGCTGGAGCTTGGTGGCGTCGAACAACAGCGGATCCTCAGCCACGGCTTACTTGGACGTGTCGGTGGGTGGCAGCCTGATCTTCCGGGATAGTTACTCATGGAGTTCGGGAGCCGGTGTGGCGCAGCGGCCGATGGCGGCTCAATTCTGGCTGGTCCGCGAATCCGCATCGACCGCGTCGCTGATCCAGATCGGGCAGAACGCGAACTCGTCCAGCACGCCCATCGGGCACGGCGATTTCGGGTCAACGGCCAACTCCGTCACGATCGTGGTGACCAACATCTCGGTCAACTGGTCGAGCAACGTCGCGTTTAGTATCGCCATTTCGTGCGACACATCGACGAGCACCAACGCGGCCCTCGGTATCCGCGTCGTGAATGCGTGGCTTCGCAAGGAGGCGGCCACGTCCACGGGAGGCGGAAGTATCGCGGCCGATGGAACCGCGGTGACCAACATCGTCAGCTCTCCAAGTATCACCAACACGGTTGTCGCCGGTCAGACCACGCTGTCGGTCATCGGGGCGGGCGTCACTGGGATCAACGCTGACAACATCGCGTCCGGTACGCTGGCGAGCAACCGTCTCCCGTCGGCGATCTCGTTGACCACGCTCTCGGCCGGTACACTCACCGCCACGTCGGTCTCTGGAAATGGCTCAGGTCTCACGAATCTCCAAACATCCGTCACCAATCCGGTCAACAACGAGGTCGTCTCAGCGACCGTCCTGAACAACGCGATTGCGAATATCGCGGGCGGAGTCGTCTATGGTTCAACCAACGCCTCGGGCATCAACACGAACTACCTCTCGTTCAGTGACACTGTTCCTGCCGATTGGAGCCAGACCTATTCGAGCATCGCATCCGGCGAGACGCTCGTCGGTGGCTGGCAGATCACGAACCAGCAGACGCGAATTGCGAAGGGCCAGTACGTCCACACGGTATTCATCGCGGCGACCGGGATCGGAGGGCCGACGCTCACCTACCGCTCGGATCTCTACAAGATCACGGCCACGAACGAGACGCTTCTCGATACGGGGTCATCGGTCCCGTTGACCTTAAGCGTCACGAACGAGTGCCGAACGATTTCGTACCTTCCAACTAACGTGCCGCTCGCGGCCGGGGAATACCTCGCGGTGAAACGCTACGTCACGCGATCCGGTGGATCCTCCGCGAACGTGACGATCCACGGCGGCACGGCGACGCCGACCCGACTTGAGACCCCGGCGCTTTCGCTGTCTAGCGATTACGTCTCGAAGTCCGGCGACACGATGACTGGTGCGCTGACCAATACGGTTCGTATTGGGGCGCCTGCTCTGTTCGCTGGGACGACGAATGTTGCTGATGCGCTGGCGTTGAAGGCGCCACTCGCGTCACCGACACTCGCAAGCCCGACTCTCAACGATACGGTGACCTACGAGCAGACCGTGCTCTCGGCTCACAGCAGCGTAACGAACTTCGTCGCAGATCCTACGGTCTCTCCATACCAGACGATCAACGCGGACCTGACCACTCCGTTCGCGACGGTCGGATTCCTCCACGCGACCAACGTCGCGGCCGGGCGGCAGACGACGATTCTAGTATTCGCTGGAACCAATGCATCCGTGACGGTCAGCCTCGCGGCTCAGTTTGCTCGGAACACGAACTCGGTCTCTCTGACAACCGGGCAGATTCTTCCGATCTCTTTCTACGGGTACGGGTCAAATCCGACGAACGTGATCGCAACGATGGGAACCGCCTACACGCGATGAAATTCCTCGCTGCATTCTGTTTTCTTGCCCAGGCATTGACGCTCCTCGACGGAGCGTTCGCAGGTCGCACGCGGCAAGCGTCGTTCCTGCCGTCCGATGTTGCCGGCTTGGTGTCGTGGTACAGGGCGAGCGCGATAAGCAGCAGCGCCGGCACCGAGATCACGTCATGGTCTGATTCGGCGACAACTGGATGGACTCTGTACGGTGTCGCCGGATCATCCCCATACGTCACAAACTCGTCGGAGATCAATGGGCAGAAGTGGCTTAATTTTGACGGAGCAAGTCAGACAATGCGCCACACGAACGGAGCACTAGCGCAGCCGTGCACCGTGTTCACCGTACTGAAATTCCATGCTCTGCCTCCGGTTTCTGGATCGGTTTTGGATGGGACAAACGCGGCCGGACGCATGCTTGTTGGAATTACGTCCGCTGGAGCTTTTCAGATCTCAGGAGGAACCTCGCTCTCTTCCGCCAGCTCTCTTGTTCCAACGGGCAAGTGGATGATTTACGAGGCTTCATTCAAGGCCAGTCCGAATGCGGCCATCATAACGAACGGAGTGTCAGTTCAAACCGGTGACGCTGGGTCGCAGGCGGCTGCTGGATTGTTCGTCGGACAACGGCAGGCCGGCGGACGCTTGTTCAATGGCGGTTTGGCTGAAATCCTGATCTACACCAACGATGTCTCGGCGGGAGACAGAACATCAATCCGTGATTACTTCTACTCGAAATACGGCGCTGCTTCTACTTGGTAGCCTATTGCGCCTAGGTGCTGCGGACTACTACGTGGACGGGAACGCCGCAGGAGGCGGGGATGGTTCCATCGGAACACCGTGGAACGCGATCGCGTCCGTATCTGGGCTAACAACAGGCGACAACCTGTATTTCGCCCGTGGTTCGGTGGTCACCGGACAGCTCACAGTCTCTTGGAGTGGGTCGGCTTCAAACTCTCAGTCGGTCATCGGGGCGTATGGTTCTGGAGATCGTCCGATCATCGACGGCAGTACCGGGCTGTATTGCGTGCAGATGCAGAACAGCACGAGGAACAATATTCGTGTCGAGAATCTTCATCTCCGAAACCCGTCCAATTCATGCCTCCGCGTTCGCTCAACGAACTCATGGTGGACTGGGACTAATCTCCTGATCGAAGGCTCACAGACTGCCCACGGCGTCACGCTCAATTGCCTGCATTTCCGACTACTCAACTGCATCGTCAGGTCCAACGGTGCAACCGGAAGCGACCACGGTATCTATGTAGACACAACTGGCGTCGCCGAGGACATAATCCTCGACGGGTGCACGTTCGCGCACAACTCAGGAAGCGGCATCAAGATCAACTCGGGGAATCTCGCCAGAATCGCGGGAGTCGTCATCAGGAACTGCCTGATCCAGACGAACGGGAACAACGGGATAGACGACTATGGTTCTGACGGGGCGCTCGTTTACAACAACGTGATTGACGGGAACGGTGTCGTGAGTGACGGGTGGGGTATTTACATGTCTTCCAATGCCGGCACCTATCACGCTCGGTCGAACACGATAGCGAACAACACGATTATTCACGGGCGCACCGATTACGCTGCGATCCACGCTGCATCAGGGAGTGTTGGTCATGCTGTATGGAACAACATCATTCAAGCGTATGGAACAGCGTTCTACCTTGACGGTACGGATGCCTCGGCATTCCGAGCTTCGGATTACAATGACTTTTACGGAGGAACGGTGAAGTGGGTGCTCGGCGGAACGAATTACACGTCGAGTTCTTCTTGGCGAACCGGGTCCGGCGGCGACTCGCATTCGATCACGTCGGATCCGTTGCTGACGGAATACATACCATCAGGAACATCACCGGCTATCCGTTCCGGGTCTGACTTGTCGGCGCTTTTCACGACGGACATCACCGGGTCGACTCGCCCGGCACCATGGGACATCGGAGCCTACGAGTTGATTCATCCAACCGCGTCCGCCGGCACCGTGACGGTCGGAACTCTTACCATCGGCCCATGAAATTCCTCGCCACGCTCGTTCTGCTCCTGCCGCTGTCGTCTTGGGGGGCCTCCCTGCTGATCCTGACCGAGCCCGCCGCCCGGGGCTACGCCGGCCCGGTCTTCGACCAGTGGGTGGCCCAGATCATCCGCGAGGGGTGGTCGGTCTCGGTGCGCGAGGCCCCGCGTCGGTGGGGTGGGAACTTCGCGACGAACGACTGGGCCCAGCTTGGCTGGATGTCGAACGAGGTGGCGCGTGCGAACCCGGACGCGGTGCAGTTGTTCGGCAGCTTGGCGAAGCTCAAGACCGGCGGTGCCCAGCCTGACGGCCACGAGGACCGCTGCATTCTCACGCACCACTGGCTCGGGTGCTCCGGCCTGACGTTCACCGACACTCTGGACTGGACGAACATGGTGAGCTGGCCGATCGAGCCTGCGATCCCGAACTCGATCGGCACAAACGCACCGGGCGACGGAATCCCAGATCAGACCTACGGGACCTTCTCGATCCCGGTCAGCTCGATCGACGCCTCGGGCCTCACCTCGCAGGCCGGAAACTTCGCCAGCGGCTACCTCGCCGGTCAGCCGTACCAGCCATTGATCGACGAGGGATACTGGCTGCGATGCTACCTGACCAACAATCTCTCGTACCGGCAACACGGTTGGACCGTTACGGAGACCGGGCACATCGACAACGCTGGGTGGTTCAACAGCTCAACGATCACAGCCACCAACAACTCCGTGACGTGGACGGTCAACGGGTCGTCCGTACCCGGGTCCACCGATCGCTGGGTCTACGACAACCAAGACCTGACGCTGTGGAGCCCTGACTTCGTTACGGGCGGCGGGACGTGGCTTCGAGCGTTCTGGGTCAACACCTACAAGTCCTACTGCATGGAGGACGCAAACGGTCAGGGGATGTATCGGCGCTTCCTGTTTCCGGGGTTCGCCTCGCGTCCCCTCGCGCTCGTTTCCGGGTGGAGCCAAGGTCAAAACTCCGCGCAGTTTTTCTGGATGTCCCGAGCCACCAACGCAACCGTCGCCGACGCGATCCGATCATCCGCCATCCGCTACGGCGGCGTGATACCGTTCGAGATGCCGTTGGCTGGAGACCTGACGCTTCCGATGCACGCCGTAACGCAGGAGACCCCGGCACGAGCAACGGTCGGAATCCTGACATTCGACTGAGCTTGACCGGCAAGCACGCATGAGCACACTGCGACAATGACATGGCGAGGAATCCAAAGGACGGTCTTCAACCTCCCGCCGGCTGTCGTCGCGGCACTCCTGCTCTGGTGCCAGCCCTTCGCCATTGCCCAGCAGCCGGCCAGTCTGTCCAACCGCCTTGCGGTCCGTTGGGACGCCAATTCCGAACCGAACCTTGCCGGGTACGTCATCACGCTGCAAAGCGCGGAAGGATCACTTACCAACGCGGTGAAGGCGTCGGAAACGAGGTTCGAATTTGCGCCTCTGCCGACCCTTGCTCTGCCGTGGACACTCACGCTGCAAGCCGTGAACACGGCAGGCTTCGTCTCGGACCCGTCGGCACCGTTGGTCATAAACGCGCCCACGCGGCCGGGCGCTCTGCGAATTGAAGTCTCCGTCACGGTCAGCGTTACGCAAGAGGCTCAAAGGGCAGCAATCGCAGGCGGAACAGTTGCTGGCGCGATGACCAAAGGACAAAGCCAAGACGTTACGGCTGAGCGAGCCTTGGGCGAACCGTAAAGCCAAACACGAAGCAGAAATGAAACGAACGATTGTTCCCATCCTGTTGGCCGGCATCGGGCTCTTGCTCGTGGCCGGATGCACAAACCGCAACCTCTCGATGCCGACCAAGGCCGGACCTTTTGTCTACGAGTCGCAACGACTCGGAAACAAGGAGACGATCAAAGAAGCCACGTTCGTCGGAGCGGACGGAAGCTCGTTCACTCTGAAAGGCTTCACGTCGGACCAAGTGGAGGCTCTAGGGGTAGTGGCGGAATCGGCGGCGCGTGGTGCCGTGCAGGCAATGATGGGGCAAGGCGGAGGAACCGCTGGACTCGCGCAAACCGGGTCAGCGTCCAGAACCGCACGCACCGGACCGGGCACGGCTCAGACGACCGCCAATCCGCTTGGCAAGCCCGTCGTGGTTACCGGACCCGACGGACGCGCCTACAAGCTGCTTGTGCGGAACGGGGTCTTGATGCTGACCCCGACGGACGAACAACCGGACGACGACATGACACCTTGAATCCTCCATCGTTCATGGACTCAAGCAACGAGCAAAACGAAGACGGTAAACGGTCACAGAGATCCGAACACCCGCGCCGAAACGCGGTGTGGATGGAGTGGAGTTGGAGGCTGTTCATCGCGACATGGCCGGGTATGTTCGCTCTGACCGCGGCGTTTCTGGTGTGGGTTGCGACCAGTATATTCCGTCACGAACAACGAATCGCGAGCCTCGAAAGCGGCGTCGTGAAGGATCTGGAGCGCGTGCGACTGCAAATCCTTTCCGAAGTCGAGACTAGAGCAAGCGCCCGATTCGATACGGTGCTCGCCGAAATCCGCGAACTGCAAAGAGCAGTACTGACGCTCAAAGTCCGTGAGGACATCGAGAGAGAACAACGCGAAAACGCTGCGCGATGACTTCGAAAACTCGCAAGACCGTAACGGCAGTGCGCTACGTAATCGCGTCATTGATTCCCGTAGCGGTCGTGTGGGCGTACGAGTTGGGCCGCGAAGGTTTCAATGCGCTCATGCGCGACCCGTGGACAAACCCGTTTAGTTGGTTCGTTCTGTTTCTGGGGTGCGCGCAAGCGGTCTGCCAAGCAGTGGGAGCGTTGCTGAACGCCGATCTGACAAAGGACAAGCTGCCGCCTGTCGCCGAATCGGCGGCGGTGTTCCGAACGCAAGTACAGAAGGAAACGAATGGACCGGGTGCCTGAATACGGCGTCTGCCGACTCGTCCAAAGCCACGTCACGACGACGCTGCGGGCGGCACCGTTCGCGATAAACGCGGGCCTGTGCATTGAGTCATCCGACGAAGGAGACTACGAGAGCAAGCTGATGGAGCAGATTCAAAAGCCATTGCTTGCCATCGTCGGGTTCTCTGGAATGGGCCGGGAAGCGCAAGGAAAGTGGCGAGTCGGAATCGAGATCCGGATTCAGGAGAACGTGCGACTTAACAGGTCAGGTGTCGCTTCCCAATGGACCGCTCTGCGACTGGCGGAAGCCATAATCGCGACGCTGCACGGCACTCAGATGGCCACGGCACCATTCGCGTTTTTACAGGTGTCCGACGACGCGATCAGCATGGAGTCCGAAAAGCCTTACCTGCTCATAACGACACGTCTGACGGCTCGACTTGGGCCGACCTTGGTGTTCTGATGACCGGAGGAAAAAGAGAAAGACGACAACATGGCCGATTACACAACAAACGCCGCGAGCAACGAGGTTCCCATCTACGGCGTCGCAGGAACAGTGAAGCTCGACGCGAGCCCGGGGCCATTCGAAGCAACGGCCAGAACGTGGGACTTCGTGAGCGTGTCGGTGAATCCCGGTTCCGACATGGTGGAGCACCGTAACAGCGTCGGGACGATCAAAAGCCGAACGCATTTCAACCTCGACGGAGGGTCGCCGCAGCGCAACAGGTCCACCACGATTTCGATTACGTTCGTGCCCGTCGGATCTTCGGCTGGAGCGGCCGCGACCGCGGGAGCGCTGGTGGCGAACGGACGCAAGTTCAAGGTCGAAAACTGTTCCGTGCCCGGCGCGGATGGGATCTGGGAAGTGACGGCCTGTAGTCCGTCCGGGTCGAATACAGACAACGTGACGGTCACGCTGAGCGGCGTGTGGGCCGTCGACAACACGTAGGCGTCATGGCGGAGTTGACGGGTAATCTGTCGGTCGAAGACCTGCACGACAGAGGAGCGCTGCCCGTGTGGCACTGGATCTGCGGAATGCGGATGCAGCAGATGACGGTCGGGCACGCAAGGCTGCTTGAGGCAATGGGACTGTGGAAGCCGACAGCGCCAAGCGATTTGCTGCTGGCAGCGTGGATCTGCGCGCACCCAGTGAGAAAAACCTCAAGGCTGCTCGACTCGCCCACCCTGCGCTGGAGGCTGAAGTGGCTGCGATGGCGGGTAGGATGGAAATGGGACTGGAGGCAAAGCCTCGCGTTGTGGTTTCGCTTCGTGCGGTATCACCGTGAGGAACCGTATGCGGTCGCAAAGCCTCTTGACCCGGGAAGACCGATCACAAGCCATGCCATCAATTCCCCGTGGCTGGCGCATCTACGAGCGTTCCTTTGCAGCAAAGGAGGGTATTCCCCGGAGACGTTTGACGATCAACTTCTCGGACAGGTCGTGCTGGACTACTACGCGATACTGGAGGACGAGGACAAAATCGTTCTGTCCAATCTGACCCGAACGCAAATGGCGAGGCGAAAGGAAAACCACGATGGCAACGGGCGGAAGTAACTTCAGCATCACAGGCGGCTTCGTGCTCGACACGGAAGGCTTGGCGCGGGGTGCTCAGAAGCTGACAAGGGAGTTCAACACGCTAGGCACGCGGATCGCGCACTCGTTTCGAGAGCGCATCGTAAGCACCATCGGAGCAGCAGGCTTGACGTGGGCAATCAAGAAGGAACTCGAAAAAGCGCAGAAGGTAACGACCGAAGCAGCAAAGTACGGGCTGAACACGGAAGTATTCCAGACGTTGCAGCATCTGGCGGAGCAGACCGGGAACTCGGTCGAAGAACTCGCAAATCAGTTCATCGAAGCGAAAGCGAGCGGAACAGAATTCGCTCAGGAAGTCGGCGACGCAATGCGCCAGCTACGCGACTCCGGGGCAATCATGTCGGCGGACGACGTGCAGCAAATGGCGAAGGCGTATCAGGCAATCGCCCAACTGCAAGCCAAAGCTGCGCCAATCGTAGCGGGCGCTGCCGGGGCCGTGTCTGGAACCATCAACGACATCACATCAAACAAAGAAGGCATTGCGGCTGGTGTAATACAAAACACCAAAGACTGGTTAAAAATAATGATCGGCGGACTGATAGAGGGAGTGACAAGTCTGGCCGATCCCGGCGACGAAAGGGTGCAACGATACAACGAATATGGGCGCAACCTGCGCCGGTCCGTCACGGCGAACACGAACGCGACCGACATTGAAGGCGCCGCAACGGCAACCGAAACGCCGCTGGAACGTCTGATCCGAGAACTGCAGAACCAAGCCGCAACGGACGCGTGGTGGAAAGCGGTTGGCGGCAACGAAAACTGGTCAACCAAGGAAAAGACCAAGAAGGAAAAAACGCGGGCGTTCGAAGTGTCTTCGCTGACCGGGATTGGCGGATACATGCAAAGCGCGGCGCCGAAGACGGCAGCCGAGACGCAACTCGAAATGATCAACCGCAAGTTGGACGACCTTGTGGCGACAGGACGAAAGATCGCGGCATGAGCGACTACACGCAAAGAGGATCAACCACGGTCGCGGGACAAACCGCCGAGCAGTGGTCACCGAGCAACTGGACGATCATGGCTCCCGTCGAAGGGCTGCGAACAGACATCGACCTTCTGGCGGCGGTATATCGCGGCTCTGGCATTTCGTACTCGATCATTCCGCTTGAAGGACCAAGCGCAAGACTGGAGGTGCAGTACCAAGGCTCGGTCGTACCGTCTGAATCGCCAGTCACTACTCAATGGAAGTTTTCTTCGAAGGGAACGCTTGTCCCAATCGAGGAACACCCAACATTTGTCGAGAACTTGGAAACGCTCATCACTGGATGGGCAACGGTGGACGAAAACAACGTGGCGCTTGGGCTGCGAACGCTTGGAGACTACCTCGGAGGAACGAGCACGGACGACCTTGACGCCGGCAAACTGGCAGACATTCAAGAACCGACAAACGGTCTCGTAGCGTTCACGCGAAAAATCATGGGCGGGACAAAGAGCTACCTGCGGCCAGAGCCGGTGCTGGTAGTGGTGTCTACCTACCAACCGACAGCCGCTTTCATCCCAGACTCGGCAATCGTTGGTACAGTCTACACAATTGCTCAACTCAGCACGGCTCTCGGCATTCCGGCAGGCGTCTACGCCAAAATGCCAGTCGGCGAGTGGCTAGCCGAGGAAGTGGACTTCGACTTTCAGAGCGACGGCACCAAGGTCGTGACGCAGACGTTTCGATATGCCGTCGTCTGGGACGCGGACCTGTACGAGCACGCCCCATGAACACCAACTGGAGATATCCGCGACGGGTGCCGAACACGAGGGACAAGGACGAGCGCAATCAAACCCGTGAAGCGGTGCGCTCCGCAGGGCTGGCCAGAGGGTCCGGCGTGAAGCAAGTGCAGACATCCAGCGGAACGGCAATCTTCGTCCTGCCGCAACGCCGAACGACCGGAGCGACGGCGGCACCGTCGTGGGTCTAGGCCGCGATGTACGTCACGCCGCTGGCAGAAGGCACGGCGCTTTCGGTGGCGCAAGCCAACGAGGTTTTTGACGCCGTGGACGAGGCGCTGGTCGTGCTGTTCAACGCGCAGAGTCCGCTGCTCTACCTCAGCTACGACGAAGGGGCGGGGCTTTGGGAGCGATCAGGACTGGCCGGAATGCTGGTCGTCTTCGGAGACCAGAGCGAGCGCAAGATTCTTTCGGGCGTGGCATCACACGACCAAGACGCCATCGACACGGCCGCGGCAACAGCGACTTTGGGGGCACAGGACGACGCATTAAAACAGGTCACGCTGGTGATGGCGTCTGGAGCGCTGTCGAAGTCTCTGGTCGTGCAAAAAAGAACCGTCACGGTAGGACCCGGGACGGAAGATTACTTCGCAAGAGTCGCTTACTCAGGATCTACGTTCTTCCATCACGAGAAGGTGCACGAACTGGCCGCGGTTGACGTGGTGTTCGAAGGGTATGCGGACAGAACTTTCGAATGGCCGGCAGAGTGGGACAAGGTGCGGTGCGTGCGATTCCACAATCTCGACCCGGACAGCACCCCGCTCGTCATTACGTTTGCAGAGACTGCCGAGACCATCACGCTGAACAGATGGGAATGCGTCGCAATGCGGCGCGTGGACAACGGGTCTGGCCCGACGTGGCAGGAAGACGGATTCCTTCTGTGGCGAATGCGGGACGAAGACTTGCTGCGGTTAGGAAAATCGTTCCCTTGGAACGACAGGGTGGGCGCTGGGGCAAACGTCTGGGAATCAGTCTGGGCAGCCGATGGCGGAAACAACGTGGCAAGCTGGGCAAGCGTGTTTCGGACGCTGGACTTCTTTGCGGCGGTCGGAATGCCAACAGAAGTAACAAGCAACGACGGAATCTCCGAAGCATACGAACCCAAAACCGGGATAGCGTTCGACTTATCAGACATCACGCGGAACGCAGGAACACTTCCGCCTTTTCCAAGTCCAACCGACACAAGCACTCCCATCTACAAACTGGCGTGGCACGGCGGAAAGTTCATAGCCATGTCGAAAGACGGAGCCGGGGAGTACACGAAAACAACAGCGACCGCCTCGATTGATGAACTGCTTGCAGGCAGCGCGGCGCTAAACCTGCAACTGGAGATAGACGCTGGAGGCGATACGGCACACATCAAGGTGATCGACGGCACAGACGTGGACTTGGTGGATCTGATTCCAGTCGGGTCAAACATCGGAGCAAGCGGACACGCGTTCACGGTTCCGGACGACGGGACAGGGTACACGGTGCCGCCAGCAATCGGTTCCACGTGGAACGGCATTAATCGGCTTGCAGCGTCCACCGTCACCGAAACGGTGAACGGTCTTGGCCCGGCGCTGACGCTCGACTACACGGTGCTCTCTCTGGAGAACTCCCACGCAACCTATGGCGATCCGCTGCCTTGGAGCGCTTTCGAAGGGACCATCGGAGATGTGCAGGGATGGGAGTTTCACGACGGCACCAAAAACAACTCGCACGGCACGTTTTACTCGAACTCGGTGAAGTGGGATGGAAGACGACTGGCCGTGAACACCCTGCTTCGACTCGACCCAGCAGGAGGAGCATTTCCGGACGGTGCGGCCGCGGGAGCGCTCGTCGAGGCGCCGGGAATCATTGCGTCGCCCGGGTATCTGGAATGGTACCAAGCAGCGGACGTGCAGGTCTGGCCGGTGACGGGAGGGCCGTGGATGACGCCGAACTACGTGCGGCGCTCAATGCCTCCGGTGGACACGACGGTGCCGGTTGCACATCCAAACGCATCGCAGTATCTGGGCACTCCGGACGGAGACGACTATCAGATGCGAAACTCGCAACTGTTCCCGCGGTCCAAAGGAATCAAGAGGCAACTGCCAATCAACGACCTGACTGGCGCAGGACTTGCGTCCACTAACGCAGACCTAACCGGGTGCTACTTCCTCGCAGCGGACTCGACGCAAGAAATCGTCGAGAAGATCGACACGACCGGATGGTGGGAAGCAAACCGGGCGGCGGCGATTGCCGGAACCGAAATCGGAACCGAAGTGCGACCAGTAATCGCTCCTGTATTGAGGGCGCGGCACTTCAACGTGCTAGCGCAACGCATCAACTCCGTTCTGGCCGTTGTGCCGTTCTCGTTCTTCGACGCCGTGTACTACGGACGCGAATTCCGACCTGCCTATGCGGCCGACGGAAACGCCGGAATCTTCGGAGGGCACGTCTACCCATTCGGATTCTTGCGATACAGCACGGGCACCACAGCGACGCGGGCGACCGATCTTGGCCTGACGGTACGGAACTTCGCGACCGTCTACGCGGCTTACGCAGACTTCTCGGCAATCGACGTCACGCTGGTCGACTCAAGTGGAGGCACGGCAAACGCATTCAGCGTCGCGGGCGGAACGCCATTCGACGCGTGGAATATGGACCTGCCCTACTGGTGCATGCCGTACCCCGACCCGGCGCTGGAGCGCAACGAGTCGGTCGCGATCAAAGAAACGAGCCCGGGGACCGGATGGGTGGAGGGAGAAATCGTGTTGAGCGTCGGCGGAAACGATTACAAGGCTTGGTATCTGCCTAACGACGCAACCTACGCGATGCCGGACTTCGAATACATACGCGCCGACGACGTTGCGACGCTCGCTTCCGACCTCGGAATCCCATTCCGATTTTTCCGTTTGTGCTTCGAACTCGCCCCGGTGCAGTTCACGCCAGACCGCCAAGCTGGAGGCGTCAGGTCAGTTCCCGGGCTGGACATCTCGGTCGTCAGGACCAGAACAGAGGTGAGGTTGATTCCGCACGCCGGGCAGGACGGACTGTGCATGTTCGCCGGCACTGGAGACGAATTCACAGGGCACGGGCCAAGGTGGGGGAAATCCGGTCTCGTCCGAGTGGCCGACTGGCCGGAATTCCCCAGCACGCAAGGGTCCGACGATGCCGCCATTCGACAGTCTATCGCGGACATCATGCACGGGTACGACCGCGCAGGGACAGGGCATCTTCCAGAGTACCCGTATGGGTTCCTGCCGGCCATCGGCACGCCAGATCCAGACTGGCGAAACGACGACGCGTTTGACGGCGAAGCAGTCGCGCTCACGCAGGAACTCTATGACACAACGCCAAGCGCGATGACCGGATGGACAAAGCAGGTAGCCCGCATCGGCAGCTATCCGGTGCCCGTCATCCAGTGGGGCGCAACCGACATCGAGAGCAATCCGGCCCCAGACTGCGACCCGGCATGGATTCGCACGGGAGACCTGCCGACCCAGTTCGGAGCCGAAGACCTGTGGACGAACCAAGGAGCGGGCGCGTGGGACGGTAAAGGGGGATTCGCAGTGCACTTGTTTCCGCCAGCGTTTGTTGCCCCTTAAAAAAACATTTGACGCCACGATAGGAATCCTGTTTACTTTCCCCGTCGACCGCGACACCAAAACGAAACCCGAAACCAGAAACCCGAAACGAAGATGACCAACACCCTTCCTCGCGACGGAGCACGCTTCGTTCTTCCTGATGACCCGGACCGCGCGCCGGACGAAGCGGTCGAACTGATGCCGGAGGCGCTGTGCGAGTTCTGCGGAGAACCTTTGGAGGATCGGCACGCCATCACTGTCTGCGACTTCTGCGCAGACCTGATGCCGCACAAGGAACGTGTCGAGATTCGCCGCAAGAACCGGGCCCCGGCGGATTCCGGGGCGAGCAAGCGGTTGGTCTTGCTCGGAGCAAAGAGGTTCCGGGAGAACCTTTGGACGGTGCCGGGCGTTCCGGAACTGTTGTCGGCGCGTGAGGCGTTGCGGTATTTCGGTCCGGACGAACTCCCCGCGAAGATGCGTTAGTGACGGTTTCCGATTCGGGCGCGGGTCCGGATCGGACGCCGGGACTGACACCGGAAAACAGCAACGAAGACGCAGAAAGGACAAAGATGCCGAGAATCGTTTCACTCGCAGACGCCTTGAAGTGCGACCCGGGAGAACAACTGCCGGCGGTACGCGGCAAGGTTCTCAAGGTCGGGAAGTACTTCAGCGGGCAAAGCGCGAAGGGACCTTGGAGTTTTCAGACCGTCACGTTGGAGGACGGCGGGACGAAGGCGGACGTGAAGTTCAAGGGCCGCGACCAGTTCGACGGCAACGTGGTCGGAAAGGTAATGTTCGTCGTGGCCCACAACGGCGAACGCGGATTGACCGGCGTGCGGGCCGAGGAAGACGATTACAACGGCAAGAAAAGCCGGATCGTGCTCGTCACCCCATCGGCGGAAGTGACGTTCGGACAGGGTAACTGGGGATCATCCAACGAAAATCCGGCGGCCGCGACCGCGGCTGCGGCTTCCGCGCCTGCTGGCGATCCGGAGCCGCCCGGCCGAGACGACTACCCGGGCGACGATGAACCGCCGGCCAAGCAGGCTACTCCGCAACGGACGGAGACGCAGCCCGGGAAGGATGGCGAATGGGACGGGCTCAAGCAGGAGGTGAACCGAATCCGGAAGCTGCATTTGCTGTGCTGCGCGGCGGCAGCCCACAACGTGCACGCCTTGCACCAGGCAGGCATCAGCGTCGGCGACGAATTCCTGCAGGCTTCGGTCGCGACGATCTTCATTGAAGCGTGCAAGCGCGGAGGGGTGACGAGTGTTCCGGAGCGCGGCGAACCGCCGGTCAACTTCCCGAAATTCGACTTCTGATGAAGTTCTCAATCAAACGCCGGGACGACGACCGATGGGTGCGCGACGTTGACCGGCATCCGAACGACCCGCTTCGCTACGGGGCAGAAATCGACCGAATGACTTTCGCGACCCGGGAGGAAGCCACCACGCTTGCTCTTGGCTTCGAGGAAGTCGTTCAAGAACGCACCGAGAAACCGTGAAGATCCGACTGGCAGAAATGATTGGATGGGTGGCAGCGCTGGTAGTGTGGGCCGTTTTCGGATGGCTCATGCTCATGCTCTGAGCCGGGAAACAACGAACCAAGAAAGCTGAACGAATGAGAGTGACAAAACTGGCATTGCGAAACTTCCGTGGGATCAATCGCGAATTCGATCTGCCCGCAGCTTGCATCGTGGCGGGACCGAATTTCAGCGGCAAAAGCACCGTTCCGATTGCACTTCGGTTGGCGTGCGTCGGGTCGATGCCCCCTCCGATTGGCAAGACGGGGATCTGGCCGGCATTCGCCGGGAACGCGGACGAACCCGGCAAGATGAGCGTCACGGCGACGACGGACTCCGGGTTGTCGTGGACGCTGGAGTGGGAGAAGAAGAAGGAGTCAGTGTCGCAGCGCGGTCAACCTCCGGAGAGTTGCGCGTTGCCGCCCGTGCTGTGCGATCCCGCGACCTTCTGGAGCATGACGGGGGCGGAGCAAACGCGGGCGATCTTCGCGGCGTCCGGCGCAACGGTCCGGCGCGAGACGCTGCTGGAAGCTGTTCAGTCGGTGGACGGTTCGCCGGCTCGCGTGCGGGACGAAGTGGTGGCCACTTTGGGGGAGTTGCTCACGAAGCGGCTGGACGCGAACCCGGAGGTTTCTGCGGCCACAACTCTATGGCTGTCGGACTGCTCGCAGCTTGCGAAGGAGGAACGGGCGAAGGTGAAGCGGTTGGAAGCCAAGACGGCGGCAACCTTCTGGTCGGGACCGATCCCGGCGGACAAGACCAAGGAACTCAAGGCGGCTCGCGAGAAGCTGGCGCAGTTGACGCGGCACGAGCAGTCGCTTCGACAAGCCGCCGCATCGGCAGCGGATGCGGCTTCGAAGGCGGAGAAGACCCGAGCGCGGTTGAGCGTCTTGGACGCCATCCTGAACGCTCCCCAGCAACCGGAGCCGCCCGCTCTCACCGAAGAAGACGTTGAGCGCTTCGCCAAGGCGGAGGCAATGGCGGCGGAACTTTCGGAGCAAGTCGCGAAAGCGGTTGCCGATTACGACCGGATGAAGCTGACCCGCGAGCGGTTGAAGTCGGGAACCTGTCCCTGCTGCGGAAACACCGGACCCGGGTTGGCAGACATCGACAGAGAGCTGAGTTCTGAGATGGGCAAGCTGTCGGTGTATACTGCGTTGACGAAAACGCAACTCCAGAAAGCATCCGACGAACTCGCAGCCATCGAAGCTCGCAACAAGGCAATCGACAAGACCCGGCGCGAATGGGAACGCCATCGCGACGACTTGGAGGCGCTGCGGCGTGAGCGCGCTTCCATCGCGGAACTTGCGCCGGTTCCCGAAGTCCCGACGACTCCGGAGGCTATCGTGCAAGCCAAGGAGGAATGCGACCGGCAGACGGATCTGGTGGCAGAACTCGAAGGCGCGCAAGGCGAGTTTGCGCGATGGGCAGCCATCCGCGATGAACGCGACAAAGCGGAAGCGGATCTGATTCGTGCCCGCTGCACTGTCGAAGTCGTGATGGAAGCCGCCAAGAAGGTTGGTGAGAAGCTGGACGAAGCTGCCGGCGCGGCGTTCGGCGGGACGTTGAAGATCGCCAATCGGTTGTGCGAAGGATTGATCGCTTCGCCGTTGGAGTTCCGGGACGGGATGCTGGGTCGAAAGGCATCGAAGGAAGACGTGCAACGAACGGGCGGGACCGTGCGGGAAGGCGCGTGGATTCCGCACACGTCATTCTCGGGAACCGAAGCGCTGATCGGTTATGCCGGGTTCGCGGTTGCGGTCGCGAGCAAGGCTCCGTTCCGTCTGGTCGTGATGGACGAATTGAACCGGCTCACGTCCGACCGGAAGCGCTCCCTCGTTGCGCGGATGCTGCTTCTCATCAGCGAGGGGGTGGTCGACCAGTTCGTGGGATGCGACCCGGAGGCGGCAGAAACCTTTACGCTCATCGACGCGGCCCGTTGGGAGTTCTGAGTGGTTCGGCGTCTTCTCCCGGCGCGGGTCGGGAGAAGCAGCCGGCTCAACAGAGCACGGAGAAAAGGAACATTTGAAAACTCGCGTGGCAAATATGCTGATCTCTCGGAAGTTCGATGAATGGGTGAAGTCCATCGAAGACGAGAAGACCCGCAAGCGGGTGGAGGAAGGAACCGTTTTGACCGGCGGCGCAATCGTGACGCTGCTGACCGAGAACAGGGTCAACGACTTCGACTTCTACTTTCGCGACCGGGAAACGGCCCGCATGGTGGCGGACTATTACGTGCGGAAGTTCAAGGAGAACCCGCCGCAGCGATTCCGCTCCGGAACCAAAGTCGACCTTTGGGTTGTCGAAGAAGACGACCGTGTGCGGATCAACGTCAAGTCGGCTGGCATCGTTGGCGAAACGCGAGGCAAGGCTGTTGAATACGCCTACTTCGAGTCCGACCCGGACGCAACCAACCAAGAGGAATTCCTTGATGCCTCAGTTTCGGCCGTCGACGAAGCCAAGTCGGATGGCGAAGCGAAGGAGAAGAAGCCGAAGTATCGGCCGCTCTACCTCACGTCGAACGCCATTTCGCTTTCCGACAAGGTGCAAATCGTGATCCGATTCTTCGGCGACCCGTCGGAAATCCATGCAAACTACGACTTCGTGCACTGTACGAATTATTGGACAAGTTGGGAGCGCCGCGTTACAACAAACGCGAAAGCGCTGGAGTGCATCCTCACGAAAGAACTGCAATACATCGGAAGCCGTTATCCGATCTGCTCACTGTTTCGCGTGCGGAAGTTTGTGGAGCGTGGATGGACGATAACGGCCGGACAGATGCTGAAAATCGTCTGGCAGGCGTCGAAGCTGGACCTGTCGGACGTGAAGGTGCTGGAGGATCAGTTGACCGGGGTGGACGTGGCGTACTTCCTGCAGGTCATCGAAGCCTTGAAGGAGCGCGACCCGGCGCGGGTGGATGACGCTTACCTGTTCAGCCTGATCGACCGCCTGACCTGATGTTCCACGTGGAACACTAGAGACAAATTTCCCCGGACAACCCGGGGAGCAACGAAGGAGAAACCAGTATGGCAACCACGAAGACGGAGAAACACGAAACCGCAGCCACCAGCGCCGCCGCGAAGCCGCGGAAGCCGCGGGTCCCGAAGACGCTCACGCCGCTGGAAGCGCAGGTCGTCGCGAGTCTCGCCGAACAGAAGACGGTGACGCGGGCGCTTCGCGGGGTCGCGAAAGCGGTGGCGAATCTGAGCCCCGCGAAGGCTCAGCACGTCCTGACCACGGCGCTTGAGTCGCTGGAGAACCTGCCGCCGTCCGAACCGACCGGGAGCTAGGGCAAGACCAGCCGGGGAGCGTAACGCCCGGCAACACCCGGGCGTTACGCTCAACCTGAAATCCGAAACGACAAACCGAATGAGCACCATCCGACGCCAGCACCGATTCGCCACCGTTCCCGAAGAACTCCTGTTTGACGCCACGATCAGCCCGGGTGCCCGGTGCCTGTACGCCATCCTTGACCGGCACGCCGACGGCGACGGGCGGATGTGGCCGGGAATGGCACGGCTCGCGGGGCTTTTGGGCGTCACGGAGGAGACGGCGCGGAAATTTCGCGGGGAGCTTGAATCCAACGGATGGCTAGTAAACGACGGTCAACCGAATGGAACCGAAGGATTTAAGAGCAACCGATACGTCTTGGTGCAGGTTCGCGACACCGCGAATTTCCCCGTGACGGGAAAAACCCGTGACGGGAAAAACCGGGGACGCTTATTAAACGAGAGCCAAGCCTTAAACGAGAGCCAAGGGGAAACCCTTTTGTCGCCCGTCGGCGACGGGGGCACGGGAAACGCGCAGGAAGCCTCTAGGGCGCGTTCTGGCGAAAAGCCGCTGTCGCCTACCAGTCCCACCCCTAAAAGCGCGCCTCAACCGCAGGACGGGGGCGAGGCTGCGAAGCCGGTGAAGGTTCGAAACCCGGCTTGGGACGCTCTGGCGGACATCGAAGGGCACGGGGGGAACCCGTCGCCACTTGCGGCGGGCGGGATCGGGCGGGCGTTGAAAGCGATTCGGGGCATGATGCCCGGGGCGGAACTGGATGCGGTCGCGGCGGAGATCAGGCGGCGGGCCGGAAATTGGGCATCGCACTTCGAGGGAGCGACCATCACGGCAATGGCTCTGGCGAAGTGGTGGGCGCGGATGGAGGCGCCGAAGGCATCGGCACCAAAACCGGGGGGATGGTCGAAGTTTGCGAAGGAACGCGACGCGGGACTGCAAGGTGACTGGTCGCGAGAGTTCGCGGAAAGCGTGGGCGAAAATGGCTGAAAAGCGTTTGACTTACGAGACAGAAACCAGTAGCAGAGGAGCAACCTTGAAACCGGAACCGAGAGGAGCAAACGAAATCGTCGGCAGCTTCTTCCCGCGCCTGATGGAAACGCTCCAGTTGCGGAGCACAATTCGCACCGCCGTCGAGCAGGAGGCAAAAGCCAGCGCAACGACTTGTCCGGAATGTGGGTCCTTGCTGCGCGTAAACGTCGAGGCAACGGCACGCGCCCGCGTGGAAGGTGACGGCAGGTTGATCTTCAGCGACTGCACGGAATGCGACGAACGCGCAAGGCTGCGCGGGCGAGGCGTGCCAGACGCTTACGCGGGATGCTCGTTCGACACATGGCGCACGGAGACGCAGGAGGACGGCAAAGCGCTTGAGACGGCAATGAGGTACGCCGCAAAACCGAAGGGCGTGTTGATTCTGTCGGGAAGCATGGGCCGCGGAAAAACGCATCTGGCAACCGCCATTTTCCGCACGCGAAAAACCGGGATCTGGACCGACCAACCGTCGGCGCTTGCCGCGTTGCGAGCCGAATACGGGTCCGGAAACGCGGCGTCTGTCGCGTTGCGATTGGGGAACACGGCTTTGCTGGTCTGGGACGACTTTGGGCTTGGAACCGGAGCAAGGGACGAAGGGGCGTTCGTCGAAAGCGTGTTCTACAGACGGCACGCGAACCGATTGCCCTCCGTCGTCACGACGAATCTTCCGGCCAAAGACTTCGCCGAAGCTATGGGACCGCGGTTGGCGGAGAGAATGCGCGAACAGTTTTTCGGGTGGGTAACGCTTAGCGGCGCATCCCGCCGAAACGGTGCGACTCCGAAAACCGGAGCGTGACCGGAAAGACGGTAACAAAAACGAGGAACGAACATGGCAACGAAGAAGAAGAAGCAGAACAAGCCGCAGGAACCTCTGGTCAGTCCCGAGACGCTGTCGGCGATTCAGGAAGACGTCGGCGCGCTCTACGTCGAGCACGAGAGCGAAATCCGGATGGTGATGGAAGAAGCCGAGAAGCCGGTCGTGGTCGTCAACTTCCAAGTGAAGTTGGACCTGACGGAATCGGCCCCCATCGTCGAGACGATGATCCGGTTCACGTCGTCCGTCACGGACAAGCGGGTGCGGAAGTTGGACGACCCGGCGCAGCCGCTGCTTCTCAGCAAGGAGGATCTGGAAGCCACCAAGCGCAAGCCCGGGCGTCCGCGCAAGGAAACCAAGGAAGACGGCGAAAACACCGGCAGCGACGGCGCCGACGGCGGATCGGAAAGCGAGCAGTAACGACCGCAAGCCAGACGAAATCGGGAAAGCGAAATATGGAAAACGAGACGTTGAAGTTGTGTTTGCAAGCGCTGACATCGAGACCGGACGCCGTGGAACTCGCGTGGAACTCGTCCATCGGTGCAGACGAGTTGACGGTGTTCTGCCACGGAAGTGACGTGTCCAAGATCGTCGGCCGCGGCGGCAAGACGCTCAACGCTCTCGTCCGGTTGGGCCGCGTGTTCTACGCGCCCAACCGATTCACAATTCCCGAAGTGCGAGAGAAGCAGAGCGACGACGAAGAAGCGCCGTTCACCTACGACCAGACCGTGGCGCTGCTCGGAGAGGTGTGCAGGACGGCATTCCGCCGAAGCGTCACGGTCCGAACCGAGGAAGAAAACGTCTGGACCGTGACCGTCGATGGCGAGTTGTCGCGCAAGGGAGCGGCCGATACGGCAATCGCAATCATCGACCTGTTCGAAGCGATTGGATTGACCATTGGCATGAGAGGCGCGAACAGGCTGCGAGTGCAGATCAAAGCGTCAACCTGCGGGTGACCGATGGAAGTCTGCGCGCCAGTTGAACAGATGCCGGGCGAGCCGCTCGTGTTCTTGGTTCGCTCGGCATCCGAACCCGGGAAGCAGCACCGGGTCGAACTGGACAGTTACGACACGAACGGGTCTTGCACGTGCATCCGATTCTCAATTCAGTGTGCTCCGAAGCTGGAGAAGGGAACGAAGGGCGGAACGCCGGCAACTCAATGCTCGCACATCGAAAGGGCTTATCGGGAATTCGGCAAGATCATGGTCCGCAAAATCGTCGACTACCAAGCCGAGAAGCGCCGAAAGGAAGGACGATGATCCGACGCGCAAAGAAGTTGGGAAAAGCGCTGTGGACAACTCTGCCGGGCGCAAAGCAGGAAGAACCGAAAAAACCGAAGCGAATAGCGCATGTCAGCAGTCGGCAACGGAAGCGGTTGAGCCGATACGCTGCCCTCAAAGCAGAATGGCTGCGCGTTTATCACTCCAACGGGATTTGCGATTGCGGCTGTGGGCAGAAGGCGGAGCGGTTGGACGTTCACCACACGAGAGGGCGGGCCGGCGCGTTGCTGCTCGACTGGAGACACTGGAGAGCTTTGCGAAGGGAGTGCCACGATTGGGTTGCCGCGCATCCCGTAGAGGCGCGGAGACGCGGATTGCTCTGCGAGCCCGGTTTGTGGAATGTCCCGGACGAAACACCCGTGCCGGATCTTCCGGCAAGAAAGTGAATAGGAAAGGCATGGACAGCGAAACCCTAATTGAGTCGAACGAACCCAAGAAGTCTGAACCGGCTGCGGAGAACCGGAGCGGCGGATGGCGAACGCTCATTGCGGTTGCCGCCGTGATCGCTGCCGCCTGCGCCGGGAAGGCTGTAGGCGTCGCGATGGCGGACAAGAATTGGGAAAACCTTCTCGTGGCCACCCGGCTCGCAGATCCGGACGTTGCGGCAAGAGTCGTGAACGAATGCTGGAGCAAGCGCGACGAATTCAGGAAGGCGGCGGACGCGAACCGGAAGATTTTCGAAGCCGCCGAAATCGTCCGAAAGGGACAAGTCGGCGGACTGATTTCCAAGCCGGCATCGGTTGGACAGGCTCCGGTGCCGCCCAAAGTTCCCGCGACCCCGAACACCGAACCGAAGCGGGAAGCGCCGTGATTACGCTCGCGGACCTTTGGTGGCTGGATGGGTTGAAAGTCGGCGACCGACTTGTGATCCAACCTTACTGGAACGAAACCACGAAGAGTGAAAAACTGCTCGGTCCGCTCGAAGTGGTTGCGATTCGAAGGAACTGCCGAAGCCAAAGCGGCACTCTCGTGAGCGTGAAGGCGGAGGGGAAAAACTTCCCTACCTGTCTGGACGCCGCGTGGTTCATCGGACCGAGCGAAGCGAAGCGTCGGTTGTCGTAAGACGGATGGTGGAGAAGCGAGAAACCCGAGAATGAGAAACGAACCGAACCTCAAGCTGGACAGGTACAGGCTCCGAAATCCCGGAAGCGATCCCGGCGCTAACTGGGGAGCGTTTGCGATAGGTCCGTTGCTCATCATTTCGTCGGGCGTGCCGGGTCCGGAGGGCGAGAATTGGGAACACGTTTCGGTTTCCTGCGCGACCCGATGCCCAACGTGGGATGAGATGACGTCGGTCAAGAACCTGTTCTGGCGGGACGACGAAACGGTTGTGCAGTTCCATCCCCGGAAGGACCAGCACGTGAACCTGCATCCGTTCTGCCTGCATCTCTGGAAGCGGGTAGGGTCGGAATACGAACTGCCGCCAAGGAAGTTGCTCGCATGAACCTAACCGCAATCGAGCGTCGCGCTCTCGAAGTCATCACGGGTACACGGACGGGCATCACAGCATCCGAGCTTGGAATAATGCTCTGGCGCAAACCCGGACAGTGGATGAGTGCTCGAAGCCAATCGTCCAACCGATGGGCGAGAGCTGCCGGAAAGATCACGAAGAATCTGGAGCGGTTGGAACTCGCGAAATGCAGGCTCTGCGGCAAGCAATTCCGATGGTTCCCACAATGACCCGTCCCGCAGGAATCCCGGCAAACTATGTCGAAACATCCCCGGGCGTCTGGTGCCATCCTTCTCGCGTCGGTCGAATGGAAGCCGGTCAGCCCGAACCGAACGGCGGGCCAACACTGGAGCGTCAAGCATCGGCACCGGAAGGCGGCTCAGTTGGCTTGGGAACGGGCGACCGCAGCAAGCGCCATCGACCTGTCGAAGCTCAGGGTCCTGTTGTCGTCGTGACGATGCTGGCCCTGCTGCGCCGGGAGTTCGACGCCCACGACAACCTGCGGGCAGCCCTCAAGCCGCTGGTGGACGCGATTGCCGGCACCCTCGGGGTCCCGGACAACGACAGGCGCGTGCGATGGCAGTACGCCCAAGCCCGAACTGCTGGCGAGCCAAGGGTAGTCGTGACGGTCGAAAAAAAGATTTGACGGAACGGGCGGAATCCCGTTTACTGCACATGTCAAAAGCAACCTCAACCCGAAACCAGAAACCAAAATGAGCATGAGCTACAAAATCACCGGTGCGGATGCGATTCGCTTGGCTGAGCGCGACAACCTCACCATCTACTGCGCCGCCAACCCAGTCGACAACGGCGGGATCATCTCGGTGGACGAGGCACGCGAAGCGGTCCGCGAAGACCCGTCGCTCGTGTGCGTCCGCGTGACACCGCGTGGTTGGTGGGATGGCCAGAGGGGGAGTCAGGCCACGGTCGGATACGACGTGGATAGCTATTTTACCTCGGCCGGTATGTACCTCGGTCCGGATGACGACGGGATCGAGCCGACGTGGGACGACGTTAGCTGACTTGTTTCGGTCTCCACCCCGGGCGCGGGTTCGGGGTGGAGGCCGGCACACGCCGGAACCAAAACCAACGACAGAACCGAAACCATGAACACCAACGCAAACCTCGCGACCCTCGGCAACCGAACGGGCGGAACTCTCCTCACCGAAGCAAACGAACAATGGCGCAACCGCCCGGCAGATCAACGCTACGAGACCTTGACCGCTCTGCGGGACGCGGTGGTGGCGCGGCGGGAGCGCACCCGGGCTTTCGACATCGACTTGTCGGACCTGCGGGCCAAGGAAGACAACGGCGGGTTGGTGTTCAACTCCGGAATCACTCCGTCCCGCCCGTCGCACTGGGCGTTTGGTCAGCTTGCCTCCATCATCGGGGCACCCGCCAGCTACCTCCGCCGGCTGCCGACCGAACTGGCTGCCCGGTGCGTCAACACCTCGCTGGACCAGTACCGGCAAGACCGTGAAGAACTCAAGGTCATGACGGTGGAGGGCGACAGCATCGACACCATGCAGGCGGTCACGTCCCGCACCTACGGGCGGATCTGGGATGCGGACGTCGTGGCTGCTGTGGAGCGCATCGTTGAGAAGTCGGGCGGGCGGTTCTTCAACCCGCGAGACTGGAGTGGAAAGCCGTCCGGTCTCTACGCCTCCGATCACGACGTGTTTGCTTTTATGATCGACGGCGGGTCCATCGTGGACGGCGGCGGGGAGCGGGACCGTCTCAACCGTGGTTTCTTCGTGTGGAACTCGGAGACCGGTGCGCGGACGTTCGGCCTGACGACGTTCCTTTTCCGGGTGGTCTGCGGCAATCACCTCGTGTGGGATGCCACGGACGTCAACAAGATGATTGTGAGGCACTCGTCTGGCGGGCCGGCGCGGTTCGACCGGGACGCGATGCCGGCGCTCCTCTCATACGTGAACGCTTCCGCCAAGCCTGCGGAAGACGCCATCGCCAAGGCCAAGTCCATTCGTTTGATCGACCTCGTGAACAGCCCGGGGCTGACTGTTGCTTCCGAGACCGGGCGACTCGGAGATGAGTGGCAGAAGGCTTTCGCCGCCAAGTACGACTTCCGCCGGGCTCAGGTTCGGGACGCAGTGCAGTTTGCCCGGGCGGAAGAGGGCCGGTGCGAATCGCTGTGGGACCTCATCAACGGCTTCACCGCCTCCGCCCGCAGCATCGAGTACGCGGATGCGCGGATCGAACTGGAAAGCCGGGCCGGCAAGTTGATGGCGCTCGCCCGTTGAAGAACAACGGAACCGCCGGGCGGCGGGAGTCTGCCGCCCGGTTTCTTTTCTCCCCATGACCAACGAACAAATCCAAGCTCTGCTGCCTTGGTCAACGCCGAAGGAAGTGGCGACCAAGCACGGCCCCCGGATGCTGTCGAAGGCAAATCCGACGGAAAGCTTCTGGAGAGTCTGGAGGACGATGAAGCCGGCGCTGCGCGACGCCGGAATATCGGTCTCGTCCAAAATGAACGGTCGGCAGACTTTGCTCGGAGAATGGGAAGTTTGCTGGTGGAAGCCTTTGGACGCGGCGGAACTAGCCCGACGAAAGGCAGCCGTGGAGGAGAGCAAGGCCACGGATGCGGACTGTTGCTTCCCGGTTCCGGACGGCTTGGAATACCGCCCATTTCAGCGGGCCGGCATTCGCTATGCACTGGCCCGGCAAGGTTGCCTGATCGCCGACGAAATGGGCCTTGGCAAGACCATCCAAGCCATCGGGACGATCAACGCAACGCCCAATGCTTCGGACGTGCTGGTGATCACGAAAGCCGGTTTGAAGTTCAACTGGCTGCGGGAATTGAAACGATGGCTAGTAAACCCGGCGCTCCGGGATTCCGTCGGAATTGCTGATGGCAAGACGTTCCCGACGACCCGCGTTGTCATCATGAACTTCGACATCGCCCACGTCTGGCCGAAGTCGCTGGCGCGTATGTGGGACGTGGTGATCATCGACGAATCCCATCTGCTCAAGAACCCGGCAACCCGCCGGGCGAAAGCGATCTGCGGTTACAAGCCGAAGCGCAGCGAAGATCCGGGATTGGCGCGGTCCGGAATTCCTGCGAAGCGGAAGCTGGCTCTGACCGGAACACCCATCGAGAACAAGCTCGAAGAACTCTGGACGGTGCTGTGGTGGCTTGACCCTGCAAGGTTCCCGTCGAAGTGGAAACTGTTGAAGCTGGCCGGCATCACCTACTCCGGGTCCGGAGCGTCCGGACCGACAGACGTTGGGATGGGAGCGCTGCAAAGGTTCCTTCGGGAAAACATCATGATTCGCCGGCTCAAGCGCGACGTGCTTGCCGAGCTTCCGCCGAAGATTCGAACCATCACGACCTTCTCGGGCGGAGAGTTGGACACGCTGGCGGCACGCGAGGCAGAGATGGGACGGTCATTCGCGGCGCAGCAGGAAGAAGCCGCAGCCGAAGCGGAACTCGCCAAGGCTTCCGGATCGGAGGAGCAGTACAGGGAAGCAGTGAAGCGGATGCGAACCATCGGGACGATTGCCTTCGAGGAAATGGCACTCGTGCGGCACGAGATGGCGCTGGCGAAGGTGCCGATGATGATTGAAACCATCCGCGACAGGCTGGAGGAGACGCAGAAGATTCTGGTTTTCGCCCATCACAAAGACGTGCTTGAGGCTCTGCACGCCGCATTCCGTCCGTCATCCGTCATGGTGCATGGAGGGCACGAGCAGCGCGACCGGGAGGAATCGGTGCAAAGGTTCCAAAGAGACCCCGGGTGCCGGTTGTTCTTCGGGTCCATTCGAGCGACTGGCGAGGGGTACAACCTGACCGCCGCAACGCTGGTCATGTTCCACGAGTTCGATTGGGTGCCGTCGAAGATGGTTCAGTGCGAAGACCGGGCGCACCGCATCGGGCAGCGCGACACCGTGACGGTTGAAGTCTGCGTCGCCAACGGAACCTTGGACGCGCAGATGGCGAAGACGTGCCTTGAGAAAGCGGACTTGGCCGACAAGGCTCTGGACGCCGACATGGCAGAAGAAATGAAAACCGTGCCGGCGCTTCATCGGCACGCTCCCCTGACACAGAAGGAAGACTTCGACGTGATGGTGACGAAGGAGCAGGCGGACGCGATTCGATACCTCCTACAAGTGCTGGCCACATTCTGCGATGGAGCGCGACGACTGGACGGAACCGGCTTCTCCAAGGTGGACGCCATCATTGGGCGTCGACTTGCGAGCTTGCCTTTCCTGTCGCCACGCCAAACCATCCTCGGAGCCAAGCTCGTGAGCAGGTATCGCCGACAGCTTGGAGACGACGCAGAGAAAATCGCCCAAGAAATCCTTGGACAACGCAACCAAAAGAAATGAAGAACCGAAACGGCAAGGGAACCAAGATATGGAACTCCAGAATTGCCACATACAGGCTTTTCGCGAAGCGAAACAAAGGCTTTCTCCCGGAGGTTCTGGTGCAGGCAGCCCGGCTGTATCCGGGGATCGAATGGACCCGGGCGCACGTCCATTACTGGCTCAACCCGGTGGAGGCGAGCGGCGGGGAGCCGACATTCGGCAACGGGACGATTCTGTTGCAGGCCTGCGAAGCGGCGAAGATCGCAATGGAATTGAAGAAGGCTGGAGCTTAACGCTGGACGGAAACTCTGATTGGGACGCAATCAAGGGAAGTCGCCAACTTGAACACGCAACCTTCGAAGCCATACACGAAGCGGTTGAAACCGCGTTCGGCTGCGATATGGCTACGATCAAAAGCAGGTCACGACCGGAGCCGGTCGCAATGGCGAGAAACGGCTTCGTGTTGCTGTGCTGTCTCGTCGGGAAAACTCAAAAGGAAGTAGGCACATGGCTGGGACGAAGTTGGCAGGCTATGGCCATGAGTTGGATCGCGGCGAAGAACCGACACGCCACGGACCGACATTTCAGGCAACAGATACGAACGGCCGGAAACGAACTGAGGAGACAGAAGAACGCCATGAGTGATGCGAACCAAGACAGGAAAGAAGGAGTCCGGAGATGGACGCTGAGCAAGGACTTCACGTTTGAAGCCGCCCACGTACTGCCACTCCACGATGGCAAGTGTGCAAGGCTGCACGGTCATTCATGGAAGCTGACGGTTGAGGTCGCGAACGACCAACTCGAAACGCAGGGACCGAAGACAGGAATGGTGATGGACTTCGTGGACATCAAGGCAGCGGTCGCGCCTTTGCTGGAATCGAAGCTCGATCACTACTACCTCAACGACAGTCTGGAAATGGCGAACCCGACGAGCGAGAACGTGGCAAGATGGGTGTTCGACCGACTGCTGCCCAAGCTGCCGCTTCTCAGGTCAGTGACGATCAACGAAACCTGCACCGCCGCCTGCCGTTATGGTCACTGACACGACGCAGTTGAAGGTGAGCGAAATCTTTTACTCGCTCCAAGGGGAAGGACGCCGTGCTGGTGAAGCGTCCATATTCGTCCGTCTGGCGGGATGCGACCTTGCCTGCTCGTTCTGTGACACCGAGTTCGAAAGTCGTGGGGTGATGACGTTGCAAGAACTGCATGGGCGCATCGGAAAGGTGCCGGGTAGATGGATCGTCTGGACGGGCGGAGAACCGACCCTGCAACTCACGCCCGAGATCATCGCGCACTTCAAGAGCCTCGGGTACTGGCAAGCCATCGAGACGAACGGGAACCGTCCCGTCCCGCCCGGGTTGGATTGGGTGGCGTGCTCACCGAAGGTGGCGGAACACGTCCTTGCGAAGAACATCCCGGAAGGTGTGGACGAACTTCGCTACGTGCGCCACGCGGGGCAGCCGGGCGTCCCGGAACCGAAGATCCCGGCGAAGCATCACTATCTTTCGCCACGGTTCGACGGCGACAGCATCAACCAACAGAACCTCCAACACTGCATCAACCTATGCCTCGCAAATCCAAAATGGGCACTCAGCCTGCAGAGCCACAAGTTGCTCAAGGTGCTGTGAGAGACCTGACCCCGACCCCATACAACCCGCGCAAGGAATGGGCGGAAGGACAAGGGGAAGCATTCAAACGGTCCCTGTTCGAATTCGGGGACCTCAGCGGCATCGTGAAGAACATCCGCACTGGCAACCTCGTCGGCGGGAACAAACGGACGGACGTGTTCCGGCAGGCCGAAGGAGCCGAGATCGTGAAGACCGACCAGACCCCGGACAAGCAGGGAACGGTGGCGCACGGCTACGTCGTGGCGGACGGGAACCGATTCTCGTACCGGGAAGTCGATTGGCCCGAGGAGAAGGAGAAGGCCGCAAACATCGCGGCGAACAAGTGGAGCGCCGAGTGGGATTGGGAAGGTGCCAGCCAACTCTTGCAAGAGTTGAACGGAAAGTGGGACTTGGCGCTGACCGGCTTCCAGCAACATGAACTGGACGCGCTACTCGCCGCCGACTGGAAAAAGCCCGAGGTGGAACCCATGCAACCGCACTCGCATCATAACGCGATCCATCTGGTGTTGACCCAAGAGCAGCACGCCAGTTTCCAGAAGGCCAAGGCGAAGGTTATCGAGCAGTCGGAGGATGGAGGCAAGGACATGAGCGACGGGCGTGCGGTCGAAATTATGGCCGAATACTTCGTCGCCGGACTGTGAGTCCATGCCTGAGACTCGCCTACAACCCGGTTCTAGAGAACGGTTATCGGTCTTCGATCCACCGACATGGGTTCGGAAGCCTGATGTTAGGTTGGCGTATCATCCAGAAGGAGACAGGACATTGAAACAAGGCACGCCGACGACACCGACACCAGCGCCAAGCGTTCGTTTAGCGCTGGTCAACAGCCCAGCCGAGCGCAACGGGACTCTCGACAACCCGTCAATACGTCTGGCCGTATCGCCCCACAGTGAGCAAGGCGGTGCTAATAGTGTCGAGCACCACGTAAAGGAAGGCGGTCTAGGCCATACTCCACCGCAGGCAATGACAATCCAAAAACAACAGAACTTGCACGCCCCCGCTCTGCTCGTCTCCTACGTGTACTTAGAACCGTTCCTTAAGAATCAAACGCGATACTGCTATCGGGATTGGGTGTTGGACTCAGGGGCATTCTCCGCTCATAACAGCGGAACCGAAATTAAGCTCCAAGACTACATTGACAAGGCTAAGGAACTGCTGGCAATCGATCCAACATTAACCGAAGTCTTCGCCTTGGACGTGATCGGCGACTGGCGGGCAAGCCTCAAGAACACCGAGGAGATGTGGCGACAAGGGGTGCAGGCAATCCCATGCTGGCACGCAGGAGAACCGGAAGACGCATTGCGAGGAATAGCGAAGGACTACCCCAAGATTGCTCTCGGAGGAGTGGCAAAGACGCGAGCGGTGGCGAAAAAGAAAATCGCCGAACAAGTCTTTGCCCGCGTCTGGCCTAAGAAGATTCATGGCTTCGGCTTCGGAAGCGAAGACATGGTAATGGCGTTCCCTTGGCATTCAGTCGATGCGACGAATTGGGAGATGGGTCCATGCGCCTTCGGACGATGGAACGCATACGGGAAAATGAGTGTCCGGGGGAGCAAGCAAAACCTACGCGTCGAGGTTGAATATTACATGGAAATGGAAAGAAAAGCGCGAATAAAATGGCGAAGGCAAATGGAGGAGCTGGAAACAAACGACGGACCGAGCGTAAGATTGGCAGCACAACAGTCCTGCGACGCACAAATCAATCGGAGCGGCATAACAGCGCCGACTGTGAGGTTAGCCGAAACGCATTCGGAACACGTGGAAGCAAAAATCAAAGCCTTAAAAGGATGAAAAGAAAAACAATCCTCATCTATTCGGGTGGGATGGACTCAACGGTGTTGCTCTACAACCTCCTCGCGGAAGGAGACGAAGTAGCAGCCCTCAGCATCGACTACGGACAGCGCCATCGGCGCGAGCTTGGCGCAGGGCACGCGATCACGACCCGGTTGGGTGTCGAGCATCACCTTGCCGATCTGAGCGCCCTACGCCCGCTGCTAGCGGGCAGCAGTCAAACGAGCGAAGGGGTCGCGGTCCCGCACGGCCATTATGCCGCTGAGACGATGAAGCTGACGGTCGTCCCGAATCGCAATATGCTGATGCTCGCGGTGGCGGGAGCGTGGGCAATCTCGCGCAAGGCCGACCGCATCGCCTACGCGGCCCACGCTGGCGACCATGCCATTTACCCGGACTGCCGCGAGGAGTTCGTCCAACCTCTGGCGCAGGCTTTGGAGAATGCGGATTGGCATAGGGTGCGGATTGCCCGTCCGTTCATCACCATGACCAAGGCGGAAATCTGCGGTCTTGGTCATCGACTTGGCGTGCCGTTCGATCTGACCTATTCCTGTTACGAGGGAAGGGACGCTCACTGCGGCAAGTGCGGAACCTGCGTGGAGCGGAAGGAAGCGTTTCAACTGGCGAACGTCAACGACCCCACCGTTTACGAAGCATGAAAGCAACCACCGAGGTTGAGGCAAGGAACGCCGTCAAGGTTCTGCTCCAGTACATCGGACAGGACACCGAGCGCGAAGGGCTGCTTGAGACCCCCCGTAGGGTCGTGGCGGCGTGGGACGAAATGACGAGGGGGTACGGGCAGGACCCGACACAAATCCTTGGGACGGCTTTTGCGGGGGAAGGATACGACCAGATGATTGTCTGTCGCGGAATCGAGTTCTGGTCAATGTGCGAGCACCATCTTCTTCCGTTCCACGGGACTGCGGCCATCGGATACATCCCGGGCAAGCGAGTGGTGGGACTGAGCAAGATGCCAAGGCTGCTCGAATGCTTCGCAAGACGGCTGCAGATCCAAGAACGGCTGACCAAGGAGGTAGCCGAAGCGATGCAATCGGTGTTGAAGCCGAAGGGAGTCGGAGTCCTAGTGCGCGCCCGGCATCTATGCATGGCGTGCCGAGGGGTGAAACAACAGAACGGAGAGATGGTGACGAGCGCGCTGCTGGGTAACTTTCGCGAGCAGGAAGTCAGGGCGAAATTCCTAAATCTCGTCGAATGCCAGAAGGGATAATGGCAAAACAAAACATTTGACCAGCAGGAGAAAAACAGCAGACTGCGAGGCAACATGGGAACGGAAACGAAGATTCAATGGGCAGACAGCACTTGGTCCCCGTGGAGAGGTTGCACCAAGGTGTCTCCCGGGTGCGCCAACTGCTACGCAGAAACGCTGGCGAAGCGAAACCCGGGAGTGCTTGGAGGTTGGGGCAAAGGTGCCCCGCGAGTTCTGGCGAAGAACTGGGAGGAACCCGTGCGATGGCAGAAACGGACCGCGATGGACATGCCGCATCCGCGTGTCTTCCCGTCGCTGTGCGACTGGCTGGACGACGAAGTGCCGACCGAATGGCTTGCGCGGTTCCTCCAGTTGATTTGGGACACGCCCAGCATCAACTGGTTGCTGCTCACAAAGCGGCCAGAGCTTTGGGCGCAGCGTCTGCAAAAGTGCATTGCGCTCAAGCCTGTGAGCTTGCCGGCTCTTACATGGTTCAACGGAACTCCGCCAACCAACGTTTGGTTCGGCGTGTCGGTTGAGGACCAGATAAGGTGCAGTCGCATCGACGCAATGGCGGAGATCCCGGCCGTGTTGAGGTGGGTATCGGCGGAACCCTTGCTGTCCCCTTTGAACTTGCTGGGATGGGTTGCGATGGCGCAACGAGGCGACCGGCCAAAGAGAGAATCGCTGACAAGAAGGCTGGTCGATTGGGTAGTGATTGGAGGAGAATCGGGGCCGAAAGCTCGCGAATGCCACGCGGATTGGATTCGTTCCTTGGTGCGGCAATGCCAAAGCGCGGAAGTGCCTGTGTTCGTGAAGCAAGTGGGAAGCCGGCCAATCGACAGATCCGTTCGGGCTGCTGAATGGGGAGTCGTCAAAGATCCGAAGGGAGGAGACCCGAACGAATGGCCGATGGATCTTTGCGTGCGACAGTTCCCGGAGCGCTGAGCGAGCATGAAGACCGAACTGCTTGAGAAAACCGTAACGCTTGCGGCACGCCCGGGAGCGGTTGCGGTTCGGCTCAACAAGGAACCGGAGGAGTGGAACGTGTGGGCCGGTTCGTGGTGCGGAGCGCAATGGCTCGGACAAGGCGCAACGGAAGAGGAAGCATGGAAGGAAGCGGCTAAGACGGCGCTTGGTCCGAAGACCCGGACGGTGCGGTGCCGAAGTTGCTTCGACCCTTTGGAGATTCCGGAGAGCGCGGCTCATCCCGGGTTCTGCAAGACGTGTCGGATGAACGAAACCATGAAACGGAAGACCTGAAAGGAGCCATGATTGTATTACTTGGGACGACCGCCATCAAAGCGGCAAAGATTGTCGCGGTGTACACCGACGCCGACGACCCGACTTTGGTTTGCGTCGACACCGACCAAGGAGAGGAGTCGACCTATTACGGGCAGTATGAATCGCCGGAAGCAGCCAAGGCGGCGATGGCTCGATTCGTCGGCGAATGGAAGAATGCTCTGATGATGTTCCGATGAAGGCTTGGATTACCGCCTACTGCGCCTGCGCGCTTTGCTGCGGCAAGGCTGGAGGGCTCACAGCGTCCGGCACGAAACCCGTTGCAGGCGTCACGCTGGCTGCTCCCCGGGGCATTCCGTTCGGGCGGTGGGTCGTCATCGACATCCCCGGGGTGGGGAGAATCCGGCGGCGGGTCGAAGACCGAACCGCGATCCGGCACGACGGCAAATGGGACGTGTACCTAGTAAATCACGAAGACGCGCAGAGGTTCGGAAAACGACTTGGAAACGTGAGGATTGAGCGATGATCGTTGCAACATACTCGGACGGAAAGCTGCGGGAGTACGCCATCGAAGAAGCGGACCGGATGGGAGTTCAAGCGGAAGCGATGGCGGCGGCAATCGAAAGCGCGACCGAACGCTTTGAAAAAACCATCCTAATGCTGAAGGCGATGGTCGAAGAACTGGCGAAGACAGAACAGGCCGGACGGGACGCCACGGCGAACGCCAAAGAGAAAATCGAACAACTGCGGAAGGAGCGAGACGTGTGCTTCAAGATACGGGACACGCTGGAGCAGCAGGAAAAGGCCGGAATCCCGTTCTCCGGTACGCTCGTCATCGAACGCGACCAAAAACAAAAACCGTAACCAACAAGCCTAACCCAAAACCGAAAAGCACAATGAGTGCAGAAAGAAAAATCCAATGGCTGGCGGGCTGGTACGCCAACGTACTGCACGCCTATGACGGACCCGGGACGATGAACCCGGGACAGCAACTCGACGCCGTGTGCGGCAATGGCGTGTTTCGGGAACCGCGAACGGAATTGGCGGCCCGCAAGCTCGCCAAGGGAAACGTGCCGCTCTGCAAGAAGTGTCAGCGCATTCTGGCGTCGATGCCAGCCGTGCAGGTATGAGCGCCGAGAAAGCAAAACCAACCGGCGGCAAGACGGCGGTGGATGCGCTGGAGGAAGCGCTGCGGGAGATTCGCCGAATCGCAACGGAGCACTTCAGGTGCGACCAAGACTGCTACGAACGCCGGGACATGAACGCTCTCGCGGAGCAAGGCGGGGATGTCTGCGATTGGACTACCATCGCGATTCTTGCGGACGATGCGCTGAACGAATCGACGAAGCTCGACAACCGCACCGGGAAGTCCCGATTTGAAGGTAAAGCGAAGCCTGCGTGAGCGGTTCCAAAGCGCCAACTTGGACGTGCCATGCCTGCAAGCACTGGGGAGGTCGAAAAAAAGGCGTAGCTCAAGTCGAAGGAATCTGTTGGAAGCTGCAGAAGAAGACGGTGTTTGCTGCTGGGGCTTGCGACAAGTTCGAACCGTTAACTGAGCCGCAAAAGGGCGATGACTGTAGGAGAGTGCTTGAGATGCCCGGGACGCTCGCAGTAGAACCCGAACCGAAACGATCATGAGCGACAACCCGCAACACGATATACCAACCGAACAGGCAACGGGGGGAGGCTCTAACGGAAGCGCCGAAGCAACCGCAACGGACCCGGTATCTGTCCCCCCATCCCCCTTCCGAGCCAGCGACGAACCGCGCCCGAACAAGTGGGCCAAAGGCTCCGGAGACCACAAGCCGGCAACCGGGTTTTCGGCCAACCGAAACGCCCATCGCCGAACCGTCAACCAGATCCGTGCGGACCGCATTCTGCTGACGGACTTCATGGTTCGGGGCATGACGCTCGAACAGATGGCCGACAAGCTGGCGGAAGTGCGCGGCTATCGCCTGCACTTCTCCACCATCAACCGCGAGGTCCGCTTAATCACGGACGAGTACAAGAAGCGCAACGACGACCTGCTGGACCGCCATCGCCAGCGCCAACTGATGCGCCTCGACGCCCAAGAACAAGAAGCGTGGCGCGCTTGGGAGAAGTCCAAGGAAGACGCCATCACCAAGCAGGGCGAACGTATCACCGGACAACCGGGCCAAAACGGCGCGGCAGGAGGGCGGGAGAAAAGTCTCGTGAGGCAGTCGGGACGGGTCGGGAACGCCGAATTTTTGCGCGTGATGCTCTCCATCGCGGAACGGCGGTGCAAGCTGCTGGGGCTCGATGCCCCGTCGAAGTCGATGCTGATGAACCCGGACGGGAGCGCGATCCAACCGGCGATGCCGGCGGCGGTGCTGGTGCTCCCGGAGGAACAGCTTGGCCGATTGACCGACGGGGAGGCACAACGGTTGTCGAAAGAATTTTACAAAACGCTGACTGAGCGCCGTTACGGGAACGGAAGCGGGAACGGAAATGGCCACTCCCCCGCCCCGTCGAACGGCAACGGGCACAACGGTTCAAACGGAAACGGGCATGGCAACGGGAACGGTCATGGACCCGAAATTGAGTACGACGATGCGGCCGACGAGGGAGCAGAATGAAATCGGCAAAGAAGAATCTGTTGCCTTGCCCGTTCTGCGGCTCAAAAGCCAACTGGCACGAGAATGCCGGTTGGTGGGTCGTTGAGTGCTCTGGCTGTCGAGTGTCGACGCTCCTGCACGAAAGCCGGCAGGTTGCGGCGCGAGTATGGAACCGCAGGGTGATGGTGCGGCCGCGCAAGCCAAGCCCGCAGGCGAAGCCGGAAGCGGTGTCCGGTCCCGACTATCGGGCAGCGAAAGAAAACGCGCCTAGGACAGCGGACGGTGGGAAGGTCGAAGGATTAGCGGCCCGGTGAACAACCAAAGGCGGGAAGCGAAAGGAAAGGACGGGATGAACCGAATAGCTCGATTCGCCAGCAAATGGATGGACGGGATGCGGACGCTGTGGGGCTGCCAAGCGAACCTGTTCGTCAAGGTTGCGGCGATCCCCGTCATGGCCGGCATCGTTCTCCTATGCTGCCTGCTGGATCTAACCGACGGGGACAAGCAATGAGCACCGAGACCATAAAGACCGGGCACGGCCCGAAGTTGGCTGGAGTAGCCGGTTCGGCGCTCTTCATCCCGCTTCGGAAGCAGTACTTCGACGCCTTTGCCGATGGGCGAAAACAATGGGAGTACCGACGCCACGGCACGCGGTGGAATGCCGAGACCTGTTCGATTGGGCGGCGCGTGGTGCTGTCCCTTGGCTACGGGAAGGCACGCAGACTGACTGGCAGAGTCGCTGACTTCATGGTCGTCCAGCATCCGGACTGTCTGCCCGGTTGGTTGGCCTGCTACGGCGCGGATGCCGGACACGCGGCCTGCATCAGAATCGATCTCGACCAGTCGCCGAACGCTCCACGTGAGCGACCGGCCGGAGAGGAGGATGGACGATGAGCAAAGACACCAAGCGAGGCCGGTTCGCTCGACGAGCTGGTTCGGGGACGGTGGATCATCCCAGGCACTACAACGCCCACCCGTCTGGCGTCGAGTGCATCACCGTCGCAGAGCACTTCGGATTCAACCTCGGCAATGTCATCAAGTACCTCTGGCGTGCTGAGGAGAAAGGGGCCCCAATCGAAGACCTCAAAAAAGCGGCTTGGTATCTGGCACGGGAAATCTCCCGTCGCGAGTCGCCGAACGCCCAAGGATCAGGCACGCCGAAGAAATCCCTATGAACCATCCCAAGACTCAACCGGCGTTGCCTGCATCCACTTGTTCGGGGACGCGGGATTTCATCTATCGCGTCGCCGGTCTCCTGCTGAAGGTCGGCCATCAGATTCGTGGGGGATTCCACATCCAGGCGAGGCGGCGTGGGGCTACGACCTGGGTGCCGGTGACGATCGACGGAACGGCCCTGCGCTACTTGGACCGGTCAACTGCTGATCGCCATTGCTCGTGGCTCAACAATCCCCAAGGGACCCTTCCGGAATGGGGCAAGGACGAGTCGCCGAACGCTGGAACTGAGCGATGAGTGCCCCTCAACAGACTATCGAACTCGCCGTGCGCGTCGCGGGGCACTCATTCGCTCCAGTGACTGGTTCTGCGTCTGGTCGAATTGTCCAAAGCTCAATGCTCACAGGACGAACTCTGGTCTGGTTCTCCTGCGGTGCGGCCTCGGCTGTCGCGCTCAAACTCGCGTCGCAAAAGTATCCCGACGTGCGCGGAATCTACTGTGACCTGTCACGCGATGAACACCCCGACAACGTGCGCTTCCGGGCTGACGTGGAGAAGTGGACGGGCGTGAAAGTCGAAGTGATAAAGTCGAAGCTCTATAACTCGGTGGAGGAAGCATGGGACGCTCGCAAATACATGAGCGGCGTCAGCGGTGCGCCCTGCACCGTGGAAATGAAGAAAGTGCCTCGCTTCGCGTATCAGTGGGCGGAAGATGTCCATATCTTCGGGCTGACGGTGGACGAGCAAGACCGCATCCGGTCGTTCGAGGACGACAACCACGAACTGTTCCTGGAGTGGACGCTGCGCGATGCTGGACTGACAAAGCCGGACTGCCTGCAAATGCTCCGGGATGCCGGAATCGAAATCCCGGTGATGTATCGACTCGGCTTCGAGAACAACAACTGCATCGGGTGCGTGAAGGCAACCAGCCCGCGCTACTGGAATCTGGTGCGGAAACACTTCCCGGACGTGTTCAAACGCCGGGCAGAGCAGAGCCGAAGGCTCGGCGCGAAACTCGCCAGATACAAAGGCGTGAGAATCCAACTCGACGAACTACCTGCCGACGCAACGGAACGGGTCATCGAAGACCTGTCGTGCGGCCCACAATGCCGCTCTCCGCAACTGGACGAGGCGAAGACGCAGAACAGCGGATTGACCAACAAATGACCACCAAGCGGCGAGAGAGCGCCAAGAAGCGGCGCGATGAAAACGGCAACATCGTGTGCTCGTGCGGCTGCGGTCGCCCTCCCGGGAAGGGCCGGCGAGCATGGCATTCGCAGGAGTGCGTTGACCGTTGGCTGTGGGCAAACTCCCCGCAGTTTGTTCGCGGCAAGTTGATGGCGCGGGACAAGGGCGTATGCGCGAAGTGCGGGGTCGATACCCTGCGGGCGGAGTCAAGGGCGAGGGTCGCGAGGGCGTCGTGGGAATGGCACGCCAAGCACGGGATGGAGGGGAGGGTGTGGCAGTTCCGCAGAAGCAACCCGGGTCGCCGGGACGTTCCGAAGTTCCTGCTGACCGACAGATGGGGCTTCATGCAGCCGCGTGTCGCGGAAGCCAGACGGGCGAGGTTGATGGCGATGGAGGCAGAAGGTTGGAACGTGGAGCGAAGACTGTCATGGTGGGAAGCCGATCACATCGTGCCGGTCGCTGAGGGAGGCGGTCAGTGTGGACCCGACAATTACCGGACGCTCTGCTGCCGGTGTCATCGAGTCGTCACAAACGAACTGCGCCAACGGCTGCGAGCAGCCAAGGTTTCGCCCGTCGCATTTAACTGCGGTTCCGCCGCTGACCGTAAAGCCGTGATCCACAGCGGGGCGACGGGCACTTCAACGACAGGAAAACCGAAATGAACCTGACCCCCTATGCCCGGTACTTGATCGCGAAACACGAAGAACGAAAGCCGGAAGAGGAACGAACGCCGGAAGAGAAGCGGCGAGCCTACAAGCGCGAATGGACGCGGAAGAAGCGAGCGATGGCCGGGGTTGCTGCGGTTCACAACGAAGACTCGAATCCCAATGGCGGATGACTTCCAACGGTTCCAGCCGCAGCCCGGTCCGCAGGCGACCTTTCTTGGTTCCCCGGCGGATATTTGCCTTTACGGGGGCGGAGCCGGCGGTGGGAAGACGTTCGCGTTGCTGATGGACCCGCTTCGGCGAAGGTCCATCCCATTCTTCGGGGCGGTGCTGTTCCGCCGGACGGTGCCGGACATCCGGAACGAAGGCGGGTTGTGGGACACTTCGACGAAGGTTTACTCGCAGCTCGGAGGGGTGCCGGTCTCCCATGTCTTGGAGTGGAGATGGACGGGAGGTTTCCGCGTTTCAATGCGGCACCTTGAGCGGGATGACACGGTAAAGAACTGGCAGGGCGCTCAGGTCCCTTGGATTGGGTTCGACGAACTTACCCACTTCACCGAGAAGCAATTCGTCTACATGCTGTCCCGGTCGCGGTCTGTCTTCTCGATGGTGCCTGCGCGTGTGAGGGCAACGACGAACGCGGACGCGGGATCTTGGGTCCGTAAATGGGTTGACTGGTGGATTGACCCGGACACCGGCTATGCGATACCGGAGCGCTCAGGGGTCGTTCGTTGGACCGGAATGGCCGGCGAAGAACGGATCTGGAGGAACACCAAGCAGGGAATCGAGAAGGTGCTGGGGCCGAACTCGGCTCTCTCGGTTGCGTTCATCCCGGCGAAGCTGACCGACAACCCTGCACTGGTCGCAGCGGACCCAACCTATCTGGCGAAGCTGCGATCCCTCAACCGGGTGGATCGGGAGCGGTTGGAGAACGCGAACTGGAACATCGTCACGACGGGAGGAAGCCTGTTCCGCCGGGAATGGTTTCCCGTTGTTTCGGCGCCGCCTGCGAGGTTCCAACGGGTTATCCGGTACTGGGACCTTGCCGCGACGCGCCCGACCCCGCAGAACCAAGATCCGGACTGGACGCGGGGAATGAAGATCGGTTTGGACGCTGTAGGGCAGTTCTGGATCTTGGGAGTGGTGTCGAACCGGGACACCCCGGCGGCAATCGAGTCCATGTTCAAAGCGACCGCGCAGCAGGACGGTCCCATGGTGGAGCAGTGGGTGGAGCACGACCCCGGGCAAGCCGGGAAGGCGCAGGCGTCGCATTGGACGCGAGCCTTTGCGAACATCAATCTCCACTTCACGGAGGTTCCGAAGACGGCGAAGGAAGAGAGAGCGAAGCGAGTGTCGCCGCAGTGCGAACGGCAAAACGTGCTGCTCGTGCGCGGGGACTGGACGGATAGCTTCTTGAACGAATTGACCGAATTCCCGAACGGCGCGCATGACGAGTTCGTGGACACCCTTTCGGGAGGATTCAACGTGCTGACCGAAAACCCGGTCTTCCGTTCTGAGTCGATTGAAGCGGGACTCATCGAGGAAGAGTACAGGGCGCTGGAGGGGTAATGGTTCCGGTTTGACTCGCGAGACGGTCCGTGCCCATAGAGAGGCATGTTGACAAGTCCGCTGCTCGGTCCCGATGGGCGCCCCATCGTTCACGATGAGGACGAGATGACAAATCGGGTCGGGTGGAACCCGCTGCGCGGGCTGACCTTGTCGCGGGTTCTGTCCCTTCTGGAATCAGCGGAGACCGGCTTCCTCGCGGACCTGACTTGGCTGTATCGGTACATTGAACGCCGGGAACCCATCACCACGACGCTCGCGGAACGCCGGGACGCCGCGCTGGCGAAGTGCCGATGGGCAGTAGTGCGCGAAGAGGAAGTCGTGAAGCGCATCAACGGCGACCCGGTACTTGCGGACGAGCAGGCGGCGTGTCTCAACGAAACCTTCGGGAAAATCGGGAACATCAACGAAGCATGGCGCTGGCTTGGTTCCGCTGCGTTCCGTGGATACGCGCACCTTGAGAAGCACTATGACGCCACCGGAGCGGTGGAGCATCTGCAGCCGGTTCCGCAATGGTTCTTCGGGCTGATGTTTCCCCGTCACGTCTACTGCTACAACCGGGACGCGCAGAACTCCACGCGAGGGGAACCCATTGAAGAACAGCACTGGATTGTGCGCGAGTGTGAGCGGCACATCGACGAACTCGCAGCCATCTTCTACGTGGGTCGGAATATGTCGTGGAAGGACTGGCAGCTATACGTGTCGCGCCACGGCGTGCCCAATATCTTCCTCGAAGTGGCGAAGGAAGCGGCAGCGACGGACGCGGACTATGCGCGGATGGCTGCGACGCTTCGGCAGTTCGTTAGCGCCGGCAAAGGAGTGCTTCCGCCGGGCGTAAAGGCGAACCTCTTCGGAGCCGGGCAAGGAGCGGAGAAGACACCCTTCCCGGGGTTCATGGACTACATCGACAAAATGCTGGTGCTTCGGGGAACCGGCGGGAAGTTGACGATGCTGTCCGACCCGACTGGGCTTGGGCAGGGTTCGACAGGCGCGCACGAAGCGGTCTTCGACGAAATCGCAAGCGCGGAGGCTTCCGCCATCGCTGAGATCATCCACAAGTCAATCGGCGAGCCGGCGCTGTCTGCCGCGTTCCCGGAGATGCCGCAGCTTGTGCGCTTCTCGATTGCTCGCCCGGTGTCGACCAGTCTCAAGGAGACGGCGGAGGGATTGCTGGCCCTCAAGCGGGCAGGCTGGGCGGTGTCTCGCGCAAAGGCGGTGGAGATGCTCGGGTTCGAAGTGGAGGAGACGACAGCGGAGCCGTCCGGGTTGGAGGAACCGCAACCCGTGCCCGGGTTGATGCGTGCGAGGGCGGACGGATCGCAGGACGACTTGGAGGGCAAAGCCATCGACTCCGTTCTGCTCGACACGCGGGAAGCCATCCAAGCCGCGCTTCGAGTCTTCGCCGACGACGGCAAGGCTCCGACGGAAGACGAGTTGCGGACGCTTCTCGACAGACTCCCGGAGTTCCTTCGACTTGCCAACACGCGCACCGCCGGTCAACTGTCGTTCGAACGGATGATGGAAGAAGCCTTTCGGGAAGGAGTCGAAGCACAATGAAGACGAACTGGAGCAGCGGGCCGGCGCAACTCACGTCGTGCCGGGTTGCGGATGTGGGAGGAGACGGCAAGCCGTTCAACCTTTCGAAAGACGGATGGATCATGTTGGTGCCGCTCGGCAAGTTCCCCGGGACTCTGCGGACGTATTCAGGGGGCGAAGAGAAGCGGGAAGGAATCGAGCAAGTCTTCGACGAAGCGGCGCTTGCCGCCATCGCGGCTTCTTGGAACGCACGCAAGACTTCGATGGGACCGAACTTCCCCGGGATGCTGGTCGACTACGACCACTTCTCGCATGACGAAGACAAGCCGACAGGCGCGGCTGGATGGATCGAATCTGTGGAGGTTCGCAACGACGGGCTTTGGGGTCTTCCGCGCTGGAGTCAGGACGGTCGAAGCAAGTTGGAGGGCGGAATGTATCGGCTCGTATCTCCAGTGCTTTCCGGCTTCGAGAATGTCGGAGAGGAGAACGGAAAGAAGATACTCCGACCGACTGTGCTCGAACGATTGGCCTTGACGAATGACCCGCAGTTGCGTGGGATGCCTCCCGTCAGTAATCGAGCAGGAACACCGAACGACAAAACCACCATGGACCACAAAAAGCTTCTCCTTCAACTGCTCGGTTTGCCGGACACGGCTACCGATGCGGAGATCAATGATGCCTGCTCTGCCGCGATTTCGGCGATGAACGGGTGCGCGACCGACGGCAAGAAGGGCATCACCGAAATGCGGAACCGAATCGTGGCGCTCAACGGCGAAGTCGTCGTTGCCCGAACGGAGCGCGATGCCGCCAAGGCTGCCGCCGAAGCCGCGAACAAGTCCCTCGTGGACGCGGACCTGATCCGCTTCAAGGGGTTGGCTCCGGAGGACAAGCTGCGCGAGATGCTGACCGCCAATCGCGGCGTGGCCGTTTCGGCCCTCGAATTGGCGCTGAACGCCAAGGGCACTTCCGCCAGCAACGGGAACGGCTCCGGGAAGTACACCCCGCGCCATGATGCGAAGAACCGGGCGCACCCCGACACTGTCGACGGCGCTTCCGATGACAGCGCTTCCGGGATGAGCGAAGCGGAAGCTGCGCGGGTTCGGCTGCGCGCCGACGAACTCTCGAAGGAGAAGGGCTGGGGCTTCAACCGCGCCTTCGACGAAGCGCTGATTGAGTGGCGCACGAAGCGGCGTGCTGCCGCCTCCACTGGCGGCAAGTAAGCGGACCGGAACGACGACCATCAACCATCGCAGGAAGACAGAACCATGAGCATCCAGAGCAACACTGTTGAGGGCCGGTTGGCCTTCACCGCCGACGCCGACTTGACCGGCAAGGAAGGGTATCTCGTCAAGCTCACGACCGGCACGGACGGCAAGGCGGAAGTCACGCTGCCGACGGACGTTGCCGATCCGGCCATTTTCGTCATCTGGGACGTGCCCGATGCCTCCTACGTGGCCGGCAACAAGGTGTACGTGGAGCCGCTCAGCCCGGGGAAGAACGTCCGGTTGATCGCCGCTGCCGCGATCACGGCGGGCGACAAGGTGATTCTGTCGGGGACCTTCGGCAAGGTCACGACCGCGACCGGGGCCGGTGCCGACACCTACACGGTCATTGGATACGCGGAGGAAGACGCCACGGCGGGCGGATACGTCCGGGTGCGTCCCTGCATCGGAACCCTCACGGTGTAAGCCGTTCGACCAATCAACCTTCGACGAAACTCTAAGCCTCAAATCCTATGGGACGCCTCGCAAACCTTGGTTCCAGCCCGCTCATTCGCGAATACGCGCAGGGCATCGCACGCAGCACCATCACGCCGGTTGGCGGGTTCCTCGCCCCCACGGTGAACGTGGCGGCTGCCATCGGTCGCTTCAAGCGGTACACCGAGAAGAGTCTCTTCCGGCTTCCCGACACCATCCGCCCGGCGCAGGGGAAGGCGGTGCGCGTCTCGTGGACCGCGACGGACGCCAACTACAACTGTTCGCCGAACGCCGTGGACGTGGCCTTCGACGAGCAGGAAATCGCTGAGTCCGACGAAGCCGGCGAGAACGCGATGAAGGAAGCTGCGGACATGGCGGCTTCCATCGGCACGCTCAGTCACGAACGGGACGTGATCACCAAGGCGCTCGCGACCCTCGGGGCCGGAACGAACGTCGACCTTTCGACTGCGGACCCCATCGACGCCATCGACGAACAGTTGGACGCCATCGCGCTCGCGGCTGCCGGCGGGAGCATCACGAACCTGAGGGTGCTGTTCGGCCCGACGGCTTGGCGCTTGGTGAAGAATCACGCCAAGGTCCGGTCGCGCTTCGTGGCGGCTGGGTCCAGAGCCATTCCGAACATCAGCACCAACGAGTTGTCGGCGCTCCTCACCGGAAACCCGGAAGTGATGGTAGCGCGAGCCGCCGTCGACTCCACCCCGGAAGGCCAGACGGCAAGCATGGCGTACCTCCTGACCACGGGCGTCATCGTGTTTGCGGCTTCGCCGAACCCGAACCGCCGGGACCCGTCGTTCATGAAGACGTTCCGACTCGCCGGAAGCTGGCTTGGTCCCCGCACCTACACGTCCGAAGACGGGCGTTCGGAAGTCGCAGGGTTCGACTGGTCGCATGACGTGCAGGTCACCAACACGGTTGCTGGGGTGCGGCTCAACATGGTGGCGGCGGTGGCGCCGTAACGGAACCGAACCCGGTCAATCACCGACACGAACCACAACACTCATTCGCATGAAGACTCTCGCATCCTTCGCCTCCAAGGTGACGCTTCTCGCAGCGCTGGCTCTGGCTGTCGCGCTCCCGGTCAACTCCGCCGATCTGGCGCGGACGACCGTGGCGAGCTACACCCCGGCCACGACCACCACGACTCCCGCGACGGTTGCGGCGAGCACGACCGACGCGAGCAACTCGGAGATCATCGACGTTCGGCGGCACTCCACCGTCGCGTTCATGGTGTCGGGCGCGCTGATGTCGACGAACCCGGCAGCCGCTACCCTCACGATCCCGGTCTATGGAAGCGTGGACGGCACGACCTTCGAAAGCACGGCGTCCACTTCGTTCATTCTCACGTTTACCGGCACGGTGCCGAAGGCGTGGGGCACGAACATGAACACCGGAGGTTTCGGGTATCTGAGGCTGGGCGGAGGGTCCGGCATCGTGAACTCGGCAACCAACGTGGCAACAAACATCGTGGTTAAGTTCGTCGGCAAGCCGCCTTGGGCGCTCACCTACCCCTACGCGGGACCGTAGCCCTGCTCAGCGCTGCCGCGATTCGGGACGCGGCTTGTGGGCTGCGGTGGGCGGGGGGCATCGACAACCCCCCGCCCTTTTTCTTTGGAGGGCTGGAAGAGAACCGGAGGAAGCGACATGGCAAACTGGCGAGCGTTGACGGAGGCGGACTTGATGACCCGGCTGAGCGGGAAGGAACTGGTAGCCTTCCGTAACGCCGGATTCGGGCCGGGAGAAGACGACCCGGTGAGCACGCTGCTGGGCTCCGTGACGGACAAGGTGCGCGGAGCAATCGCAGGCAACCCGCAGAACATTCTCGGTCCCGAAGGGCAGTTGCCCAAGGTGCTGATCGACACGGCTCTGTCCATCGCGGTCTTGCGCGTCATGACCCGGTGCTTCGGCGAAGTGCTGGACCCGTCGGGGCAGCGAGTGAAGGACGGCGAATCAGCGGAGGGGATTCTTCGGGACGTGGCACGCGGCGAGGGACCGGGCATCCCGGGGATGGCGGCGGACGATGGAGACCCGGTGACCGGCATTCGCGCTCCGGTGCCTATCGAGTACGAGAGCGACCACGAGGAAGACTTCGACCGGGAGGACCAAGATGGGCTCTAGGGCACTGGAGTTTGCCCTCAAGAAGCTGCGCGGGTCGGGACGGCTCAAGAACGGTCTCCCGTCGGATGACCTGTCGCGCATTCGACGGTCTATCAGGGAAGGCGCGATTTTCTCAGCCAAGGTCGGGCGAGCGCGCATCATCGAGTCAATCCGCTCGGTGACGGATCGTGTGCTGCAGAAGCAGATGACGCCCGAGCAGGCACGCGAGACATTGAAGCGAGCGGTTCAGCGCGAGGGGTACAAGGCGCCGCCCGGCAAGGAAGGGACCATCGAGGATCTTTTGTCCGAGCAACGGCTCAACCTGATTGTCCGGACGAACCGGGACATGGCGCGGGGATACGGGCGATGGGCGAACGCGCAGCGGGACTTGCTCAACTTCCCCTACTGGGAACTCTACCGGGAGGAGCAGCGGGTGGAACCTCGCGATTGGCCGGTGCGATGGGCGGAAGCCGGCGGAGAGGAGACGGACGGGAAGATGCTGGCCCCGATCAACGGAGCGATCTGGAAGGCAATCAGCGCGTTCGGGAACCCATACCCGCCCTTCGACTTCAACTCCGGGATGAGCGTTCGGCGGATTGCGAGAGCGCGCATCGAAGCTCTGGAACTGCGGATTCCGGCGCAGCGGCAGAAGCCGGTGCCCGACTTCGACGCAACCGGGGTGGACCTTCCGAAAGACGGGCGGATAGCCGCGCAGCTTCTGCGCGACCTTGGGAGCGGGTATGCGGTCAGGAACGGGAAGATAGTCCGAGACGGACCACTGTAGCCATGCGCTTTTGGGTCAAAGAGAAGATCACGGAAGACATGCGCCGGTTTTTCAACCGGCAACGGGTCCAAGCGGGGATGGCAAAGGCGGGAGAAGCGTTCATCGGATGGCTCAAGGCGTACTATGAGCAGAAGGACTGGAACGAACCGAACCGATTGACGCTGGAGCGGCGCACTCATTTCTGGCACCAGATCGGGGAGTCAATTCTTCCGAAGCCGAAAATCGAGGACAGGAAGATTCATGTCGTCGTAACGGACCCTCGGTTTCCGCAGAAGGTGTATGGAGGGCCAATCGTTCCGAAGCGGGCAAAGGCTCTGACCATCCCGGTGCATCCGGACGCCTACGCCCGCAGCGCCGCTGAGGTTGCGCGCATCGTTGGACCGTTGCACATCATCAAGGCTGGCGGTGAGGCGTTCCTCGTGGCAGACAAGAGCCGGCACACGTTCGCCCCGTTGTTTATTCTCCGGTACAAGGTCGACCAAAAGCCTTGGCCGGGAGCGCTTCCGAAGCAGGCAAAGATGAAGGAAGTGATGACTGCAGAATTGCAGCGCTACTTCGAAGCGCTTCTGGAGAAGACGCGGGATCTGTTCCGACCCAAAAGCCTATGAGCACTCTCACCGGAAAGATTCGGTTCAACGACGGATACCTCGCTGGTTTAATCCTCCAGTTCTGGCCACTCACATATCCCAAGATCGAAGACGGGGAAATCATCTCGGGAGGAATTTCGGAAGCCACGACAGACGACGAAGGAGACTTCTCAATCGTTCTTGCGAGGGCCGTCTATCGCGTCGAATGGTGGCATCATGGAGTGCGGAATCGCGGGATGTTCGCGCTCGCAACCGACTCCGACTTGTCCGACATCCTCGTGAGTGACATCGAGGAAATGACGGTCTATTACTTCGACACCGTGGAGGAATTGCGAGCCAGCACGACGGCGGCAACGATGGTAGGTATCGGATCGGACGGAAACGGAGACCCGGCAATTTTCCGCAAGAACGCGGACGAGACGGTGGACGATGGAGTCAATGGGATTGTGCGCGACGACTCCGTTGCCTACTCTCGTTTCAGCGGCAACCCAATCGCCTGACCCATGAAAACGAAATCAATCCCGGCATTCCTGCTCCTGCTTGTTCTGACAGCTAACGCCTACGGTCAGGCAGCCAAGCAACTGTTGAGCGTTCCGACCATCGCGGACTTGGAAATGCGAATCCCGCAGGCGGGGGAAGTGGTGGAGGTCCGCAACGGATCAGCGTCCAACCTTTGGGCGGCGCCGCGCACCTTCACCTACCGGACCAACACCGAGACGGCGGACAGGGTTTACGTCGTGACGAACCGGGTTGCCGGCACCCGCTACGTTGCGACGGACCGGGACAATGGAGTGTGCGATCTGTCGCTGTGGGCGACGGGCGACGGCACGACAGACGACACGGCGCGGATTCTGCAAGCCGTCGCGCTCATGCAGGACGGGCACAAACTGTACTCCCCTCCGGGGAAGCGCTACCGGGTCTCAAGCACGATTGAGGTCACCAACTCCCGCGTAACGGTGGACTTCAACGGGTCGTCTCTGGTGTCGGTCATCACGGACCGTTCCCCGGCTCTACGTATTGGGCCGGCGCAAATCAATCTCAGCGGAATGGATTTTGCTCTGAGCACGAGCACAAACCGAGCGACGGGCGTTCCGGCTGGCACGTTCACGGCTGGCGACATGGTGCTGCTGTACAACCTGATTCAGAACCCGGCGGACTACTACCCGGGGCAGTTCGCCTTCGTGGACAGCGCTTCTGGAACGGAGATGACGCTGGACCGCTTCCCCGACGATGCTTTGCAGGTCACGAACGCGACTCGATTCGTTTCTCCTCCTGACGCAGTGACGATCAGGAACCTGGCCGTAGACCTCTCTGGAGCCACTGACGGCATCGGAATCTCGGCGATCGGCCGAGGCCACCTCGTTGAGAACTGCCGCGTGACAGGCACTGGAACAACGAATGATCCGAACTACATCGGAATTGAGCTGCGCGGACAGTCGATCGTAGCCAGGAACAACTACGTTCGTGGTATTTTGGACTACGGCAACGCGGATGACAAAGCTGGGTACGGAATTTTCATGGCCGGAGATTCAATCTCGCTTGAGCACAACGAGATTCACGACTGCAAGCACACTATCTCAACCTCCGAGCGAAGGGCCAAGTCAACGCGACTTCGGATGTCGAATAACCTGT
>ERZ724522.82-NODE-82-length-51369-cov-42.865436_pt1 | contig 51369 bp, 84 predicted proteins | sample MGYA00376055_ERZ724522 | MGnify/ENA primary metagenome ERZ724522 (study PRJEB28724, sample SAMN07190884) | wastewater metagenome | isolation source: effluent of sewage treatment plant in Hong Hong | place: Hong Kong | collected 2016-03-17 ... | reverse complement strand
TACTTAGGAGCAGCTTCAACAGCAGCCTCTTTAGCTAGTGCTCGTTCCTCTGGGGCAAACTTCTGTAGTAGTTTAGCACCAGGAATAGAAGCAGCAGCACTGCCTCCTGCTATACCAGCACTCTTCTTAAGAAAGTCTCTACGAGATAGATTAGTAACAGCATCAGCCAGTTCCTTTCGTAGAACAAAGTTACCCATAGTACCAAGAGGAACTGGGTTAAAGAATCCCATAGATCTTTCATCAGGATTCTTCTTCCATTCTATATTGTTCTGGTGAGCAACGTTCTCAAGATAACCAGCAGGATCTTTGTAAGCATCCCGTAAATTTCTCTTGATCTGATCACCAAATCCGAAGATCTTACCTAGAATTTCACTCATACTTCAAGGCCCTTTCAGCTCTCTGTTTCTGTTGAGTTGATTTAATCTGTCCTTTTCTATTCTGGAATCTATCTTCCCAACGAGGTTTCCTACGCTCATACTGAGCAGCCTTTACCTGTTCTTGTATCTGGTCTGGAGTCATCTTAGCTCTAGTAGCCATAGATAATCCTAACTCCCTCTTTGAGTCATTATCAGTAGTGATTCCATCTACAATAAGATCAATAGCTTTCTGTTTCATTTCAGCCATCTTCTTGTCTCTCTTCATTTCGAGCTGAGTAGCAGCAAGAGTTTTAGAAGTCTCTAGTGGTTTAGATCCAAGCAGTTGCCCTAACTGTTCTTTACCAGTTTGCTCTACTTGAGCATATCCACGAGTACCTCCGGGAACATAATCACGCTCTCCTGCACCAAACATAGTGTGATCTAGAGCAGCACGCATACCTATTACTGGTTGAACTTTAAGAGTAGCAGCTCTATCCTCAGCCTCAGTAACATCTCCTGCTGTGTGCTTTCTGATCTTAGTCATAGCAATACTACCTATGTCAGCCATGAACTTGATCACTGGGAAAGCAGATAGAGCAGATATACTTCCATTGTTTTCACCAGCTCCCGGTACATAAGCATTAAATCTCAATGAGGAACCAATATCAAAACCAGTAGCAGTAGACAGAGCTCCGTGTGTAGCTAGATCCTTAGCAGTCCCCTCGTCAAAACCAACTCCCTCATACCCAGCAGAAACTAGTTGGGTTAATATGTTTTCATTAGTCATCATTGATTCAAGAACAGATCCGGGAACATAATCTTCTACATCATCCCAACCAAAGAATTTAGCTACTGATACAAACCCTGCTCTAAGAAGTTCATACTCCATCAACAAAGGGAGACCAATCGAGCCTGCCATAATCATAGTAGTAGCTAGAGTGGAAATGGCAGGGGCCATTGCTCTTAGTCTACTCATACCTTCTGGTCTTTGAGCTATAAATCTAAGATCTCCAATGAGGTTCTCTAGTTGAGCAATACCATACTTTTGTAGGGGAGCTATGTTCTGACCAACCAATCCCATCTTGTTAAAGACAGTAGGACTATGCTCACGATCATACATAACCATAGTATCATCAATAGCTCTACGTACATTAGAAGCTAATTGATCTCCCTTCATACCCATTTGTTTGTAATGATGGTATGCCATAGCAGCTACAGTATATCTTGAGAACGTGTCAGCCATAGCACCAGGCTTTTGTCCAGTTATAACTTCTACTATCTTCTCTAGTCTCTGGTTTCCAATCTTAGAGATTCCAGGAAGAGCATTGATATCATTAATAAATTGAGGATGTAATGAGTCTGACTTATTAGCCATATCCTTTATAAATGATTTCCATTCTACATCACCGCCAGTCATTACAGTACCCCAACCTTTTCCTTGAGCTACCATAACATCAGCAATAGAGCCTTCTTTCAAGAACTGTCGTACAGCAAATGGAGAAGTGAGAGCCTGACCAATCCAGAATCCAGGTCTTGTAGTAAGAGCAGAAATATAAAATAGTTGGGCTCCCATACCAGTAGCTCTGTCTAGAATAGGGACATCTGGATAGTATAGAAGATCTGGCTCTTTACCAGTAACCTCTCGAATTTTGTTTCTCATGGAAACGTAAGCATCATCAAAGTGGTTACGAATAGAGTCTACATGCTCAGTCCAACCAAACTTCTGGTTTTTGTTCATTGCTACATCAAACATAAAGTCAGCAGTTTGTGACTGATTAGGATAGTTATCTCTAATCCAACGTCCATCAGGATTATCCCAGAACTTATTATGTTCACGGACTAACTCAACCTTCTTATGTTGAGCTGCACTAACTTGTGCAAACTCCTCCATAGATTTAAAGAAATCTTCAGCATTACCAAGTCTAGATTTAAATAACTTAGTTCCCGTGAAACCTGTGATACCTCCAAAGTGTTCACGATGCTTACCAATGTCTACATTCTGGGACACAGTTTCAAGAGCTGAATCTAGAATCTTATCTAGAATTACTTGTCTAGCTGGATCTTTAGAATTTAAAGAATCTAGAATGTCACGAACTAATCCAAAAGATTCTGCAAGAGTCTTTCCTTGCTCGGTTTTAAAATCTACTATATCAGAAGGAAGAAGTCCCTTCTTATTAGCTTCCTCTATCCAAGCTCTGGCTGTCTTAGCTGAAGTAAACGTCTCTAGATGAACAGGATCTCCTTGACTAGTCTTTAAATAAACAGCAAAGTCTCCCTTACGAGAGTGGGGAATATATCCAGCTAGGTATGGAAGTTTACGAGCGACACGAATCTTTTCCATCATGTCAGTGAAGATCTTTACAGACTTCTGTTGGAATGGAGTTAGTTCATTAAACTTGTTAAGTACTGCCCTCTGTTCCGGGGATAGGGCAGGAGTATCCTCTTGAATATGATTTACATGTTCTTTAGAGGCAAGTTGCATGTACTCAGAGATAGCTACCTTGTCCTTATTAGTAGCTGCTGCTTTTACATGCGCTGGAGTTTCAGGACTCTCATAGTGAGAGAGCTTCATGAACGGGCCAAGAGTCTTAGCTGCTAGGTTCTCAGCATTACCACTCCACCAAGTTCTTTTGTTCTGGATCTCTCTATCTTTAATTGCTTTTAGTCTCTTTCCCCACTCCCAAACAATAGGTTGTGCTCTCTTGTTTGCCTCAACAAACTGACCACGGCCAGCAAGAGATCTCTCTGCTTGGAATAATAGAGAGCTGGTAGCATCAGGTACATTACCAGTTTCAAGACGAGTACGTAGTTGAGAAGGAGACTCTAAGGTTGAACTATCAATCTGATACTGATCAAAGATCTTAGTGACTTTCTTTGCATTGTCCTCAGATCTGTTAAAGAGAGACTCAAATGGTTTCCACATACCACGTTCATCATTAGGAAATTTACGCCATACTTCTTCAGTAGCTTGCTGATGATTCTTTCCTTCATTACGTAGTTCTTGGTACAGTTTATCTTCTGGTTTAAGAAAGACAGCATCACTTCTGCCAGATTCAGAGAACTGATCAGCAGAATCCTTTGAGACAAACATACCTTTTCGTACTTCTGGTTTATCTGGAGTACCCTGTAACTTCTGACCTGTCTTAGAGAATTTTAAACGAGTGTCTTCCAACTTAGAGATCTCCATCTCAAGTTGTCCTCTATAACTGTGCATAGAGTCTAAGTCACCCTGACCTGTATCAAAACCAGGTTCTCTGTCAGAAACTCTACCAGATCCCTCAATCTTGGTTATCTTCTTGTTAAGAGCCTCCAACTTTGCTTTTTGCATATTAAGGTAGTTGTTCAAAGCAAACAACGATTTAAAGGAACGCTCCTCGGTAGGAGGTTCCGGATTAAGATCTCTCTGTCCTTCCTTTAATTCCTTCTGATACTTAGCTTCGATAATCTTCTCAAGTCTTTGCTCGTAGTCAGCAGCAGACTCCCCTTTGCCTTGCTTCCACTTACCTCTAACCTCATCAGTAATTCTAGAGATAACATCTTGTTTTACTGGGTTGTCACTAGGAAGAAAATCACCTTCAGATCTGAGTTGATCAACATATTGCTGCTCAATAAACTCCCTTGGATACACAGGATTCATCTTACCAGACTTAGCTTTAGGAGCATATCCCGGAGCATCACTATCGTCTGGACGAGGCTCACCACCATCATCAAATGGTGTCCAAGAGCCCTTCTCTTTAGAGTTAGAAGGAATACCTACATCTACTTCTTCAATAGCTTTAATTAGTTCCTCTTTACTCTGAGCTTCTGGCTTTACATCATACTTAGAAAGAATGCCTTGCTCTTTTCGGATCTCAGCCTGTTTTTCCTCAATTCTCTTTTCAAGATCCTTATAAAACTCAAACTGCTTCTCAGACATTGGGCCATTCTTAGACAACTCCTCTTGCTGTCCAATAAGCTTTACAATCTGTTTCTCAATAGAGTCAATTACAGCCTTACCATGAATAACCCTCTGTCTGTCAAGCATGTCTTGTGTTGGAAGTCTTACAGCTTGTAGCTCAGGATCTAAGTCAGGGTTGACAGTATTGCTCCCAACTTTTGGTTTAGTAAAAGTAGCTCCCATAGCTGCTCCTGGAATAACGGCAGCAGCAAAATCTCCTACAGTCATATCAGGAAGAGGTTTAACGCCAGCAGACTCACGGATACGTGATTGTACTGGGTGATTGATACCAGCCTCTTGCACAACGTTTAAACCACCCTGTAGAGCAGCATTAGAAACACGGCCACTAAGGTTAGCCATTGGGCCTAGAGCCAGCATAGCAGCAGAAGATCCTACGTCAGCAGCAGTTGCTGTAAGAGCGTGTTCAGTGTCACCACCCTCTTCAATGATGTCAGCTCCAGTCTTCATACCACCAGAGCCAATCATGGCAGCAGCACCAATTGGAGATAAGTAAGCTGGAATCTGTCCCACTGCACGTAGGACTTTACCACCTTCCCCACGATCTAGTCCTGCTTCCTTATCTCTGAACTGCTGTGCTCTTTCTGTATACTTCTCAAACATAGCATCACGGAAGTCTTCAGATCCAACTACACCACCAATACCACCTAGAGCAAGTAGACCACCTTGAACTGGAGTGTCAATAATATCCTTTAGACCAGAACCTAAATCTTCATACCAAGCAGTCTTCTCTCTTTCTTTTTTAGGTTCTACAGGCGCATCAATTCCTAGATGTGCCTTAATTTTTTGCACAGCTACTTCTGGCGTAGTACCATCTGGCAACTCAAAATGTTGCCCTTCATATACGAAATGAACACCCATAATTTATTTTAGAATAATAGGATTTTCAGCAGTTCCTTCATTGGATTTACTTTTGAACTTAGAAAGACCAGCTATTCGTCTAGCTTCAGTTCGTAAGTATACCTGTTCTTTCTGGAGATTATCTTTTTCTTTTTCAAGTTCCTGTTTGTACTTCTCTCTATTAGCTTGCTTTTCTTTATGATCTTTTCCGGGGAATGGCATACTAGAAACACTAGATAGTTCCTCAGAAATTCTCTTTAGTTCTACTTCATTAGCTTTGAATTCAGAGTTATATACAGCCATACGTCTTGTAAGTTCTGCCTCTTCTTTTACTCCAGCAGCAGAATCCTTAGCAATCTTAGCAGCTTCCATTGCGGCAGCAGAGATTTTTTCTCTTGAGTCACGATCACCTTGGTGGATAATCTCTGTATTCTCAGCAGTCCTATCAATCTCGGCAATCTTAGCTCTATGTGTTGGAGAATCCATACGAGCTTGCTTAATTGTATCACTAAGTTGTTTGGCGTAGGCAACAGATTGTTGAGGTCCTAATTGCTGTACAATCTTTTGATATTCTGGTGGAAGAGAGGACATAGCCTGATGCATAGCAAGAGGATTACCAGAAGAGGCTACAGAGATAAATTGATCTAGTCCATTAATAGTAGCTTCGATCTCAGCAGCAGAAGCCTTAGACATATTCTCTACTAGTTTAGTCTTAATATTACTATCAAGAGTTTTATAATCTAACTGTCCTTTAGAATAGTCAGACATATTTTTACCCATAATACCTTGTTGTCTCCACTGTTCCATTTCTGGATTGGAGAAGTCAGATTGAGCACGCCTTGCTTCTACTTCCTTTAGTACATTCTCAAGATTGGCTTGCTGAAGTGCTTGTTGATTAGCAAAGTCAGTTAATGCTCGACGTTCCCCTGTGGCTACTCCAGCTAGTCCACCCCAAGGCTTATACTCTTGGTCAATACCTTGAATATTAGCAACCATTACTCACCACCCCCGAATAAATCCATTAGACTTCTATTCTTTGACACTTCACCAAGAACATCAAAGATTGGTGCATTCTGATTACGAATCATACTTGCGTACCCTGGTGCAGCAGAAGCAGTAGCAGCATAGTTATTCTGACCACCTGCAAATCCCCCAGCTAAAGCTTGTCCTCTTTGTAATTGGTTCTTCATAAAAAGGGAAGCAAGATCTGACTGCATTTTTCCAGAGTTAAGATAAGCACCACGCCTACCAGACTTAGCAGCTTGTGCTCTGGCTTGATCTGTAAATTCACGACCAGCACCAGTCATGAATTCATTGTATCCAGCACGAGGGTCATTAAAGTTTTGTTGCCACAGTCTATTGGCTTCATCACCTCTTGCTCTATTAGGATCAGTCCAGTTGTTAGCAGCATTGAACTGTCTTTCCATGAAATCCTGTGCTTTCTTACCTTGGAATAAGGAATCAAGAGCACCAAAACCTTTTAGTCCCATAGTAAGAGGAGACATTGCTTGGACACCACCACCATTTCCAATAGGAGTAGTGAGACGTTTAAAGATATCAGGTAGGTTATTCATCTCAAGTCCTTGAGTAAATTGTTGTCCATTTAATGGATTAATGTTTCCTGGAGTACTTAGACCAGTGCCTGTCTTTCCGGTAAGAAAATCTTTGTTTTCATAAGTATACAGTGGTTCTTGCGCTCCAGTAAGAGGAAAGGTTTTATTTAAACCAGCACTCTTAGGAGTGACTTCCCCAAAAGAATCAGTAGATCCCCATCTAGAATTCATGCCTTCTAAAGTAGAAGGAGCCTCTGTAGATACATCTTCTAATCCAAGCATTCCTGTGTTATCAGTAGAAGGAGAGAAGACATTCTCGGTAGTTCCTGTAGCAAAGGAAGAACTTTGCCCTGGTATACCAAAAGAATCAAGAGAAGCTGATGGAGAAGTGATTGGTGTTTGTCCAAGACTTTCTAAACCAGTAGAAAGATTAGAAGCAATTCCAGGTACAGCTAAAGATTGATCGAATCCTTTTACAGTATCCCCAACCATATTAGTCCAGGCATTGGAATCTGAATTTACAGCATTCTGTAATCCTTCAGAGCCAAGGAATCCTGCTTCGGAAGCCCCTTCAAACGGAGTACCTGACCAGTTATCAAGAGCAACATCAGAAGCTGGTGCTCCCATCATATCAAGACCAAATCCAGAAGCGTCTCCAAGAGGATCTAGTGAACCAGCCCATTCTCCAGCAGGAGCACCTCCGAAATCTACTCCACCACCGAAAGCATCATATGCTCCAGCGGCACTAGTGAGCATTCCAAGAGGATTCTCATTAACTACCGAACTAGCTAGGTTATATGCAATAGCTACTGGACGTAGCACAGGAACAGCAAAGGAAACTATATTTAGAACTGTTCCGAAAAATCCACCACCACCACTCATACTATTCTCCCTTTATTTACAGAGACATTCTTATCATCTCATACGGAGAATCAAATCCATATCGAGACTTAAACAATCTGGCCTGAGCCGGTTTACACCACCCTTGAATCTTGGAGAAACCAGCTTTCCTAAATTCATCTTTAAGATACTCGAAGTCTTCTTCAGAAGCAAACAAATTATAACCACCATAGCTTACAATATTTATTGCTTTATAGTTAGGATAATTTACAATTTCAGTAGCAATAGCTCCTCTAACCATATCTTCCTGATCTATGATTAGAAGGATTTGCATTAATCCCTGTCTAGCAAGTAACTTCATTTGTTTAACATCAAGCTCTCCTTCTGATACAAGAAGACCAGCCTGTAGGAAAGGTTCAGCAGTATTCCAGTATCTATCTAGTTGTTCTTTTGATAGATAGTAAGCATTATATTTACGCATAGAAATTTGGGGACTTATTCTTAGTTGCTAAGTTATTAGATTGATAATGCAAATCTACCATATGTACGAAAGGTTCTTGGTTTAAGGTATCTGCTACATCAGCAGGATCTCTATAAATACGTACAAGAAACAGACCATCTACTTGTACAGTATTACTATTTAACAAACCACCTGTGCCACCATTATTAGTAAATTGGACTTCTGCAATCATATGTCCATATTGAGTAGTGCTAGCTTGTTGTACAACTGAGACTGTAATTGGAGCCACAAAAGGATCACTAGTCCCTCCAGCAGTTCCGTGGCCGTCAGCATAGGTTATATCAAAATACCATTTAGCATTGCCCGGAACTCCTGCTGTACCACCAGTATCTACAATCTTCTCAGACCAGTGGACATGAATGTACAGATCACTTCCAGGAACGTAGTCATGTGGAACATGGTAGTTAACCCAAGCTTCGTGAAGATGCCCAGCACTAAATCTGTATTGATATACAGAACCTCTATACACAACCCAATCTGGATCAGAAGCACCAACACCTTTTGTTGTAATCTGTCCTAGTATATCTCTCCATCCAAAAGTAGGAGTGGTGTTGTCAATCTTTAAACCTGTTCCACTAGTACCAGATAGATTCAGATTATTGTTTACTTCACCATGCTTTGCCTGTGTGAGATGATAATACTGTCCAGAGGAACCTCCTTGAAGACTCTGTAGCAATTGATGACTTCTGTTTGCAATGTCACTGATTGCAGATCCAGCAAAGTTAATGATATTCCATGGAACAGAACCAACAGTACTAATATAGTTTCTTAGTTGTCTAAACCACTCTAGCCAAGCATAACTACCTGTCTGGTCATTAGTTGGTGGTGGGGGTAAACTAGCCATCTCAATGCGTTCCTACATCTACTTCAAATTCAAGTGCTTCAAGTCGGAAGTCTTCGTTTGACGTGTGTCTAATGTTGAACGCTCTCCTACGGAAAGAACCACAACGAGACATAAAAGGACGAGTTGAATTAAGAGAAGTATAACTGTTCCAGGTAACATAATCATCATCACTCCATCTAATAGAGAAAGACGAGTCTAAATCCCCAACTATATTTAGGTTATGCATAAACTTTCTATTCATGGTACTTCCATCATACTTAGAAGTATAGACATCAGCAAGGATAGAAGTACTGTTATCTTGAAACACACTAGGGTCTAATGTGTATAGATAGCCATCTGTGTTGTGTAGTAAAGTACTCTTCCCAGTACCTGGGTCTGTTTGATAATTGTATGTAAAAGCTACATGAGAACCAGAACTGTTAGAAGACCACTCATGCCAAACCTTTTCCTCCACATCATATACTAGAGTACAGGAAGAAAGATTAATAATAAAGAAGAGATGCCCTTTTGTTCTTAATCCATAGCCATTAGCTACTGAAATAGAACTTCCTTCAGCATCCAGAACCCTTTCAATAGATTCAGTACTTACCTTTTTTGGAGAGAATCCTTCAAGCTGCCAAACGGCCCTACCACCTGATTCACTTTGCCCAATGAAGATAAGAAAACGCTCATTCTCATAAACAGCATACGGAGCTGCACAACCAATCTGTAGAGCTGTTCCTTCATTACGAGCAAGAGGACTTCCTGTAGCATTAGCAGCATCATAGAAGAACTCAGAGGAATACTTACCAAAAGCAAGAATCTGATTGTTCTGTCTAGCTAGTCCTAGAACATCGTCAGGCCACATTTCTGCAGAGATGAAATTAGAACTACCCCAACCATAAATATTATCTACGTCACTGTTGTAGATATCTAGTGAGTTTGCTAGAGGAAGTAACATGTATCCATCAATGAACTTAGGTGTAGGAATATGTGGAGTTGGAAATCCACCATATTCTCCCACACAAGTCCAAGTAATTCCTTGATCAACTACTGTGTTACCGATTGTAGTAGGCCATGTAGGTTCTGTGGTAGCATGACTAGATCCAGAATCTGTAGTTACTTCATAGTAATATCCATTCTCTGTTGTAGGAATTACTTTGTCCCCTAGAGAATAATTTGTAGCAGCAACCCAAGCAGAAAGGGTGGTATTGACTTGAGTAACAGTGCCACTAGAATTAATTACCCAACCATCAGTTCCATCACATAGAAATAAATAAGACACACCAGCATTATCAAACTCTACAAATCCTACTTCTCCTGTAGATGTGTTTAGAGTTTGTTTAGAAGTAGAGTTCTCATAAAGAACATCATCGATTACTGAGTAATGTTTTGAGTTCCAGTATATTAATCCTCTGGCAGTACCTCCACCAACTACTATTTGAGTTCCTCTAGTAAGACCTGGACGCTTTACAGTATAGGCTTTCTTACTATCAGTAATTTCATTCTTGATACTCTCTTGGAAACAGTTAATAAATCTCTGGTCCTTTGTGCGAGAAGAGTCTCTATACATGAGAGTACCAATAAGGGGAATTCTCTCTGGTTGAGATGTTAATTGTGTTCCGGAAGTTTGTTGTTGTTTAGCCATTACCAGTTACGTAGATCTGCTTGCCAGTGAATTGAACCTTCTTCGGTTCCAAATCCCAAAGCTTCTTCTTTTAAAGTCTTGGCTCGTCTAGCTAGATCCTGTCTATCAGCAATAGCTAGTCCATGCTCAGGTGCCAGACGATCTGCAAGAAGATGCTTAAGAGCATCATACCATTCTTGTGGAAAATCAGGTTCATCAGTAGAAGCATCAAAGTCCTCAAAAGGACGTTGATAAACTATCTGTACTGTATAGTTAGAAGCAGCTGTAGTTGATGGAACAGGGAATAGATATAAGTCACCATAGTTACTTTGAACATCATAGTAGTACTGAATTGGATTTCCTTGTGTAGTTTTGTTACCTAGGAAGTTATAGTCAAACTTTGTAAGTTGAGTCATTGGAATATCTAGACCACTTGAGGTTTCACGAAGAAACGCTTGGATAATCTTAAGTGGCTTTGGAGTATTTACTGTCTTACTAAGACCAATTCTATAAGAAGCTGTTGCAGCTATAAGAGGAACAGAGTATTGTTTCAATGCCCAAAGAGGCATACCGTCAGCTTGGAGAGCTTTTACAAGCATGTTGAGAGCTTCTGAACTCTCAGAGATAAGAGTAGCAGAAGGAGTTTCTCCTTGCGAGATAGCACCACACAATCTTAGTGCTCCAGCAATCAGAGTATTTCTATCTGTAGAGAAGTTAGTAGATCCTGAAGTAGCCATGATTACGCGTAGGCTCCAATAATAAGAGCCCATTTTGTATTTGTTATTGCAGCATATACACCAGTAGATTTATCTGGTAAAAGACAAAATTGCCCTCCATTAGCAAATCGCACATTGATATTTGTTGTGTCTAATGTAATAGACATACCAATTGTTGAGGCAGATGTTCCTCCATCACTTAATGGAATAGAAATAGCAACAAGATCATTTTGGGCATATCCAACATCTCCACCAGCATCAATACACTTCAAAAAACATTGAACTATTTTTGGTAGCATTCCTAAAGAGTGTGGGATAGTTAAAGCCCCAGCAGATGTTATTGTCTGGTTGGAAGATAAGAATGAGGCAGAAAAGATCGGAGTAGTAATATCAGATGTCATGGCAACAGTCCCACTTTTATCCGGAAGAGTCCATGTTCTATCTGCAGTTACATCTGCTGAGGTTAGGGTTCCCTCAAAGGCATCGTCAGTAGCACCTTCAAAAATAAGACTCTTTCCTACACCTAGAGTTTGATTAGCAGTCCAAGTATTCGCAACATCAGTTTTAGCTGTATCAACATCGTAGGCTTGAACAGAAACACCAATATCAGCAGATACAAGAGCAGTACCAGTAACTCCAGAAGCAGGTAGTCCAGTACAATTAGTTAAAGTTCCAGATACTGGAGTTCCTAGTGCTCCGTTACTCTCTAATTTGTCTGTGTTTAGATTAGTTAGGTTAGCATCCATTTCAGTCCAAGTAAGACTTGAACCTTTACCTGCTCTAGTAACTATAGTACTCATTGTAGTTCTTCCATGTAAGTTTGTCTTGTTATCCCTGAACCAACTACTTCTAAGTAACCATCGTCAATATAAATTGTAACGTAAGAAGTATCGGTAAACTGGTCGTCAGGTTGTGGTCTAGTGAATGGGACGTTGATCTTATCATTACGTGCTCTGATAAAATCTTGAGGATGCCTCGTCTCAAAGCATTCTGGACATACTTGGAAACCATCCCAACGTTTCTTTGTCTTTGATGCCTTTGTTTTAACAGCACAGACATCACAGATAACATTCCAGTCACCAGAAACATAATGCCAACCTTTACTCATTGCGTTCCTTACCATGAATATAAGCACAACCTGTTTCAAGTACAGTAACTCTATGCTCCAGACCAGACACTTGTGCTCTAATATCTTCTTCTAGAGAGTTTACGGAAGTTTTTATTTCCTTTATTTCTGCTTTTATTCCATTAAGAATCCATACAATAAGGAAACCAATTATTGTTGCAAGATACGGAAGTATCGCTGCTGCTATAGTTTCCATATTAATTATCTCTCAGGTTTATTTTGGTTCTTCTTGTGGAACTTGTTTGTCAGCTTGTTCCTTGATCTTCATCGCTAGCGGATAGAGGCCCATCTTGGTTGGAGTTTCACCGAGCAGTTGCAGCAGGGTGTTAACTTCGATGACGGTGAGGTTCAGGGTGATGGGGGTATCGTCGCTCATTTACAGACTCCAGACAGCGTTAGCAATAGCCACAACCTTCGGGTCTTGGCTGGTGAGGTCGTCGCCCTGCGCGAGGACGTGACGGTGGTACGAACGCGAAATCTCCACGTCGTCCTCCTTGATGACAGTGGCGGTGCGGACTTGGATGTTGGTGCCAACGACTTCGATCAGATCGACGGTGGTTTCTTTGGTGAGTGCCATGATTTTGGTTCCTTTATACGAAATAAGTTGCAGTTACGATAAGTGGGCCAGAAGAAGTGTCGATAGGTATTCCTGCTGCGACACCGCCGCCAGTTGGAAGTTGAACAAGTCCGATATTTGTCTCGTTGGCAAGGACGTAGGCGCTCGCTAAATATCCCGCTGTCAACGTCATGTTATCGTTAAGCCCGATTGCAGCAGCGGAATTAGAAGTTCCGGCTGTGAATGGCAATCCAGAGATCCGCATATTTCCAGTCCCGGTATGTGCCGACCAAGTGAGTTCAGCGATTACGGTAACTTTGCGTCCAACCTTCGTGTATTTCCCGACTTGTTGCGAGTATGTCCCTGCGCCGGCAGTCGAAGTTCCGTATATCGCAGGCGTCCAAGTCCCTTCCTCGTAGTCACTCAGCACTTCACTCGTCGTAGTACCTGACCCGTTGGCTGTGGCAGAGAAGTCGATGCCTTTGCCGGAGGCCATGACGATGTTCTGGTTTGATCTAACCGCTGTGGCGGATAAATCAAGCACCGATGTTGTGAAGGTTGTTCCACCCGCTGCAGTAGAGGGTACGAATGACATATACCCCCCAGTAATTCCACTTGTGTTAATTTGCCAGTTATAGTTGGTGTTATTTTGTGCAAACGTCAGGGTTCCTTGGTAGTTGCCTTGAGTGGCACCAATCGTAATCGCCGCTGTGTTGCCAACCGCTCCGGTATAGACTGCCTTCGCTACCCCCAAACCACCCGCCGTCTTGAGGGATGCGGAGGTGGTGCTGGTGGCGTCGGTTGCGTCGGTGACGGAGGTTATGCCGGAAGCACTCAGCGTCCCGGTGACGGCAGCGCCAGTCGCAGATACGGTCAAGTAAGAAGTCCCGGCAACAGCGAGTCCAAGCTGCTCGCCGCCACCAACGGTGATATAGCTTGTGAAAGGGCTGACTGCGCTAGTGACGAATTTCAGACCGTAGCCGGTACTTCCAAGCATGGAGGCGATTTGTCCTGATGCAGCGTCACCAACCACGTCCAGCGCACCGTAAGCGATAAAGCCTGTTGATAGACATTGCGCCCTCAGCCCTCCTGAGATAGCTAGACCGACACGGTTTGCAGCAGACCTATAAATACCAGTAGTCGCATCGCCAAAGGTGATCGCAGGGGCACCGACAGCCCCCGCTGATGCTGTGACTACGCCAGTCGCACTCAACGTCCCGGTGACGGTCGTGTTTCCAGCAACGTTAAGGGTATCATTAATTGTTACCGGACTTGCTCCAGTAGAACTTTGTATTGTGTCTACCTTCAATGTACTCATATTAAGAAAATCTCCATAAGGAAGCAGGAGATACAGTTACAGTAACTCCAGAGTTAATTGTAACTTCTCCAGTAGAACAGTAGACCTCAAAAGAGGGTACAGTAACATTAACAGCAACCGGATCTAGAATGTTAGCACTGCAAGCAGCATAGTCCAGAGCAGTAGTACTAATAGCAGAGAGACCTTGAACTCCTGTTGGCATCCATCTAATGTTTAGACCATTATTGGATAGGAGACCTTTTTTAGCTCCGAACGAATTTAGTAATCCCCAGTCTCCACGTTCTAACATTTTAGTTAATCCTTCAAACGAAGAACTAGTGTGATGTCGTAGGTAGCACCAACGATTGGGTTAGCAGAAGATAGGATGATATCACCAGTACCACCAGAAGAAGCTGGATCTACAGAACCACCAGCAGGACGGAAGTTAAAGTAGCCAGAACCAGAACCTAGTACAGCCATCTCATCATCTGTAGTGTGGTCAAAATACAAGCGAACAGAACTAAATCCTACAATACTCCACTGAACTTCCTCAAGTACAACCTTAGAAACAACACCACCACTAGGGCCAGTCAGAGTAGAGATATCTACTTTTACAACACCAGACTCACCAGTACCATCGCTGATACAGGTAAGCTTGGTAACATACCTACGAGTCCCACTAAAAATAACTTTTGTATCTACTGTATCAGCCATAATAAACTTCCCTTTTTAGTTAATAAATTTACTCAGCCATTATAGCCCGTATTTTTGAATACTTTTCATTAAGCTTGTTACGTATCTTAGAAATCTCTACTCTTTCTACTCCAAGCTTTTCTGTTAGATCTCTATGTTCTTTAATAGAAGTTTCTAGTAAATCTTTGAGAGATTTAGTTTCCTGTTCAAAGTTTGTAAGTTCTCGTTCTTTCTCAAGAACTTTACTTTCCTTTTCTAGTACTTTCTTTTCTTTTTCTAGAACTGTCTTTAGCTTTTCTTTACGAAGATCCTCAATTGTTTCCTTTGAGGAGGCAATTAGATCTTTATATTCTTGTTCTTTTTCTCTGGCTCTTTCAAGAATACTATTAGCTTGCTCTACAGTAGTAGCAATGTACTTGTGTACAGCTAATTCTTCTTGTGCCTCTTTAATTACTCTAAGGCGTTCATTGTATACCTGTTCATTCTTAATGATGTCTAAAACAGCAAGAACATCTCCAATGGCAGGTATCCCGTTTTGAGTACTCATTTTAAAATTTGTCTCCAATAATAGAAAACAGGGAAGATTAGTTCCCTGTTATCCTACTAATTACATCTGAATGTCTTCTCCACTACCAACAACTGAGTACTCAATCTTTACATACCAAGGGCCACCAGTAGTAGAAGCAGTACCAGTCTCAGCATACTTAGCATATACAGAAACATCAGCGGTTAGCTTGGACATCATAGCTGAGCCAACAGCAGCAGCACCAGCAGGATTGTAACCCTCACCAGTAGCAGCAGTCTTGACATCATAGGAAGCTAGATACTCGTTGGCACTGGAAGTAGAACCAATACCAATAGTAGCGGAAGAAGCTGCATCAGAAGCAGCAGCTCCAATAACGTACAGACCAGTAATTACAGCATCTTTTGGAAGCCAGGCTCCAACGAATGCAGTAGTATCGGTTCGTACAATTTTAATTACTTTCTCTAGGCTATCCCTTGGTTTTGGATAACTTAGATTTACTTGGGCAGAAGCGGCCATATTAATCTCCTATAGTTAAAAGGGATTGACGGAGGTTTCAGGCCAGCCGCCAATCCGGGTTGATTAATTAGACGCCCATTGAACCGTAGAGACCACGAGGATCAGACCAACCAAATGAATAACGGCCACTAGCCTTGAACTTGGCGTTCTCGGTATCAAAGTCGTTGTCCATCTCGAAGGCGTCACCACGACGCTCGAAGTACTTCATGCCCTCTGGAACATCGGTTCTGATGAACCAAGCGTCTGCATCAGTAAGGTAGTGGTTAACTACGATATTGGTGAAGAGACCAGAATCCTTCAGAGCATTGGTGTCGTTGTTGTCAGTACCAACACGGCCATCACTCTTAAGAATACGGTTAGCCTCAAAGCGAAGCTGACGGGGGATGATTAGGCTCTTAGGTTTAGCAGCAATGATTAGACCACGATCATCAGTGAAACCTTCGATATCAATGAAAGCTTGCTCAAGAGCAGCTTCACTCAAGTCAGCGGACTGGATGTTGCTATAAGTACCACCAGCCACATTAACGTGAGAGGCAGACAGAAGAACAACACCATCACCACCAGTATAACCTGAAGTAGTAGCACGGTTGTAGACGTTAGCAGCTACAATTTCCTTGGTCTGACGCATGGAACGAGCGAGGGCATTAGCCTTCTTCTTACCAACAACGTCATACTGATCATCTTCGTAAGCTTCACGAGTGATGATAAAACCAAGAGCGTACACTACATGGTTGTAACGAGTAGTGAAGCCTTGACGTTCGCTATCATAAGTGATAGGAGCACCTTCAGCTTTAACAGCAGCTAGACCTAGAGAGCTAAGACCAACATCCTCTTCGTAAGCTTTACTAGAAGTATTCTTGTCGAAAAGTTTATCCCACTCAGTAGCGTAGTCATTATATGACTTACCATACCAAGCATTAACACCAGGCCATAGGGCCTTTGCGAAACTACCAGAAGTAATAACACCCATTTTCTATTCTCCTTTATAGGCCAGTGGTGCCAACGGAACCAAATTGGTGCACGTTGAACATTACAAGCATCTTTGCAGATGCAGCTACTTCGTTACCCACCTTCTGGCTAAAGCCAAGTAGTTTGAAGTTTAGTGTAGAAGTGGCAGCTTCAGTACCCATATCAATGGTAGCTGGAGAAGTCACAGTAGCAGCAGTACGAGCACCAACTGCATGTGAGGCATTGAGACCAATGTCAGCAACAGCAGGAGTACCATTGCTGGTCTCTACTTCAAAGACTACATCAGGAGAATCAGCAACCATTACATAACCAGAGCCAGAGACAGCGATCTGGGCAGCGGCTGGTAGATCGAGGGAAACAGCACCCGTAGTCATCTTACCTACAGGATCAAATTTAGATTGCATGATGCCTACAACAACACCAACTGATACGTCAGAAGCACCTGATAGATCCACAGTTGGGATACCATTTGCGTCTGCTGAACCAGCTAGTTTAACTACGTCACCTACTAGGATTTCATCACTAGCGGATGAGACATAGTATAGGTTGGCTTGCCCATTATAGGGAGAACCATTTAGGTGCTTTACGGGACGAAACCCGTTAATGCGAGAAGTGTTTGCCATTTAAGAATGACCTCCATCAAAAGTTATTTTACTTCATATTTGTAACCCAACTTAGGATGAAGGCCATGAATCTTACTTGACTCCGACTGTAAGTTTTCCATAGTCAGCAGAATCTTTAGCCTCACGGACTAGTCCACGTTCAATGGCATCTACATGGGCGTCCTTCTTGGCTTTGTCTTCGTCGAACCATTCTTGCCTGATTCGCATGACGTAACCTTGAACTCCACCACCTACAGATACCTTTACTGGACTACCTTCCTTAGTTGGATTAGCAACGCGGCGATCACCAACTTGAACATTAGAATCTTCTACTATTTCGTAGCCGATAGCTTTAAGTTGTTCAACTCGATCACCAACATCATTTACTACACGATATACAAATCCAGGCTCTTTGCCCGTGATATTAAGAACATTGCGGGTTCCATTTACGCTGGAACGACGATTTGTGCGTTTTGTGGTAAGTTGTTCTTTCATTTTTTACTCTCCCTTGACTCGCTGTAAGTCTCGAATGTATTCCTCTTTTGTCATCACACCCTGCCTGACGAAACTCATCATAACCTTGCGTTCTTCATCAGTCAAAGGATAATCAGAAATACTATCTCCTTTAGACTTTGACGCCGTACTTGTTGTTCGTCCTTCAACCGCTGATGGTCGATCTTTATTTGGATTTCTAAACTTGTCTGGATAGAGTTTCTTTACTCTACCTTCAACATACTTTAAGACTTGATCTGGTTCTACATCAGGATTAGCTACAGCGTAGGCTGCACCAATCTGATCAGAGATCGCACGTAATTCAGCATCTTCCTTGTACCACGTATTCTTTTGTACCCACTGTACAAAGTTAGGATGTGGTGCTTGGGCAGCTTGTACTTGTTGACGCTCTTCTTGAACTTGACGAACCTTTGCATCAGCAATACGTTCATCAATATCAATCAGTTTATCAGCGTCACCTTCCTCAAGAGCCTGCTTCTTTTCATTCCTCAACTGTTCAAGAGCATGTTTAAACTCTGCTTCTTTAACTTTGGCATGATGTTCTTGTAGAGCTTTAAGAGCCTTTCGAGTCTCTCTTAATTCCTTACCTACAGAATCAATCTTTTCAAATAGAGGTTTACGTCTTACGAATTCCGTTGCATCAATAAAGTCTTCTTCTTCACCATCAAACTCTTCCTTGGGTCTCCAACCCATTTCAAGAGCTCGCTTTTCAACAGCAGATGGTTCTTGTGGAGCAGTATTAGTTTCTTGTACTAGTTCAGTACCTTCACCAGTAACTACTTCTGTTTGTGTCTCTACAACCTGTTCTTCACTCATTCTCTAGCACTCCTACGACATCCTCGTCGTTTAAAATTAGATACCGGACATCTCCATCCATAATGGTCTTACCTGCATACTTGGCAAATGTTACTCTAGCTCCAGGTACTACACCAAGAGATTCAGCATCTGTGCCAAACTCTAAGTAAGCAGTCTTACCAACTAGAACAACAGTTCCCTTTTCTACAGCAGCTTCTTCTCGCTTGTCGTACTTGATAATCAAACCAGAAGAAGTCTTTTCTTCCAGTGGATCAGGTTTAACAAGAACTCTGTGTAGGATTGGATTTACTTTCATTCCTCATCCTCCATATCTTCGATTCTGAATCCAAACATTTCTACATAAGCTTGGATGAATCCACGATAGAAGTTATCGGATACAGTATCTAGACCAGCACTTTGTGCTAGAATATCTTTAGCATCTTCAATACGTTGATCACACGCATTATAGAATGCTTTAGTAACTGGATTGATTTTCCAATCAGACCATTCTTCTTTTGTAATAATACTCAAGGGTTACTACCTCCTATTTATTAGGTTTTGCTTTTTGAGCTTTCTCTCTTTGTTGTTGCTTTGCTTGCTCTGCTTTCTGCATCAATGTCATCTTGTGTGTCTGATCTTTATGGATCATATTCATTTGATGATCTTGGCTTGCTTGCCCTGCCTTTGCTGCCGCAACCCTCATCTCAAGGGCTGCCAACTGCTCTTTATGCTGAAGTTCTTGTTGAGCTAGAGCCTTCTGAATCATGGCCTTGTTAGCTTCAGCAGCTTGCTCCATTTGAAGTTTCTTCTCTGCAATCTGTGCATCCGAGGCAGCCTTCTGTTGATCTAGCTGGGCTTTCATCTTTAGAGCTTCAGCTTTAGGATCTGGCTGTGGTTGTGGTTGCATCATTAGTTGCTCAGGAGCTGGTTCTTCCAGAGCCTCCAAGAGTCTTTGAGTTACTACCATAGGATTAAGAGTACCTAATCCCATTACTTGCATCAATTGCTGTGCTTTCTGTAGTCTCTCTTGCTGAGAAGCAGCACTAGGATCAGCAGCCGGGATCACCTCCTTTTCATTACCTAGATAGTCACTCTGTTCAATTGGTTCATCAAGGATGTCCAACTCAACTTGTGGATCTAGGTAAGTTCTATTCAGTTTGTAAAGCTTCTGAAACTCCTTTGCAAGACTACGATATACACGTTTGTACACAGCAGTAAAGAGCTTCATTCCCTGTTCAATAGAGGCCATTGTGGTGGTAGCTGGGGTATTCTGCCCCGGCATTTTACCTACAAAGATCTCTGCTACGCTTGCTAATTGCTGAGCACTTTGGCTCAGTAGTTCTAGTAGTTTAAAGAGTACTGCACTAGGTTCACGTACTGGTAGTGGGAAGATCTGTTGCTTGATATCCTGTCCTGTAGCGTTTACAGCTTTCCATTCTCCAGGAGTGAACTTGGTATCCCCCATCTTGATTCGTAGACCCTTTCCAATAAAGCCTGACTGTAAATTGGAAATTGTCCCAGCATCAGTAAGCTGGTTGATAATTGTGTCAACACTGGAGTTAATTGGGCCAAGAAGCCTACCAAATCCGATATCATAGAAACCACCATCTGGGTTAGGGAAAAAAGAATACTTTGTGTAGTACTGCACTGGAGTAATAGAGACTACATTCTCATCTTCTCCCATTTGTACATCTTCCATTGAGAATCTAGCAGCAATCCGAAGAACCTTTTTAGAACTCTCTTCAACAATAACTACGTATGGTTCTGCATAGCCATCTTTATCTAGATCCAAGAAAGTGTGTTGTTCTAGGATTGTGTATGGTGTAGTGTCATCGTCCTCTGGAGCAATCATTTGATTAGGATCACTCTTACTCTGTGTGTCAGAATTTACAGTAGGAGAACCCAACTCTACCTTACGGTACAAACCTTTACGAATCTTCTCTTCAACTTTACGCTTGGAGAACTGGTGTACCTCTGTAGTACGTTCGCAGTCCTCAAGATTCTTAGCCCAGTAGTTTACTACTAGATCCTTTGGCATTACCAGACAAGAAACGTTACGCCCCTTCTCAGGATCGTAATATGTCTTCTTGAACACTGTCCCTGCAATGGGAAGAGTAATAAGCAGACGATCCATTTCTTCGTCCCATTCTTCCATCTCTTCCATAACTTGGTAACTCATGTGCTTAGAGATACGAACAGCCCTAGCTGCTTTTTCTCCGGTAGGATCTGAACCTACAACCCGGCACTTTACAACTTTACCATCAGAAGGAACTAGAGTAGGATAGGCTCTAGCAGCAAACTGCATAGCTGCTGTGCTCAGAAGAGGAAACTTGATGTTACTGGCGTTGGGCCAAGGAAAGGTCTTCTTATCTGCAACTTGAAGAGCCATCTTAGTCCACTTCTCTAGGTTCTCTTTCCACTCTTTCCTAGAGTCATCATCAGTATTGTAACCCTTTACAACTTCATCCCCAATAGAGATAAGTTCTTTTTCGTCTAGGGAGTCGGCAATGTTTACTTCTGAGAGTATAGTATCTATCTTCATATATATTTAATATCCAGTGTCCTCATTGCGCCCTTGGTGGTTAAGTCCAGAATCCTCAAGACTTTCTATGTACTCTTCTTCAGCTTGTTCTTCTACTGTAAGAGCCACATTCATTCTATCAACAATAAGACCAAGATAAGCCATTGCATCCACTTGGTCATCATGCCTATCTCTTGGGAATCTCATCAGCTCATCTTCGAGAGTCTGATACCATTCCGCATTCTTGTCAAACCGTACTGCCCCTGCTCTCATTCTAGCTTGAATACTTCTAGCCCTTGAGAGTTTGTCTGTCTTGTGTGGAGACAGAGGTAAAACAGTAGGGTATGTGTTTTGTTCAATCATAGCCCTGTTAAGGAAAGGGCCAATTGATTTAGTAATCTGCGTATCTTCAATCCCGAACAACTCAGGATCTCGTAACCTCTGTACTGCCAGAATAGTGTCTGTAATTTCCAGACCATCCATTCTGTCTCTTATTACGTCTACGATATGGAGAATACCATCTTCGTCCATACCACCTGTAATCATCACAGTCCAGTCAGCTCTCTCTTTATCAGAAATTGCCAAGTCACTTGCTACATAGAATACCTTCTTTTTCTTGTAATCATCTTCCCGCATTGGAAGAAAGTCAGCACGTTTAAAATACGTCTTGGCTTCATCAATCGGAACGTTCAGGTATTCTTGAGAGTACACATCAGGTAATCCCTGCTCTATGTACTCCTGTCTGATTCTTTTTAGAGCCTCTGCTGGATGTCTCTCGGGCCACAGAACTTCTGAGAAGTCATGATTGTGGGCTCTGTACTTTACAGATCTCCACATCTGTCTCCGTGTGGTATACATCTTTAAGCCTTGTGTTACAGTCTGTTTATCAGACTCCTTTGGCATCAGACGTTCCAGCATACTGTCCATATGTAGGATTGTTCCTACTACACGAACTTCTCCGTTCTGACTACGACAGGGTAGGAGAGCCCCCATGAACCACCTTCTGAACTTCTCTCGACGATCCTTGTTCATTACAAGTTCGTCGTTTTCCATGTCATCACAGATAATGAGATCTGGACGACTACCATTCCAGATTAGACCCCGTAGTTTCTGTTCAGCACCTTTTGCGATGATCCTGAAACAGAGAGGTCTTCCTTCAGCATCTGTATCATTGAATTCTACAATGATGTCAGATTCGGTATCCTTCTTGAACTTTACGAATCCGTTTTCATCTTTCTTGATACCGAAGAGATCAACAATATCGGAATTGTCTTGGAGCTCTTGTTTGATTGATCCAAGGAAGAGGTTTGCCTGGGTTTCCGTGTCTGACACAAGTAACACAAACTTCTTGTTTCGGAAGAGGACAGATGCAAGGACATAGGATAGGGAAATAGCAGTAGATTTGGCGTGGCTTCTGGGCGCTGCGATTGCTACAAACTTCTCTGGGCCGGTTACTAGTTGCCACCAATCCCGGTGACACTGTGGTATTTTAGCCTGTCCGTCAAACCTTTTAAGGAGACAGCTACCTACCAGTCCTTCGATTACTTGTGCGTTTAACACTCTCTCTCTTACTCCTCTCGGACTTCATCTTGGAATTACTTGTCTTACTGAAACTACGGTTTTCACTCTTGGATTGCATCTGGAGATTATAGACAGAACTCAAACCACCCTTGGAAATAGCCTTGATGTGGCCTACATCCTTTCCATCCCCCTTGTGTGCTTTACCTAGTTTAGTCATTATCCGCCTAGCTTTGTTTCTCTGAGCCCTGTCCTTTTTTGCTTGGGTCTTTCCAGAATACTTCTCGTACTCCTTCTTGTAATCTCGTCGGCCATTGGTCATGAAAGGCATACTTATTTCTTTCCATTTCTGCTAAGTAAGAGGAACATCTTTGACAAGCTCCTGGGTGTGTATATGGTAAAGTACAACCACAAGTTAACATAGATTATACCTCTAAGACTCGATTATAGCCCTTTAGGGCGGTTTTATTAGGTTGGGGTAGGTGCAGTATCATCCGATGAGATTTCAGAGGCTCCTGAAGCCTCTAATCGATTCTGGAGAATCTGTTCAGCTTCCATTTCCATGTCGTAGGTAGTCCCAGGAGTAACATCTTTCATCATTTTCCCCTTAGCCATGTCAGCAAACTGCTTGGCTAGCTTTAGAAGAGTCTCGTTTGCACTGACTTGTGCTTGCTGTTGCTCTTCTTTTTTGTCTTTTCGTAAGACTTGTTGCTGATCCACCAGATCTTTCATCACTCTGTGGCTGTCTGCTAGGGATACTGGTACTCGAAGGATACGTCCTGTCTTCTGATCCATTTGAAAGTTACCATTCGTAAGCCTGTCGTCCATGACAGTAAGGGCTTTTCTTACGATTTTCTGGTACTTGGCATCGAGTTCTTGCTTATCATCGTCGTAGAAGGTGTCTACTGCTTCCTTCCACCACGGTTGTTTCTTCCAATGCTTGAGGGTTGGTAGAGGGATCTTGGTGATAGCTGCTGTCTGGACAAGATTACCTGTAGCTAACCAAGTCATCACAGCCTCTGTGTGCTTAGTCTTATTCCAGATACCCGGTTGGTGTGCTTTTGTTTTGTTGTTTCTTACATAAACCCAGTTACCCACAGCATTGTCTCCAAAAAAGAAAGATAGAACTACCAGCTCTAGCTTCGCTATATCGCTAGAGCAAAAAGAGATTCTCTAGCTCTTGGGGCTATTATACACCCTTTTAAGAGAAAAGTCAATAGTGACGCGCTAAGCATCACTTCCTTTTTGTAGAAGTAAAAGAAGTGAATTCAAAGAAGAACACGAAGTGTTCGTTCTTTTCTTTTTCTTTTATATTTTCTTTTTCTTTATATAGCTTTTTATAGTTATATATATATATATATATTATAATAATAAGTATTAACGCATGAGATCCTAAAAAGTTGACAAGATTTAGAAATAAATTTACAGATCAATTAGCCCCACAGAAAAGGGGCTACGCGAGGGGTACCACAACCCCGAGCAGACTTTCTGTCAAGTCTGGTACACAACCCCGAGCTAAGATAAAAGTCAATAGTTATCCCCCCTATAGTGGTAAAAAATATATATACCGTAGGATGGTGCCTAGCTCCTTAATACCTAACAACAAGTTTTCCCCCCCACCCATCTATATAAGTAAATGCTTAAATAGGTTAGTGGTTACTCACACTCTTTCAAATCAATCACCTCCACACATTCTCACTATTCCATCCTTACTACTATCTTTATCCTCCTTTGTCTTCTAATTTGTAGTCATTTGCTTCTAACTTCTGCTATCTGATTGCATCGTCTGTTAACTACACCTAGAATACACTCTGTTGTTCGTAGTGATCTCCCCCTCAGTCCAGCCTAGTTCCGATACTCTCCCTCCCTTGACATGACATCACTGGAGACATCAGCCACGCCATGATGAAACTATGGCATGTCTGCTGCTTCCGAATACAACAACACTCCGTTCACCTCAACTGGCTGGCCTTGGTGAAGGGGGAGCTCCCTTCGTTTATCTTTTCTATCTTTGGAGGTTGTCTATCGATGAAATACGTTATGTTCTTTAACAAGGATGGCTCTGACTACCTAGTATCTGATTGGTACTGCGGTAGATTCCTTGGTAGAATTCCGCTTGTTCAAGTGGAATCCTTCGAGGACAAACAGATCAAAGTGGGCGACATCCAACGTCGTCACTCTGGTCACGGAGTCTACCAAAACTGGATGATCGTTGCCATTGACGATCACTCAGTCTTCCTACAACTCCAAGGGGCGTAATGCCCCTTTTTCATCTAAGGTTGTCTATCATGTCTTGGGATCATCTTCTGATTGTTGCTTGTGTTGTGATGGCTCTGTTCGCAGATGCTATCTCCCTCCTTCTCTTCCCACTGAAAGGTTAACATCATGTTCTATGCTACCCCTGAAGCACGTGCTAAGTCTTGGCTTGAGCAAGCTGAGATGTGTCGTCAGCGCAGTCTGTTCGTGATGGCTGCTGAATGCGAACGGATCGCTGCTTCGTTCTTGGTCTGAGTTCCACGGAGAGTGCCTACGTAAGTGGGTGCTCTACGGGGCGTTTTGCCTCATTTCGCATCTCTTACACACTTATCTGAAAGGTCTATCATGTCCAACGTTCACACCGTTCCCGCTGGCACCATCGCTGCTGTTGCTTCTTCCCAAACCACTCACACGGAGGCTCCTATGTCCACTGTCGCTGCTGCACTCGAAACCGCCGGTGTATCCGGCACTTCCCGTTCTTCCTACTTCATGTCCACCGATGTGGCCCGTCAGGTTGCTTGGAGCATCTCCAACAACATCGGAATGCTTGCTACGCGCATCCAGAAGCTGGCCCAAGGCAAGGCCGGACTGCCCGACGAAGCCATTCCCGGCGAAACCGTCCGGGCTGAGGTCCGCAAGCTCACTGCCCAACTGATCTGGGGCTACGACAACGTGGGTGAGCACATGCAGCCCATCGAGCAGAAGGTGGCTGAGTGGTGTGGCGGCGGTTACAGCCGTCCGGCCAAGCCTGAGGACATCAAGCAGGCGGCTACGTTCCTCGGTATGTCAGAGGAGCAGATGAAGCAGGCCGACGAAGCGCGTCGTCGCAACATGCAGGACTACCTGACGATCCGCCGTGCTGGTCTCGCTCCGGTAATGGAAGCAAAGATCCAGTCGCTGCTCACCGCTTCTCTAGAGCCCATCGAACCGGAGGAAGATGTCATCGCTACTGCCTGTCAGCGTGCCTTCGACAACCGCATCATGTTCGGTGATTGGGCTGGTGCTGCTCTCGCCAAAGATGACATGCTGTACCACTGCGGCAAGGCTCCCACCCAACCGAAAGTGGACAACGAGTACGCGTCCAAAGCGGCACGTATCCGTGAGCAACTGGCCGAGAAACAGGCCGAGCAGGCACTGAAGGACAATGCAGCCCTGATGGACTTCGATCCGCTGTCCGTCGCGGCAGCTTAACCTCCTCACCGAAGGGGCGGCGGGATATCCGCCCCACCAAAAGGGTCTATCATCACCCTAGCCCCGGCCCCAGTTGAAACATGTTATAGGAGTGAGTAAAAATGAATAAACAACAAGTGCATTACCATCGCAATAAATTCAAGCACATTGTGCTCGGTCACTCTGCCATCGTGTTTCCTATTGACCATCCAGATACAGAACAAGTAAGTAATACTCGTGAAGTAATAACATCCAGGGTTATCAAAATATTTCCTGATGGTTCATTTGAAACACTCAACACAATGTACAAACCAAAATAAAAACAAATCTGCCGATAGCTCAACTGGATTCAGAGCACAGAGCTTCTACCTCTGGGGTTGGGGGTTCGAGTCCCTCTCGGCAGGCCAAATAATATGACTACACATCTTAAGAAATATGTATTAGGGTCTATAATCATATTAATAGGCTGCTCTACACCCAAAACAATAATAACATTTGAAAACAACACATTAGTATACGAACATATTGACCATGATGACCAACCAAAAGGATGTACTAGAGGACCATTCAATGGATGTTCTCTAGGAAATCACATTTGGTATTCCAGTGTTTCTGGGCCACAGGTTAGACAACACGAATTAAGCCATGTTTTTGGTATGAGACACTCTGAATGGGTCTTTAACACCTGGTACAAAGCTAACTGTGCTAAAATAACAGAAGAACTTCTTCCAAAATACCCATTAAATGCAACAATTTGTGTATGGTCGTATAAAGAAGAAATCTTTACAAAATAAAACTGGAGATTAAAGATGAGTGTAATGAATAGTATGTGCGATGAAGTTGATCGCCTCAAAGAGCAGATAGCGGAACTCAAGCTGCAGCGCGAGGAACTGTTGGCGGCGCTACTTGAGATAAGCCAAGTTGCTTGCTCTTTGTCCCCGGAGCAGAAGATTGCAAATTCCGCCATCGCCAAGGTGAAGGGAGAATGAGCATGAACATAGTTAAACGTCTGCGCCAACACGCCTTGCCAGATCCGCACGATGAACGAGAAGTAATGCACGCTCCACTGCTAAAAGAAGCCGCCGACCTAATTGAACAGCAAGCCGAGCGCATCAAGGAACTGGAAGCGGAGAAGCAGGAGCCGGTGGCGTGGCTTAACAAGAAGATTTCGTACATGTCGGTGCTAACTAAACCAGATGATGGAGGAGGATGGTTCCCTGTATTCACCACCCCGCAACCTGCTATCCCTGCTGGCTGGCAACCGATAGAGACTGCACCGAAGGATGGTAGTGACTTTCTTGCGTATAACCCTATGACCCGAAAACATGTGGTGGTCTTTTGGAAACACGACGCATGGATATTCCCTGAATTGGTGTTCAGTTCGAGTATTACCCACTGGATGCCACTCCCCGCCGCGCCGAAACAGGAGAATAGCCATGACTGACCGCGAACTACTGGAACTTGCTGCGAAGGCGGCGGGGCTAGAGCTAGATAAGTTCAGCTATACCGATAGGGCTGACCTTGCACAAAACTCGTTTACGGCTAAGAACTATATTGGCCGCTGGAACCCTCTCACCGACGATGGCGATGCGCTAAGGTTGGCTCACAAGCTCGGGCTGCTCTCTGACGTTCCAGTGTGGCCGCGAACGCTGGAAGAAACGCGCCGTGCCATCGTCCGTGCTGCAGCGGAAATCGGGAGGAACATGAAATGACTAATGACGAACTTAACACGGCTATCGACACTGCTGCTAGACACAGTTCCGAAAGTTATGGGCACTACGAAGTTGCAAAACTGATGCTGAAGCACCTGAGCGAACTTCTAGCTATTCAACTCGTACGCGCAAAGCAAAGAGAGGAAACAAAATGACCCGCACAGAAGAACTGCTTGCACTTGCAGAGGCATCTATAAAAGAGCGACCTGCCAGAAATCGGCTTTACAAGCTGCAAGATGCCGCCAATCCCGAAACCGGAGAACAGCCATGAGTGATCGTGAATTGCTAGAACTTGCTGCGAAGGCGGCGGGGATTGCTGATCTACAACAAGTAGGGAACATTTGGTATTACACCAATGGTGGATACCTTATGCGAGAGTGGAACCCCCTCACCGACGACGGCGATGCGTTGCGGCTGGCGGTGAAGTTAAGTATCAACGTGTTCTACCGTGAAAACATCAACGGGGTGTTCGTAATTGCTGATCGCGAAGTCGGCGAGGTCACGCCCTGGTACGACCCCTACGCCGCCACCCGCCGCGCCATCGTCCGTGCTGCGGCTGAGATTGGAAAGGAAATGAAATGACCCGCACAGAAGAACTGATGAAGCTAGCAGAGGCGGCAAGCAACGAAGATGATGACGCAATGGTTGAGCTGCAATTTGAAGGCCCAACCATCAAGCAACTAGTCGAGTTGTGCAGGTTGCAGCATGATCGGCTAGCGGGTGCTGAATTATTTGTGAACTCCAAAGAGTGCATCAAGCAACCAGAAGGACGTGATTGGTATGCAGAAGCAATCGCCGCATTCAACAAGTTTGAAGGAGGGGAGTGATGAACGGAGATGATATTAAGTGGCTCAATAACAGCATGCCTTATTATCCTAAAGGGATGCCCATCTGGCAGCGCATATTGTGCGTACTTGGCTACCACAAGCGAGAGACAAGGCAGAGCGGCAAAGACCACAAGTATCCCGGCATGAAATTGCGTGACCAATGCGGTCGTTGTGGAGCGGGACTATGACCTCCCCCGCGATCAAACTGGCAAAGGAATGTGGCTTGCCTGCAGCCGACATTGAGGCACTACAGGAACACCAACCTGAGTTCCTTGAAACCTTCTACGCCCGAGCGCAAGCACAGGCGCTGGAGAATACTGCAAATGAGTTTGACAACCACCGCGAAGCAGACGGAAGAAGTATCCAGTTTGCTAATGCACTTCGCCGCATGGCCGAGGAACTGGAACATAAAGCATGATTCTTACAATACCACGTAGTAAACTAGATAACGTATACAACATGTATGGTTGTATGCGCGGATATTGGATACGAATGGGGTGGAAATATCTATATGATCCGAATAGCAACAAAACAAGCAAAGAGTAGTACCTACTACTTTCGTCTCGGTGCTGTTATAGTAAAAGGTAAACGTGTTCTTAGCACTGGACACAACAGTATTAGTCACTGTCGAGTGAACAACTTTAAAAATAGTAGACACGCTGAGATGGATGCTATTCTTAAATTACTTGATAAGAAGGAGGGTCTATCATCTCTTGCAGGATCTACTCTCTATGTCTCTCGTATAACTAAACAAGGTACTGGTCTTGCTAAACCTTGTAAGAAATGCATGAATTTAGCCCTTTCTGTGGGGGTTAAAGAAATAGTCTATACCACAGATAACAACACTACTGAAAGAATCAAACTATGATTGAGCAGACACAAGAAAATAATGGACAGTTTGACGAGATTTATGCTGATCAGAACCCAAAAAGAAATCCGTTTGAATCCTTTGAAGATTACAAACAACGTCGAACAGCAGCAAACAAAGCAGTAAAGCAACATTTACGTGGTAAGCTTATCTTCAACTCCAGCCCTCAATTCCTTGGTACTAACGAGGAAGGAAAGGAAATCTGGTCTTCTCCAAAAACGTACAGAAAGGAAGAGAAACATGTGTAAATTTATCCATATTCGTCGTTTCCAAGACGGACAAATCCAGGGTAAAGGTGGTGTAACCATCGCTTACGAAGACCTTACCAATGGCTGCTACATGATTGCTGTTGCTAAGTGTCATGAGAAGGACAACTTCAACAAAAAGCTTGGTCGAGTCAAATCCAAAGGACGCCTCCTGAGTCGAAATCAATTCCATTGTATCAGTGGTTTCAACTCAGAAAAGGATCTGATCAAGCATCTAGTCACTGAGTATCAATAACATGGCGTACTGTTCAACAATTGAAAACTGTTGTGGTGTCTGCGAAATAGGTGGCTTCAGATACAATACCGATTTATCTTATGATCCTGATGAAAAAACAGAAATAGAAGATGCTCTTATCGAGTTCTGTGCTTACGAAGCATCCAGCAAAGATACCTGCACCTACTACAATTTCTTTATTGCAACCACACAAAAAGAAGGACAACTAGAAGCTAGCAAAGCTTTGAAAGCCCTTGGATTTAAATCAAGAGAATTCAAAGACCGCTTCAATGAAAATATTCTTTTATTTTGGACTCGTCGTGGTCTTCCAAAAGAACTAAAGGCACGCATCAGAGAACAATACAAACAAGAAAGGAAATCATTTAATGATCGCTGGTAGAATTGTAGTACACACAGAGCCTCAACGATATCGCGCAGGAAATTATCAAAACCAAGGCTGGAATCGCTATTCAGGACTCCAATATGGAGATGATGAAACTGGTAATAACTGGTATCGTAAAACCTATCGACGGGCTCATACTTTCAGAACAGAATCAGAACTCCTGTCTATCCTTAACAAGGCAACTTGTGATGGATATGTAGAAGGAAGTAGAGTTGAACGCTCTTCTGGAAATCCTGGTACTGGAACCATCACTAAGATCTTTCGTACAGTAAGTGAAGCACTGGATGAAGATCTAAATGAGTTCACTCCTTTCCGTGTTACTTGGGATGTTACTCCAATGTGGCCCAATGGAGGTACTTTTAGCTACACAATAGAAGACCTAGTTCTGCTCTCGTCACCACTACCATCAGAAGGAAACAATGATGAAACTCTACCCAATCTTCCCGTCTCTTGTTGATGTATTTTCTGGAGATGGCTGGGAAAACTGGTCTCGCTGGAAAAACAATCGTAAGACTTGGATTCAGATTAACGGAGCCAAGATTGAGCATCCTGCTCTAATCATCAAAGAACTACGAAAGGAAGAAAAGAATGGCTAGGCAACTATGGGTAGTACTCGTAGAAGACTTCGACAAAATGTATGCCTCTGATCACTTCAGAGATCAGTATGTACCTTATGAAAAAGAAACACAAATTCTTACGGTGTTTCTATCAAAGGCGCGTGCTGACCAAGCTGCTGCACAGCTAGCACAGCAACATCCTGGCAAAGACGTTCACGTATTTGCCCAACAACATGGCTATGTAGCTCCCCCCCGACCCGTTGAAACGAAAGTATGGACAGATGGAAAATTTATCCCCGGAACCCCAGTCTAAGTTTACAGTCTACTCTGCACTGTATAGCGATGATGCTCACCTTGGTGTCTTTGGTAAGCTTGATGTTGTTCATCACCCATCAGAACTGACGAACAAGAATTCAATTTTAATTCTTCATGGTGGTGCTGATATCTCACCAAGTATTTACAAACACCAAGCAAGTAGCTTCACCCAAGCAGACAAACATCTGAGTGCTCGTGATCTTTCAGAGGTAATCATTGCTAAACGTGCTATAAAGCTAGGTATCCCTATCTTTGGTATTTGTAGGGGTGCTCAGCTTGTGTGTGCATTAGCTGGAGGATCTTTGGTACAACATATTGATAACCATGTAGGTGGTTCTCACGATGTTGAGACAAATGAAGGAAAAATTTACAAGACTTCTACTTGTCACCATCAGATGATGAACCCGTGGTCTATTGATCATGAACTACTTGCTTGGAGTGCTCCAGCTAAATCCAAGCGATATATTGTAGAGCATGACCAAGAAATCACTGTACCATGTGAACCAGAAGTAATTCTGTTTCCAACTATCAAAGCTCTAGGTATTCAAGGACACCCAGAGTGGATGCCTGAATCAAGTCCTTTCGTGCAATACTGCCTTTCTCTTGTTAAGGAAAGACTTCTATGACTACCTTTTATCACTCAGAGTTGCTAGCACCAACATCAGAAAAGAATCGCTATGGTTCTTATGGTGTCTTTGCTCCTATTCCACTAGAGGGAGCAAAGAAGATGCTAGCTAAGAAATATCCACATTATGGACAGTATTATTGCAGAGACAAGAATGCTTCAAATCTTACTGATTCAAAGATTGACTTTCTATTCAATCCAGACAGAACACGAGTTACTGTTGTTTTAAAGCTTACTGGTGAAGAAGTTTCTTTAAACCTGGCCCAGTTCACCTTGTCTACAATTGATTGTAATTGTGGATCTGTTCTTCTCAGTAATCTTTGCACTGACTTCAAAGGTTGTGGCTTTGGTAAGTACCTGATGGATCAAGTAATGAACTATCTTACCAAGGCAGACTATAGTTATATCATTCTTAACACTGCTGGTCCTTATCAGAATCCACTAGGATTCCGGTTCTTTCAACAAAAGTATGGTTTCTCTCCAATGAACCATCCTTATATCAACAAACGTTCAGGTAACGTTAACGTTTGGTTCTATAAGTTTCTTACTGGAGTAAAGGACGTTGCTCTCGAAGATGTTGACACTGAGTATAAGGAAGAGAGTTACGATGAAGATGAATACTATGATGAGGAGAGTGTCTAATGTTTACTGTCGGTGCTGATCCTGAGTTGTTCTTTAAAAAAGAAGACCAGCTCTTTTCTGTAGTCGGTATTCTAGGTGGTAGTAAAACTAACCCATTTCCTATTGGAGAAGGCTGTGCAATCCAAGAAGATAATGTTGCTGCGGAATTCTGTATTCCTCCTGCTAGCGACTCACGGCAGTTTATTGCCAGCATTAATTACGCTCTTGGAAACATTCGTAGTAGGGCAGAGCAATTAGGTCTTTCTCTTGCTACTCTTACTGCTTCTGGTGAGTTCAGCAAAGACCAACTTAACAATCGCCAAGCCCGCACCTTCGGTTGCGATCCTGACTTCAATGCCTATACTGGCAGTGCAAACCCTCGTCCTCGTACCGAGAACAAACTGCTACGCAGTGCTGGTGGGCATGTCCACGTTGGTACTGACAAGGATATCATCTCCCTTGTTCGTACTATGGATCTAATGCTAGGTGTTCCCAGTGTTATTCTAGATAAGGATGAGGAACGTCGAAAGCTGTATGGTAAAGCCGGATGTTTCCGGCAAAAGCCCTATGGTGTTGAGTATCGTACGTTGTCTAACTTCTGGATCTGGGATAACAAGACGATTGAATGGGTCTATCATCGTGTAGGAGAAGCTATTAAATTCTGTGATGAATTTAACAAAGAAGTCTCTGAAGAAGACACCAATGCCATTGTTTCTAGTATTAACAACAATGACAAAGAGACGGCAATGAAACTGATTGATAAATGGAGCCTGGTACTTCCATGACGGATATAGTAGAGGATATCAGAAAGAAATATAAAGGAACCTTTTGTTTTCTGACCCTCAATGGAAAAGAATATCTGGTAATTTACTCTAATGATGATGGAGATAATAGATTCTGTCTAGAGTCTCCTCAATTTGGTGAGATTATCGTAGATAAGGAAACAATTGATTCTTGTATTCGTTTCACTTTTCCGAAGAATGGTCTCTACAATCTCAACGGATCTGCTGTAGAATACCATAGAGTTCCTGAGAGACAGTGGAAACGAGCTCCTTGTCCTGATAATTCAAAACTTACAACAATTCTAAGTCGAATAGGGATTGACGTAGGACTTGACACACAGATCACTCTTTCAAATCTAGAGGAAATCTATAAAGAAAAGTACCCTAACTCTATTGATGAAGCTTTAAAGAAGATTAAGTACAGTACTGCCTTATCTAAGAAGTTTGCTATTTCTCTAGCACCTTCTGGAAAGCTATCAGAAGCTCTTCTTTGGTTTCAAAACCAACCAATAGGACTAATTAACACTTCTACTAGAGACGTGTCCATCAAGTATGAACATCTCTATCAAGAAGCCCTTGATTACTTCAGAAAGAAAGAAACAACATGGAATCTCCTTCCAAAAGCGAAACAATAGCAAATCTAGTAGAAGGTCTTCCTCGTCTTCGTGTATACGATGAAGAGATTGGAGCCTTTGAAGACAAAATGTTTGTCTCTACTATTCCAGTAGCAGACAAGAATACATACTTAGGTATCGAAGTTGAAACAGAAAACGTACAAATCTGGCACCAATCTGGATTCCCATACTGGAAAATTACCGAGGATGGGTCTCTTCGCAACAGTGGGCGTGAATTTATTACAGTTCCTATCAAAGCTTTCCGTGCTGAAAATGCCCTGACTACTCTATTCAAGTATCAAATCAATTCAGACATTGAATTCACAGAACGTACTTCTATCCATGTCCACATGAATGTACGTACCTTGACATTAGATCAACTGCGTGCTATGATTCTTTTGTACATTCTGTTTGAGAAAGCTCTATTCAGATATGTACACAAAGATCGGTACAACAACATCTTCTGTGTTCCTCTTACTGAAACCAACTTCGGCGAAAAACTGATCAATCTATTTCATTCCAATACACTATCTCTTTCTTGGATGAAGTACACGGCACTCAATCTTCTTCCTATTTGGGAAAAAGGTACAATTGAATTCAGACATCTACACGGTACGAAAGATATTCCAGAAATCATGGGATGGATCAATCTAATTCTTTGTCTGAAGAAGATGGCTCTACGGACTGATCCTAAAATTATTTGGGAAACTATTGAATCACTCAATACTTCTTCTCAATACCATGCGTACGCTTCTGAAGTATTTGGAACGTACATTACAAATCTTGATGAGAACTATCTTGAAAAAGACATTGCTTCTTGTTGCACCTACATTAAAGCTAAGTGCTTTAAGAACTCATGGGTTTCTGATCTATTGGTAGGCTGCTCCAAAGAAAGCCCTCTCTATAAATTCTCAGCTTCTGGTCGTGTTAGTGATTCTTATGTATCTTTTGAAGATGTTAGAGTAGATCTAAATGACTCTCTTAATACAGTATCTAGGGGTGTCTGGACAACCACAGTACGAACAGAAGCTAGAGATCAATCACAAGAAGTTCCTCCTCCTAATCCCACTAGAGTAGTTCGAGGAAGAAATAGAGGTGTTCCTGCTTTTCCTTGGGGTCCGCCAACGATTCCACCAAGAGTTGATGATTCTATAGGTGATGCTGATGAGTTTGAAACTCTAAGGCAAGAACAACAAATCAGAGCAACCCAAGCAAGAATTGATGCAATAACAGCACGAGTTCGTAACACTACTGAAAGGAATAGATAATATGTGTGGTATTGTAGGAGCAGTGAGCTCGTCAACCTCTGGGTTTTTTCAGGCTCATCAATCTGCTTTTGAAGGACTTCTTTGGGCAGACACTCTACGTGGAGCAGACAGCACTGGTGTGTTCGGTGTCAACAGATATGGTAATGTTGATTTCCTGAAATCCAAAGGAGATCCTTCTGTTCTATTCAGAACTCCTGAATGGAAAGAATTTAATGATGACATCTACTCACAGTTTCACATGGTAGTAGGACATAATAGAAAAGCTACAAGGGGTGCTACCTCTGATGAAAATGCTCATCCATTTGTTGAAGACAACACAATTCTGGTACATAATGGTACTCTCTATAATCATACTTCTCTAACTGACAAGAAAGTTGAGGTAGACAGTCATGCAATTCTGCATTCAATTGTTGAACGTGGTATTGAAAAAACTATTGAAGAACTGGATGGAGCCTTTACTTTAGTCTGGTATCATGCAGATGATAAGAAACTTCACATCTGTAGAAATGATCAACGTCCTCTACACATTGCCAATACTCAAGGAGCTTGGTTCTTTGCTTCTGAAGACAAGATGTTGAGATGGATTCTTGATCGTGAAGATATCAAGATTGTAGATATGACTAATTGCAAACCTGGCACTCTCTACACTTTTGATCTTGACAAAAAAGATACCATGTGGTATCGTCCTATCAAGCTTAGAAAACCTGCTGTAACAGTAACAGTAACTCAACAAACAAAGCCTCCAGTAATTCTTCTACCAGACAATACTACTCAAGGGGAGGAGAACAAGACAACAGAAAAAAAGGACGAAAGCACAAGCGAGACCGGAAACGTTCTCTACGCAAACACCGATTTTCCAATCGGAACAAAAATTCTCGTTTGTGCAAAAGAAGTCAAGAAACTTAAGAAGCCCAACGGAGAAAACACCCATATCATTATTGGAAATTGGTATTTTGATCTATCTGTTTCTGTTCGTTGTCTCTGTACTGAGGATGCACTAAATTCTTTGGATGAAAACCTAACTGATAATGATACAGAACCTTTATTCCAAAGCACCATCTCTAACGTTATCTCTAATGTAACACAACGAAAGATCCTTCTAGGTACAACAGATCCAGTTAATTATGTAACTAGATATGACATGGAAGGCAGAGAGATCTTTGCAGACGAATTCATGTTTACTGATAAAACTTGCTCCTACTGTGGAAGGACTACTACTTTTGATGAACTTGAAAAAGGTCTCTTTAAATACACATCACCAGAGGATACAGAAATTATGTGTGAACACTGCTACGATAAAGGCTTGTACGTATAATGCTGTACATCTATCCATACAAACTAGGTAGTGCTAGTGCAAAGGCGTTAAGAGAGGGTCTATCATCTAAACTAGGATATCGTGTTAAACTAGTACGCCCTGACGGGCGCTTTCGCCCACGGCGGGGCGACATGGTGATCAACTGGGGTAACTCTACTCAGCCTCACTGGGAGCTTGCTAATCCTGACAAAAACCATCCAACGGCTATTTCTGCTGCATCAAACAAAATCATTGCTTTCACTACTTTAAATGAAGCTGAGATCCCTACTCCAGAATTCACAACAAGCAGAGACACAGCCCAAAGCTGGGTCGATGAAGGCAGCACAACGGTTGTTAGACACACTGTTACAGGTCATTCAGGACAAGGAATCGAACTTATCTCAGAAGGAACTGTACCAGAAGCTCCATTGTACACCAAGTACAAAAAGAAACGAGCCGAATTTCGAGTCCACGTTGTTAACGGAGAAGTAATTGACACTGTTCAGAAGAAGAAAAGAAAAGCAGAGGACAGGCCGGATAACTTTACTACTTTTATTCGCAGCCATTCTAACGGCTGGGTATTTTGTCGTGAAGGTGTTACCGATTGTGCTCGTAGGAATTCTATTGCTGTGGCTGCTGTGTCCGCCCTCAAGCTCCAATTCGGAGCAGTAGACATCATCTATAATGCACTAGAAGACAAGTACTATGTTCTTGAGGTAAACACTGCTCCGGGTCTTGAAGGTACTACACTACAGAAATATGTGGAGGCTTTCACACTATGAAAACGAGTGAACTGATTGACCTCGCCCTCGATTGGGCGGTAGCGAAGTGCGAGGGGTATGAGTACAACATTGAAAGCGGGTTGCTCTACAAGTTTAAGGAGCCTCACTTCTTCAAACCATATTCAACCGACTGGTCGCAAGGCGGCCCGATCATTGAGCGGGAATGGATCAACATATCTCGTGCTGCTCTTGGCGGGTGGGTGAGTACCCTCTTTGACGACACCGCTGAACTGCTTGAGAACAGTTTCAAATTCCGTCAGTACGGCCCCACCCCCCTCATCGCCGCCATGCGCTGCTATGTCGCTTCGAAACTGGGCGAGGAGATTGATGTACCAAAGGAATTACTATGAGATGCCTTGCTTGTAACAAGGCTCTTACCGACTATGAAGCTACTCGTCGATTTAACGAGTCAAAAGAATTTGTTGATCTGTGCAATCACTGCTTCTATAGTGGAGTAAATGATGAAGTATACGCAGATGAACGAGAGGATCTGGAAGAACTAGAGGAGAATAATGAGTGACTTCGTTGAACATACACCATGCCCTAAATGCCATTCCAGAGATAATCTAGGAGTATACACGGATCATGAGTACTGCTTTGGTTGTGGTCATATTCATTTTTACAATTATCACAATAGAAGAATTCTGGGTTCAAAGGATACAGGAGAACGAATTGTTAGCCTTCCTGACGATATTGTTTCTTACGTTCCTGCTATTGCTTCCGAGTGGATAAAGAAATATGATTTGACTCAGAAAGAATTATATGATAATAGAGTTGTGTGGAGTGACCTTCGAGAGCTCCTTATCTTCCCCTACTTTGATGATCAGAACCATCTTTGGGGTTGGCAAGGACGGTACTTTGGTAGCAATCCCAAGCATCCTAAGTGGATTGGACACGGAAATTTCAAACAAAGAACCAAAGTATACCGTCAAGGGCTCTTGACAATCCCAGAAAAAGAACCTATACTAATAGTAGAAGACATAATTAGTACAATAAAACTAAGTAGAATATATAATACTACTTGTATTTATGGTTCTTTTATAGATATAAATAAATACATTACTATATATAATAATTATAAAGTAAAAGAAATAATTATTTGGTTAGATAAAGATAAACAAAAAGAATCTTATCAATACATGTCATCTTTTTCTAAACTAGGTATTCCTTGTTCTGTTACTTCTACTCTTCTTGATCCAAAGGACTACACAACTGAACAAGTAAAGGAGATTTTATCAATCCAAAAATTTTGATATTAAAACTCTTCTTTAATCCGTCTATCTGGAAAGAGTATCGACAATTTGTCTCCACCAAAGACGATAGATTACTCGACTCTTTATACAGGGTTCTAGACGGTTTACTGGAACGAGTTGATAGGGAGATATCCCTTGATGAATTTAAAGCCAGCCTAGAGGCTTCTGGAGCATTTGAGAGGGATAAGGATAGGGAGGTTCTCCTCCAGATGTTATCTATCCTGGAAACTTCAGACATCAAAGAGGATGTTCTTCATGATATCCTAGTTCAAATTAAACAGAAAGATCTTGCTGAAAAACTTGGCGCTGCTTCTTTTGATTTTGTAGCTGGGAAGAAAACACTCCGAGATATAGAAGATCTGTACTCTAAATTTGGAACTATTGAAAAAAATACAAAGGAACTACAATTTGTTACGGATAATTTAGATGAGCTCTATGAGCAAACCATCGCGACGCCCGGCCTCCGTTGGAGACTTGGAACTCTTAATCGAATGCTCGGATCTATTAGAAGAGGTGACTTCGGTTTTGTATTTGCTAGACCAGAGACCGGGAAAACGACTTTCCTTGCTTCTGAAGTGTCGAATTTTGCGGGACAAACTGAACGACCGATTATCTGGGTAAACAACGAGGAGCAAGGAACTAAAGTAATGACTCGTCTGTACCAAGCCACTCTTGGTCTTAGTATAGATGAGCTCATGATGGATCGACGTGCTTCACAGCAAGAATATAGTAGGTTGACAAGAAACTCCATCAAATTATTTGATGATGCTTCAGTGTATAAAAGACAACTTGAAGATATCTGTGAAAAATATCAACCTGCTCTTGTAGTAATTGATCAGATAGATAAGATAAAGGGATTTGATGGTGACAGAGAAGACCTCAGACTCGGAAAGGTCTACCAATGGGCAAGAGAACTCGCTAAAACTTATTGTCCAATTATTGGAGTTTGCCAGGCAGACGGAACCGCCGAAGGAGTTAAGTGGCTTACTATGGGACACGTTACATCAGCAAAAACCTCTAAGCAAGCCGAAGCAGACTTCATCATTGGAATTGGAAAGACAAACGAACAAGGACGAGAACTTACACGATACATAAACATTAGTAAAAATAAACTAACCGGAGATCCAGATACTTTGCCAGAACTTAGACATGGATTTTGTGAAGTTATCATAGATCCAATTCGTGCTCGATACAAGGATGTTGGTGAATGAACACTTGGCTTATTAGTGATACACATTTTGGACATAAAAATATTCTAAATTTTAAACGAAGTGATGGAGAAGTTCTTCGTAAGTTCCATGATGTTTATCATATGGATCAACACATGATCTCTGCTTGGAATGCTGTTGTTAAGCCAGAAGATAAAGTATATCATCTAGGTGATGTAGCTATGTGCAACATCACTAGACTTACTGAAATCTTTAATCAATTACCAGGTAGAAAGATTCTTATTAAAGGAAACCACGATAATCTTAAATTAGCTCAGTATACCCAACTATTTGATGATGTACGAGCTTATCATGTTCTAGACAGTATTCTTCTAGCACATATTCCTGTACATCCTGATTCAATAACACGCTGGAAAGGACAAGTACATGGACACCTTCATTACAATAGAGTAAATGATCCTAGATACTATAATGTTTCTGTAGAGTGCATTGATTACACACCAGTTAATTTTGAAACTGTAAGGAAATACTATGAAGCTTTATGAAGTGCCTAGAAATAGTTGGGTAATCCCAACAGAGAACACCGCCGCGCCGCCAGGAGCGCGGCGTGTGTCCATTAGAGAACCAGTGTTCTTTAAACACTGTGATGGTATATATTCCTTCTGTAAAGACATACATGGAGAAGTAGTACATCTACCAGCATGGCAAGAAGTATCTATTACGGAGGCACCATGATTGAAACCACTAGTTCTTGATGTTGAAAGTACCATTTTCCAAAAAGGTAGTCCATTCTCAAGACGAAATAAATTAGTTTTAATTGGAGTGAAAACTCCAGAATACTCCTATCTTGGAATGGATAAACAACTATTACAAGAATACATTAACCAATCTGATATTCTTGTTGGATTTAACATTAAATTTGATTTACATTGGATTAAAAATTATGGACTCAACTTTTCACATTGCCGTATATGGGACTGCCAGCTTGCTCACTTTCTTCTTAGGGGTCAATCCCATCCTTATCCAAGCCTTAATTCTGTGGCTTCTTGGTACGGGATTGGGACTAAGTATTCTGATGTTAGTACTGAGTATTGGGAAAAAGGGATCGACACCGACAGAATCCCAGAAAGAGTGCTGCAAGAGTACCTCCAGCAAGACCTGCTGCTAACAGAACAAGTATATAAGAAACAATTTGAAGAGTTTGAAAACAATAGGCAACTATATAAACTATTTAAACTACAGTGCCTTGATCTTCTTGTTCTTCAAGAAATGGAATACAACGGAATGCTTTTTGATTCTGAAAAGGCAACAGAGCTAGCACAATTAGAAGAGGCACATATACGTGAAATTGAATTTGATCTTCAACAAGGTTATGAACATATTCCTATCAATTGGCAAAGCCGTGATCACCTTTCTTGTTATCTCTATGGTGGGCGTATCACCACTGAAGACCATATGCCTGTTGGAGTTTACAAATCAGGAGCTAAAATTGGACAAGTAAGGTATAAAAAGATTGAACATACTTTTGATTTACCACGTCTTATTGAACCACCAAAGGGTAGTGAGCTAGCAAAGGAAGGGTACTATGCAACCGATGAAGGAACTCTACGAAGTATTAAATGTAACAAACAGTCTCGCAAGAGACTTGATCTCATTCTGGAACGATCTCAGGCTAGCAAGTTGGTCGGGACGTATTACAGAGGAATCCCAAAACTTATCACAGAAATGGACTGGCCTCCAGGAAAGATTCATGGATCTTTCAACCAATGTGTTGCTGCTACTGGGAGGCTTTCAAGTTCCAAACCAAACCTTCAAAACTTTGCAGGAGAAGTAGACAAATTACTTATCTCAAGGTATAAAAATGATGACGACTAAACCATTCCAATATCCAGAAGACAGATCGGAATTATTTGAAGGTCCAAGTGAAGAGGAAGCACACTTCTACTTTACTATGAATGATTTTGAAAACCTAATTCTAACATATGGACCAGACTTCGTATTAAATAAAGTAAGATATCCTGTTTATATGAGATTATATAATTACTTTGAAAGCTTGTAATACTTGACACTGTACCCTAATTATAGTATATCTGTGCTGGCAAATAAAATGAAAGCAAATGCTTCTTGGGAACAACTAGAACGTTTTTCAACTGAGGTACTCAGACGTGCTGGTAAATGTTGATGCGAAAGCTTTAGAAATCCTGGTAGCAGCTTACTTAAGCCAAGATAAAATTCTGTGTAAAGAAATTATTTCTGGTTCTGATCTACATGCAGAGAATATGATTGCTTTTGGTTTACCTTCTAGACTAATTGCAAAAGTACTAAATTTTAGAATTTTGTATGGTGGTACTGAATATTCTTTCAGTAATGATCCAGACTTTACCTCAGTTAGTACCTCTGAAAAGTATTGGAAAGAGAAAATAGATGCTTTCTATACCAAATACCAGGGGATTAATTCCTGGCATACTAAAATTATACAAGAAGCTACTAGTACTGGAAAATTAATTGGCCCTACTGGAAGGATTTGGAAATTTTCTCCTGATCAAAAAGGTAATTGGCCTATTACACGTATAAAAAATTATCCAGTTCAGGGACTCGGAGCGGATCTTATGTGCCTCGCAAGAGTCTCCTTCGCAAGAAGGTTCAAGGAATCTGGAATTCCAGGGGTTCTAATCTCAACCATCCATGATTCTATTGTTGTAGATGTTCCAGTAGAGTATGTTGATCAAGTTTGTCAACTCTTTATTGATGTGTTTAACGATATCCCTATGAATTTTGAACGGATATTCGGAGTGCCTTTCACTCTACCAACTAGATGTGAGGTCAGCTATGGGCCTAATAAACTAGATTTGACAGAGTGGAAAAACAGTGGTACAATAGAAGTATAAGTTAACCAAAAGGAGAAGTAGATCTATGCAAATCGAAGTGCTATCAACGTCCGTAGAGGACAAGGGTAAGTATAAACAACTAGAAGTAGCTTACAAAGGAGGAGATGGTAAGGTATCCAGTAAGAAGATTATGTCTTTTGCTGCACCTGATGTCTTTAAAGTTCTAGCTAATTCTAAACAGGGAGATTTCTTTGATGTCACCACAGTAAAGAATGACAAAGGTTATTGGGATTGGATATTAGTTCTTAATGGTTCTGCTAATGGTTCTGCTAGTGGTTCTGCTAGTGATTCTGCTAATGGTTCTGCTAGTGGTTCTGTTAAAGCTGCTACTACTTCCAGTCCAACACCACGTAGTACCTATGAAACTCCAGAAGAGCGTGCTAATAGACAAGTTCTTATTGTCCGTCAGTCATCTGTTTCTAATGCAATCGAATTCTATAAACTCAATGCAAAGAAACAACCTTCTACTCAGGAGATCATTGAAGTAGCACAGTTCTTTGAGAACTATGTTTTTGGTAAGAACACCAGTCCTAAATTTGATGGTGGTCTTGCTGAAATGAATGACGATATTCCACTATAAACTATAGGAGCCTATATGTATACAATCAAAAGAACAAAAGGAAGTCTACCAGTTGCACTACGTAACATCATCTTTAAGAACTACGAGGTAGCTCGACGAGCTGTTCGTAAGTACCTACGAGATCGAGGTCTAGCTACTGGTAACACAGCTATTTCTCTGTTTGGTTTCTCTGTCCAACGAGTAACTTAAATATGGTAACAGCACTTATTGATGGAGATATAAGTGCTTTCCGGTGTGCAGCAGCTTCGGAGGATGCGGATGAAGAAATCTGTATCCTCCGTTTAGATAAACAGATCAGAGATATACTATACAGTATCAGTGCAGATTCTTACGAGATCTTTCTGACAGGTAGTAATAATTTCAGACGAGAAGTTTATCCAGAGTATAAAGCAAACCGAAAAGATAAACCTCTACCAAAGTGGTTGAATCTTTGTAGAGAGTACTTGGTTACTAACTGGAATGCAAAGGTAACAGACGGATGTGAAGCAGATGATATGCTTGGAGTCAGGCAAACTGAAGATACTGTTATTGTTTCCATTGATAAGGATCTACTACAGATTAAAGGGCGGCACTTTAATTTTGTAAAGATGGAAGAGTTTTTTCAGACAGAGTTTGGTGGCCTCAAACATTTCTATGAGCAGCTTCTCAAGGGGGATCGTTCTGATAACGTACCAGGAGTAGCTGGTATAGGAGAAAAGAAAGCAAGTCGTTTGCTAGAGGGATGTGAGACAGAACAAGAGATGTTTGATATCTGTAGATCAATCTATAACAACGACGAACTAATGTCTGTCTACGGAAAGTGTCTTTGGATCTGGAGAGAAGAAGGAGGTATATGGGATATGTCAAAGTTGACTGGAGACAGCCAACCGAACTGCGAGGAGGCGGAGCCGTCAGGCTCTACGACGCCGAGGCAGGAGGAGACAAGCCAGTCATTGGGTCTTACTACACTGGAGACAGATGGATTCCATCCTGTTGGGCTCTAGATGGGTACTACAGGCCGGACAAAAAAGAAAGCGGACTTGACGTTATTAATGCCACACGAAACCAAGCCGCGTAAATATAAGTCACAGTTTGAAAAAACAATTGGAGATCTTCTTGGAACTAGAGCTAGTTACGAACCAGACAAACTACACTTCACTCAACCGAGTAAGCAGAGAGTATACATCCCTGATTTCAAGATTGGGGAAGTCATCTACGTTGAGTGTAAAGGCAAGTGGACTGCCGAAGATCGCGCAAAGCATGTCTGGGTGCATCAGCAGCACCCGGAGAAGCGAATCATTCTCCTATTTCAAAACGCGAAGGTTCGACTAAGTAAGAAGAGCAACACTACTTATGGGGAGTGGGCCACTAAGAACGGACTAGAGTGGTATGATTGGAAAGAAGGATTACCGGAGACTATAGCAAAAATAATAGATGATAATCAACCAAACAGTAGAAACACCAGACGGAGCAGTAGAACTCCAAGCAAACCTAAGCCCAGAGCAAGTAAAGTTTCTAATTGAAGTAGGACTTAACATTGTTCTAGCAAAAGGAGCTAAGACTTTCATTCAATCAAAGGAGTTCTCGATTGATCAGATACATCCTGAAACTACCAGTGTTCAATGAAGATACTTTTACTAGATATTGAGACAGCTCCTAATCTAGTTCACGTCTGGGGTTTGTGGCAACAGAATGTTGGGCTTCCACAAATTCTAGACTCTGGTTACGTAATGTGCTGGGCAGCTAAGTGGCTTGGAAAAGATGAGATTTACTTTGATTCTGTGCATAGAAACAGCGCAAAGGGAATGCTCTCTAATATCCACACCATGTTGGATGAAGCTGATGCAGTAATACATTACAACGGAACTAAGTTTGATATCCCAACTCTGAATAAAGAGTTTCTTACACACGGTATGATGCCTCCTGCACCATATAAGCAGATTGATTTACTTCGTGTTGCAAGATCTCAGTTTAGATTTCCATCAAACAAACTAGACTACGTAGCAAAAGCTCTTAAGGTTGGAGCCAAGACAAAGCATGCAGGACATGAGCTCTGGATTCGATGCATGAATAAAGAGAACAAAGCTTGGGAAGAAATGGAGGAGTACAATAGGAACGATGTCATCATTCTTGAAAACGTATACTATAAGTTGCTTCCTTGGATTAAAGGTCATCCTAACCATGCACTGTACGAACAACGTGATGCAGTCTGTCCCAACTGTGGATCTAACCATTACCACAGAAGGGGCTATTCGTATACCAATGCATTACGATATACGAGGTATCAGTGTCAAGCTTGTGGTTCTTGGTTTCGAGATAAAAAGAATAACAATAATGTAGAGGGATTTAGAAATGTATGATGACAAAGCACCTGATCTTGCTAATTATCCTCCTGCTAGTTGTGTAGATTCAGCATATGAACGTAACGCAATTCTAGAAGGATGGAAATTCAAAGCAGTATTTCCAGAAAATGAACAATTATACAAGGATATTCAAGAAGATGAATGTCGTAGATCCCAACGTAGTTGCCGTTGCTGAACAACTACACGAACGATCTAGAGTAGGGTATCTGAAGTACCACACAACTACAACCCGACAAGATCTCTCTACTCTAGATTGGTTACAGCATCTCCAAGAAGAACTCCTCGATGCAGCAGTTTACATAGAAAGACTAAAACATGACTACAATGAATCGTCTACATAACTGTAGGAATCCAAATCAAAGGGATATTAAACGTGTTCTTTGTTTATGTTCTGCTGGATTACTAAGAAGTCCAACAACAGCAATTGTTCTGCAAAGAGAATTCGGATACAATACCAGATCAGCGGGAACAAATGAAGAATATGCATTGATTCTTGCTGATGAAGTTCTATACACTTGGGCAGATGAGATTGTAGCTGTAGAAAAAAGAATTGCAGATCGAGTACCCGAGCAATTCAAAGATAAACTAGTTACTCTTTCTATCCCAGATGTTTACAGATATATGGAAGAAGAACTACAAGAAATTATTTTGGAGCAATACAAGAATGAATCTTAATGCATATACACAACTAACTAGACAGACAGCAATTTATCCTAAAGACCAGGCAGTAAAATACCTAGCTCTTGGTCTTTGTTCAGAAGCAGGAGAAGTAGCTGGTAAAGTAAAGAAAATGATCCATGATGGTGGTATTAATGTAATGGACACCATTGATGAGATTGGAGATGTATACTGGTATTTATCTCGTCTTTGTGATGAGCTTAATTGGAACCCAGAAGATGTCCTACGAAGGAACATTGCTAAGCTTGAGAGTCGAAAAGAGCGAGGTGTTCTTGGTGGTTCTGGAGATAAACGGTGATCAAGTATCCTTCCCCACTTGTAGAGATAGTGTGGCATGACGCCGCAACTACCTTTGGGTGGGAACATGAAGATGAAGCGGATACTACTGAAGAGTTGATGATTACTATCGGTTTTGTTATTGCAAAAGGAGAGCACACTATTATTGTTGCATCCAGCATTGACAATGAAACTGGTAAGATGAACAACTCAAGAATTAAAATTCCAGTAGGAATGATTAAAACTATCAAAGAACTAAATGTTTCCTATAAGAAAGCAAAGAAAGAAGAGGTAAAAGAATGAGTATGCTCCTGACTACTCTACTCTCTGCACTACTACCTGTTGGTGTGGAGGGTATTAAACAAGTTATCACTACTAAACTAGGTGGTGTAAAGGCGACTACAGTAGATGAACAAATCAAACTTGATCAAAACGATGTTGAAAAACTTAAGGCTCTCGCAGCTTTGGATTCCCCTGGTGGTACTCCTAGTCAGTGGGTTGTTGACCTTCGTGCTAGCTCTCGTTACCTTGGTGCTCTTGGTGTCATTGGTGTTGGCATTTCCAGTATCTTTATTTCTGGACTTGATGCGGCGGTTAAACTTATTGCACTAGACGCAGCTAACATTGCCTTTGGTTTCCTGTTTGGTACTAGGATTGTTGCTAGTTGGCGTAAATGAAAACACTTGCAGATGTAATTGATTGGCTAAAGCGAGTAGATGAAATCTCTCTCTTGGAAATCCTAGAGATCTCTAGTGAAGATCTAGTAGATAGATTTACAGATAAGATCGAAGATAAATATGATGATCTCAGAGAAGACATCGAAGAAGAAGCAGAAGAGTAAGACGTATAGACAGAGAGATAACGATTCAATCCACGGAAAGATTCGTTATCGTCTCCGTAAAACTCTAGAAAAAGAAGGACAACAACAGGTATTGGAGTTTAAACAGGATGCAGTATGAACGATTAATACCTGAATATGTGGCAGGTTTCTTTGACGGTGAGGGAACCTTCTATATAGGAAAACAAATCCAAAAAGGAAAAGAATACCCGCATGCCTCAGTTTTACTTTCCCAATCCGGGGAAGATGGACTTTCTCTTCTTACAGCAATACAGGCAAGATATGGTGGTAAGTTATATCAACACTTAAAATCTGGGCAGTATAAAGCTACAAAAAAATGCCTATAAACTATACTGGAATAAAGTTGAAGCAATAAAATTGATACACTGCTTACTTCCACATCTCTTACTTAAAGAGAAAGCTGCTCGGGAAGTTTTAGAGTACCTAACTAGGAATGACTGATGATTAGAAACTGTTTTAAAACCTCTTTTGCAGATAGAATTTTTAAGCAAAAGTATGCTCAAGGCCCAGAAGATTCATGGCCTGCACTATGTGAACGTGTAGTGGAAGATGTGTGTGGGACACGCTGGGGAAAAGACAGGCCCCTGATGAGCAACTCTGAAAGATCACAACTTCTTGAGTATATGATTTCCATGAAATTTTTGCCAGGAGGCAGATATCTTTATTATGCGGGACGTCCTTTTTCTGCTTGGAATAACTGTTACCTTCTCCGTGCGGAAGAGGATACAAGGGAAGAATGGAGTAGCCTAACACAACGAGCTATGGCTTGTCTAATGACTGGAGGTGGAATTGGTACTGATTATTCGCGCTTACGACCAGCAGGTAAACCTCTATCCCGTACAGGAGGAATCAGCAGTGGCCCTATCCCGCTTATGCAAGTCATTAATGAAGCAGGAAGGCATATCATGCAGGGAGGTTCAAGGCGTTCTGCAATATACGCCAGTCTCAACTGGCAACATGAGGACATCCCTGAATTTCTCAAAGCAAAAAACTGGTCAGAAGAAATCCGTGAATTAAAATCCAAAGACTTTAATTTCCCAGCTCCTCTGGACATGACCAATATCTCTGTGAACTATGATGATGCTTGGAACTTTGATCCAAATAACTCTGTCTTTTTGGAGAATTGTCGTCAAGCAATGATGACTGGAGAACCAGGATTCTCGTTTAACTTTGGTGATAAACAAAATGAAACTCTTCGTAACGCTTGTACCGAAGTTACGTCTGAAGATGATTCTGACGTTTGTAATCTTGGCTCAATCAATCTGGGTAATATATCAACTCTGGAAGAGTTCAACTCGGTTGTTGCGCTTGGCTCCAAATTCTTGGTCTGTGGGACATTACGTGCCGACCTTCCCTATGAAAAGGTATATAAAGTTAGGGAGAAAAATCGTCGTCTTGGACTGGGCCTTATGGGTATCCACGAGTGGCTCCTTAAACGGGGATATGGATATGAAGTAGTACCTGAACTACACAAATGGTTAGAGGTGTATAAGAATGAATCTGAAAAATCAGCTAATGAACATTGCGAACGACTGTATATCTCTAAGCCTGTCGCGTATCGAGCCATCGCACCTACTGGCACAATTGGTATACTTGCAGGGACAACTACTGGAATTGAGCCTCTCTTTGCAGTCGCTTATAAACGAAGGTATCTCACTGATGGAACAAAGTGGAAATACGAATTTGTTGTCGACAGCACAGCAGACCTCCTTATCAGAGAATATGGACTTGACCCAGACACAATCGACACAGCCTACAAACTAAGTCATGACTACGAAAGAAGAATCAAGTTCCAAGCAGACGTACAGGATTACGTGGATATGTCAATTTCCAGTACAATCAACCTACCCTCTTGGGGAAGTAAAGGAAATAGCGAGGGAGATGTGCAGACATTCGCTAACACCCTTAGCAAGTATGCTCCAAGATTGCGGGGCTTCACCTGTTATCCAGATGGGAGTAGAGGAGGTCAACCCCTCACCGAAATAAGTTATGAAGAAGCTATGAAACATAAAGGAGTTGTTTTTGATGATAACGTTGATGCAGCTTGTTCTTCTGGTGTGTGTGGAATCTAACCTATGATTATTATTTCAGAATGGATTCCAGGATGTATGGTAGGAATAGAATTTCCAGATAGAATGTTTGTACTAGATCTTTTCGTAGTACGTTTCATGTTTATCTGGGGACTCTCAGAAGAAGAACGAAAACATTTCGAGGACTAGAAAAAAGAAAGGCCAGCTCAAAGGCTGGCCTCTCTTGATATAGTAAAGAGCTAAAAATAAAACCTATACGGCCTTCACACTATATCAATGAAAGTCGGCGTTGGTAATACGGCGTTAGTCCTCATTAAGTCTGTACCTTTTAAATGTAGATTTTCCTCCAGATGGGGCACCCTCATAAAAAAGATCCTTGAGTCCCTCATATCTAGTTGGATTCAAGGTCTTTCCTGGAATACCTTCACCATCCCTAATCCCTCCGATTGCAGCATTCAGCCTAGCTCTCACCTCACCCATATTATGGGTATATAGATCTGAGTCCATACCATATAGATCTGGGGAAGCTCCTGAAGATCTCCCTAAGAAGTCATCAATTGCATGTTGCTTTTCATGACGCATTGTATTCTTGATGTCTCGTAGTGGATAGTTTGGATTTACATCTATACTACCACTAGCCATTCTAGAACCAGAAGGAACAAACTGTCCTTGATGTTGTAAATTAGGATCAAATCTAAAAGCAGTGCCACCCACTGCTCTTACTCTAGGATCATTAGTAGTATGCTTAAAGAAATTCCTAAGAAGACTAGTACTTGTATCATCTTCTCTAAGAGCTTTTAAAACTTTTTCTGTCTCTACATCATCATAGAAGTATCTATTCCAACCTCTTCCATCATGTACCAAATCCTTTCTCTGTAGAAGTTTTTCTTGGGAAATTCCGGCACGGAGTGCTCTTCTACCAAGTTTACTTTCTATAACAGAAGCCGGAAGTAAAGCTGCTTGAGCTTCTGGCGAGTAGGTTGCAAGACTTGCAATTGGCTTTGTAAAGAGCCCGGCGAGTCCTGCTCCAGAGCGAAGCATCTTTTCTTGTGTTGGTTTATCTGTCTGCCAAGGGCCAACAATATCACCAAGTGTATTCCCTATAAAGGGAAGTATATAGTCGTCGTAGACACTCATTATACTATATCAATATACTTAGACAAGTCATTAACCCTGTTAAGCCAGCCCTTCAAGAATTTATTGAGGGCTGGTTTTTTTTCGACTATAGTTTTATAGTACTGGATTCGGCGTTGAATCATCCATCTACTTTTTCTTTCCTCCGCCATTTCTCCCTTTTCGTTTAGTTCCGCAAGCCATGATTTAGTTCTCCCTACTCCACAGTTAACTGCTGAATCAAAGACAACAATAGCTAAATCACTGTTGTCCATCGTGTCGCATCCTGCTTTCTCCCAATAGTCTCTACGATATAATATCTCTGCCTCTTGTCGGGTCAAAGACTTTATATCCACATCAGGATAGGCTCGTTTGGAAATACCATACTTAGTCTCACCACCCGGATCTTGTGGATCATTGGTGTATTTTTCGCCCCCCTCCCAACGAAGAGAGAACGTTAATGCTAGTTGAAAAATATGTTCGTTCATGGAATATACCACCTCTTAAGTTCTGCAACTATCCCTGATGGATCTTCCATATTATTGGTAGCCCATTTTGTCCAATCATGCGATCCAGTGTAGTCAGTATCTATTTGTTTAGTTAGGGATTTAAACTCTTTCATCTCTTTCTTAGCTTGTGGAGAAAATGAATTCAAAACCTGTCTTGTTGTATTCTCATCAAAACCATGAGCTTGCCCAGCTTTCATAGAAGAGTATAACTGCTCATCTGCAAGAAGACGTTCTCT